>JAABUN010002821.1_pt1 | contig 29185 bp, 27 predicted proteins | sample 5559311 | NCBI WGS metagenome assembly JAABUN01 (sample SAMN10711877, study PRJNA513370) | rock metagenome | isolation source: Antarctica rocks | place: Antarctica: Victoria Land, Siegfried Peak sud | reverse complement strand
CTTCTCGCGTACGGCGGTCAGCGCCCAGCTCGGCGACCCGGACTCGACGCTCGAGCTCTACCGTCGTGCCCTGTGGGCGCGGCGCCGGCTGCAGACCGACGAGCAGCTGGACTGGGTGCCGACCGAGGGGGCCGAGGTGCTGCACTTCGTCCGCCCCAACGGTTGGCACGCCATGATGAACTTCTCCACCGAGCCGGCGACCCTGCCGGCCGGTGAGGTCCAGGTCGCCAGTGGGGCGTACGAGCCGGGTGTGCTGCCTGGCGAGACCACGATCTGGTTCACCGCCTGACCCTCACGCCCCACTTGTCCGGTCCCGCCCCATCAATAGGTGCCGGGTGACCGGACAAGTGGGGGATTACGCGCCGGCTGGCGACATTAAGGTGACCTCATGCCCCTGTTCGGCCGCACGAAACCTGCTGAGCCCACCCCGACCGCCCCCGAGCGTGCGCCGTTGCCCGCGCCGCCCGAGCCGGATTCGCGCGGGCTGCGTCCGATGGAGGCGCACCGCGACTACCTGCTGAGCTGTGTGCCGGAGCTGCCGCCCTTCGGGCAGCACATCCTGGGCGCTCTGGGTCTCAGCATCTGCGAGGACATTCTCGCCGGGATCAGCTTGCCGCGCTTCGACAACTCGGCCATGGACGGTTATGCGGTCCGGGCCGAGGACGTGGCCGAGGCGAGCGAGGACAACCCGGTCAGCCTGCCGGTCGTCGGGGAGGTGGCCGCCGGGCAGGCGGCGGCGCACCGGCTCTCCCCGGGCACGGCGATCAAGATCATGACCGGCGCGCCCGTGCCGCTGGGCGCGGACGCGATCGTCCCGTACGAGGCGACCGACCGTGGCGCGAACGACGTCCAGGTCTCGGCGCCGAGCGCGCTGGGCCAGCACATCCGGCAGCTGGGCGAGGATGTCGAGGCCGGCACGCAGGTCTACAGCTCGGGCGACCAGCTGGGCGTACGCGACATCGGCCTGCTGGCCGCCATGGGACTCGACAAGGTGATGGTCAGGCCGCGACCGCGGGTGGTGGTCATCTCGACCGGTTCCGAGCTGGTGGAGCCAGGACTGAAGCTGGACGCCGAGCAGCAGATCTACGACTCCAACTCTTACCTGCTGACCGCGGCGGCCACCGCCGCGGGTGCCCAGGTGTTCCGGGTCGGGCAGGTTGGCGACGACCCGGATGCGGTCAAGCAGCTGATCGCCGACCAGCTGGTCCGCGCCGACCTGATCCTGACCACGGGTGGGGTCAGCCAGGGCGACTACGACATCGTGAAGGCCGTGATGCCGCAGATGGGGGTCTGCGACTTCGCTTCGGTGGCCATGCAGCCCGGCAAGCCGCAGGGGTTCGGGCTGATCGGGGAGGACCGGACGCCGATGATCATGCTGCCGGGCAACCCGGTGAGTGCGTTCGTTTCTTTCGAGGCCTTCGTCCGGCCGGTGATCCGCAAGCTGATGGGTGCCCAGCCCTTCGTACGGCCGTCAGCTTCGGCCCGGGCGGCGCACGCCATCACCTCGATCCCGGGGCGTACGCAGCTGGCCCGCGGCATCGTGACCACGGCGGCGAACGGGGAGCGGCAGGTTGAGCTCGCCGGGGGTCATGGCTCGCACCTGCTGGGCGATCTGGCCCGCTCGAACGCGTTGCTGGTGCTGACCCCCGACGTGGAGCAGGTCGCCGTGGGCGAAGAGGTCGGGGTCTGGCTGCTGGACGAGGCCCCGCGATGACCGAGCACGACTTCCCACACCTGAACGCCGCCGGCGACGCTCGGATGGTCGACGTGTCGGACAAGGCGGTCACCGCCCGGCAGGCCACGGCGGCCGGGCGGGTGCGGTTGAGCGCGGCGTGCGTGGCTGCGCTGCGGGACGGCACCGTGCCCAAGGGTGACGCGCTGGCCGTGGCTCGGATCGCCGGCATCCAGGGGGCCAAGAAGACCTCCGATCTGATCCCGCTCTGCCATCCGCTGGCGATCAGCGGGGTCGATCTGATCACCGAGGTAGTGGACGACGGTGTGCTGATCACCGCCACCGTGAAGACCACCGGCCGGACCGGGGTGGAGATGGAGGCCCTGACCGCGGTGAGCACCGCCGCGTTGGCCGTGATCGACATGATCAAGGCGATCGACCGGGCCGCAGTGATCACCGACGTACGCGTGCTGGCCAAGTCCGGCGGGCGACGCGGGGACTGGGGCCGAGACGATCCTGAGCGGGTGGAGCAGTCGTGACGGAGTCCGCGCTGGTGATCACCATCTCGACCCGAGCCGCCGCCGGGGTGTACGCCGACACGTCGGGCCCGATCATCGCGGCCGCCCTTGCGGACATCGGTTTCGCGGTGTCCGGACCTGTGGTGGTGCCGGACGGCGACCCCGTCGGTCAGGCGCTGCGCGAGGCTGTTGCCGCCGGGCACGCCGTGGTCATCACCACCGGCGGCACCGGTCTGAACCCGAACGACCACACCCCCGAGCAGACCCGACCGGTGCTGGATCGCGAGCTCCCGCAGCTCGCGGCTGCCATCGCCGGCTACGGAGTCGACCACGGCGTACCGACGGCGGTGCTCAGCCGGGGCCTGGCCGGGGTCGCCGGACGTACGGTGATCGTCAACCTTCCCGGTTCGAGCGGCGGGGCCAGGGACGGGATGGCCGTGCTGGGCCCGGTGCTCACCCACGCGGTCAGCCAGCTGCGGGGTGGGGACCACTAGCGTGTCCGACCTCTCGGGGACCGGCCGGATCGACGCTGGCCTGCAGCTGTTCAACCGCCACCACTGGCCGGTGACGCTGCGCCACGACCACATCGTGCTCGCCCCGATGCGACTGCGCGACCAACCGGCCTGGGAGCGCGTACGCCGGGCCAACCTCAGCTGGCTGCGGCCCTGGGAGGCTACCGTGCCGCCCGGGAGTGAGATCGGCCCCAACACCTACCGTGGGCTGGTTCGCAGCCTCACCCGACAGGCCCGGGACAACCGGATGCTGCCCTGGCTGGTCTTCCACCAGCCCACGCCGGGGTCGGTCCGACCCGAGCTCGCCGGGCAGCTGACGGTCAGCGGCATCGTCGGCGGCTCCGCCTCCTGGGGCCAGATCGGCTACTGGGTCGACGAGCGGCTGGCCGGGCGGGGCATCATCCCGGCCGCGGTCGCCCTGGCCGTTGACTACTGTTTCCAGGTCATGCGGCTGCACCGGATCGAGATCGCGATCCGACCGGAGAACGTGAAGAGCCTCCGGGTGGTGAGCAAGCTCGGGTTCCGCGCGGAAGGTCTGCGGCCGCGCTATCTGCACATCGACGGCGACTGGCGCGATCACCTGGTCTTCGCCCTGAACAGCGAAGAGGTGCCCGAGGGTCTGCTGCGGCGCTGGGAGGGTGTTCGGCGGCGCTGACCCCAGCCCGGTTCAGCGGCGGCAGAACGCAGTGATCACGGGCAGGTCGGGTCGCCAGCCGTCCGAGGTGTCCACGTCCAGGGTCGGAGCGTCGACCTCCAGGGCACGGAACGACGTGGCCGCGGCCAGGTGGGCGGCGTCGGCGTGGGCCGCACGCGTGGCCCGGGTGGCCAGCCGGGTCTGCTGGCGTTCGCGGGCCACCTCGTCGCTGACCCGGCAGCGGATGACTCGCAGCGTCGCGAGGCCGGCCAGCGGTTCCAGTCCGCGCCACCAGAGCGGGTGCTGGAAGGCGGCCTCGACCACCAGCGCCACCTCCGCGCGGAGGAAGAGCGCGATGGCTTCGAAGAACAGGTCGTACGTCCGGACGGTCAACGGGTCATCCGTCGCGGCGACGAAGCCCGGGGTGGAGTGGACCATGCCCTCCTTGATCTCGTCGCGGCTGAGGGCCGGGCAGCCCACCGCGGCGGCCAGCTCGTGGGCCAGCGTGGTCTTACCCGAACCGGCCGGACCGGTGACGACGATCAACGTAGGAGTTCCCATCGCGCCGACCCTACGTCTGCAGCCCCACGCCGTGACGAACGCCGGTATCTGGCGACACACCGCTCGGGGTCAGGCCCGGGACGGGGCCCGCCCCTTACGGTCTGGGTTGTGGGGACAACTGGTGTGATCTTTGCCGCGATCGCGATCGCCTGGCTCGCGTATTTGGTGCCCCACTTCGCGCGCGGTCGCGAGGGCGAGCTGGTCGGGGATGAGGCGGATCCGGTCGATCGGTTCTCCGACTCGATGCGGATCGTCCGGCGGGGCACGGCGCCGCTGCTGGACCAGGACCTGGCCGAGATCACGACGTACGAGGTCTCGACCCCGCAGACCCGTCGAGCGGCGATCAAGGACCTCCGACGGCTGGACAGCTTGGCCACCGTGCGCCGCCGCCGGGTGCTGCTGGCGCTGCTCGCCCTGCTCAGCCTGACCATCGGGCTGGCGGCGGTCGACCTGATCGCTTGGTGGGGCGTGGCTGTCCCGGGCGGTTTGCTGGTCGCCTTCGGAGTGGTCGCCCGGGTCGGTGTCCGGGCCATGCGGCGGGGCCTCGATGCGAGGTTCCGCACCATCAGCCAGGGCAGCTCGGAGAAGACCGTCATCCTGAGCCGCCAAGAGGTGGCCCGGGTCGTCGAGCCCAAGGCGGCAGGCCCGAAGACGATCACGGCGAAGCAGGCCGGGGCGCTCTGGGACCCGGTGCCCATCACCGTGCCGACCTACGTCTCCAAGCCGCTCGCTCCACGGACCGTACGGACCATCGACCTGTCGGGTCCCGGGGTCAGCTCATCGACCCGTCACGGTGCACCCGTCACCGCCGACGCACCACCACCGGCCGGCGCCACGGCACTGGGGCTCACTGACCTGGGGCTCACCGATCTGGGGCACACCGACGACGGTGAATCGCAGGCCGCCTCCGCCTGAGCAGATGGTAGAGTCTGCGTGCTGATCGACCCACGGGTTGATCTTGGGGCTTTGGCGCAGTTGGTAGCGCGTCTCGTTCGCAATGAGAAGGTCAGGGGTTCGAATCCCCTAAGCTCCACCCAAGCATCGTTACGGGAACACACGACATCGGAAGATGGAGTGTGTTCCCGTTCTGCATCCCCGGTTCGTGTGGTTGCCGTGATGGCGGCGAATGGTTCGGCGAGGACGGTGCGGAGTTGTTCGTCTTCGGTGATTTCGAGCCGTGTGTAGAACGCTTGGTTGGCGAGTCTGCGGTCGCCGTCGCCTGAGCGGGCATACATGCGGTGGGCGCTGGTGAGCAACTGCAAGGAGTCTTGGAGGAAGCGTCTGGCTCCAGCGTGATGCTGATCGTGCTCCGCGAGTTTCTGGTCGATGTCAGCGAGCCCGGCCCTGATCCTGTCCTGGTGACGCTTCACTGTTGGTAGGTCGATCGCGTCAGCGAAATGGGCGGCGAGGAGCTTGTCGCTCTCGGCTTCGAGGCGGGAACGGTTCGTGGTGAGGTCAGCGAGTTCGGAGTTGCGGCCAGCGGCGCGTTTGTCGAATGCAGTCGTCAATTTGGCGCTCACTTCTCGGAAGGTCATCTCGCTGATCGTGATGGCACGGTAAGAGTCTTCGACCAGCCGCTCAGCGACCTGGACGGGAACGGCGCGCCTCGTACAGGTGGTTGTTTTCGCGGCGCGGCCGGAACATACGAAGTAGGCATAGGTGGTGCCGTGCGGATTGGTTGCAAAGTCCAGCAGCATCCGTGACCCACACGCGCCGCAGTGCAGCAGACCTTTCAAATGATGCGCATGACGGACGTGCCGAGTTGCCCTGGCATTACGGGCCTTCAGCAGGGATTGCACCTGGTCAAACAGCTCCGGGCTGACGAGCGGCTCATGTGCGCCAGGGTGCAGCACACCTTTGTAGCGGATGACTCCGGTGTAGTAGGGATTGATGAGCAGCTTGTAGAGGGTGTTCCTGCCTAACGGTTTCGAGGGGCGATTCGGTGACGGCAGTGTTGTGAGGCCGCGGGTGGTGAGGTCGTGGAGGAGTTGTACGACCGAGATCCCACCGGTTGAGTAGTGCTCGAACGCCCACCGGATCAATGGTGCCCGCTCAGGGTCGACTTCGACGGTCCGGATTTCGCGGCCGTTCTCGGCGAGGTAGCGGATGTTGCGGTACCCGACGGGCGCCCGCATCGGAGTGCCACCCTGGGCGACCTTCTGCGTGAGGCCTTTGGTGACTTCAGTGGCGAGGTTGCGGGAGTAGAACTCTGCAATCGAGGACATGATCCCGTGCACGAGCATGCCCGAGGGGGTCTGATCGATACTCTCCGTCGCCGATACCAGGGTGACACCTGCGGCGAGGAGCGCTTGGTGGATCTGGACGTCGTCGGCGCGATTGCGGGCGAGCCGATCGAGCTTGTGAACGATGCATAACTGCACTCGTGTCGCTTGGATGAACGCGAGCATCTTTTGCAACCCGTCGCGGTCCGCCGACCGAGCAGATTCGCCTGCGTCAATGAACTCTCGCACGACGCGGGCACCGAATTCGTCGGCTTTGCGGGTGTTCGCTTCCCGCTGGGCGGGGATCGAGAACCCTTCCTCCGTCCCGCCCCGTTCGGCCTGCTCACGAGTCGAGACGCGGAGGTAGGTCACCGCGAGAAGCGGTGGGGCGGCGGGTGCCGTGGAAGCAGTATCGGTTTCGGGTGTCGTGATGATGGTCATGGGGGTTCCTTGAGGTCTCAAATCGATCCCGCCCGAACGCTGAGGGCTGTAAAGGGTGTCGATCGTGAAATGAGCCCGAAGACTGTATGCCCGACCACCTAGCATGACCACTGGATGATCTTCGAATATGTTGCCCACCAGATGGTGCCTGTTGGGGTTTGAGACCACGACACCCCGCAAGGGGTTCTTTGCTATTCCACGGTACCCCGCCCGGCTCCCTCAGCGGAAGTACTACGGGCAGTGGCTTGATCGGATGGTGGCGGTTCGTACGGGTCAGGTTTCCCGTTGACCTGAGCCTGGTATCGGGCTTCGGCGATGTTCAAGACCAACTCGACCAGTCGGTCCACGTCTGGCTCATCTCGCCGTGTGACCCATAGTCGCAGGCGCTTCTCTGGTGTCTTCATACCCAGTAGGTGCGCACCCACTCCCCGGAACCCGACCCCTGCCGGAATTGGGCAGGCTCAGAAGCCCCCCGTTTGAGTTGCCACGCGTCTTGCATCCGAGGAACTCGCGCCTTTCGTCGGTGACGAAACGGACGTGGCGTGGGGTATGGCTCCCAAACGGTACGACACGGTCCTCGCGGACTTCGATGCGCGGTACTCGCGTTGGGTCGCCGCGCAGGAATCCGGCGAGGTGGCCGAGGCGAAAGCAGCTGCGGCGGCGCTCCCGACGCTGAATGCGCGCATACTCGCGCGGCTCGCCGTCGTTGACAAGGACGAAGCCGACCCAGAGACGCGGGCGACGCAGAAGCGACTTCTTGTGTTGGTAAGCGAGATCAACGCTGACGAGGCCAGGCGTCGCCGGAAGCGCCGGGAAGCCCAGCAGCGACGCCGTGACCGCACCATCCGCGTGGAGCGCACGGTCGAGTTACCCGCCAAGTGCGTCCGCTGCGGTGCGAAGCTGGACCACCCGAAGACCACTGGCAGGCCGCGCCTGTACTGCTCTCCGGCCTGCCGGAAAGCCGCTTACGACGATCGGCGCGCCCACCGAGAGGGCGCGGTGCGAGTACAGGTCGTGGAGAAGGTCATCACCGAGATAAGAGAACGCCGAGTCGAGGTGCCCCACCCCAGGAGCGACTGCATCCGATCCGTACTCGCCGATGACGACGAACTGATGAGAGTGATCCGGACCCTCACCGCCCTCGTGCGAGACCACACACGGCGAGAGTACAACCCCGACCAGGCGAGGTTCCTCGATCTCTACCGTGATGTTGAAGCTCTGCACGAAGCCCTCGCCAGCCGCTTAAAGACTGACCTGACCCTGATGTACCACACCGGCAACCACGCGCACCCCGGTGAGGCAGAGCATTGATGTCGGCGGGCTTCGTTAAGATGCGTGAAGTAACCGTCGACGCACACTCGGCGGCACCCAAGCATTCAGTTCCAGTTCTAGGAGGATCGGTGGCCCAGCTTGACAGCAGCTTTCGCTTCATCGACTTATTCGCAGGGCTGGGAGGTTTTCATGTTGCGATGAAGCATCTCGGCGGAGAGGGTGTGTTCGCGGCTGAGTGGGATACCACGCTGAATACGCTGTACGAAGATAACTTCGAGATACAGCCTTGGAGGGATGTCAACGACCTAACCGACCAGGAGACGATCGCTCGTGAGGTCCCAGACCACGAGGTCCTGACAGCGGGCTTTCCCTGCCAACCGTTTTCGAAGGCGGGAGAGCAACTCGGCTTCGGGCACACTCTGCAGGGCCAACTGTTCTTCACAGTTCTGGACATCCTCAAGGAAAAACAGCCGCGACGGTTCATCTTGGAGAATGTTCCGAACATCCTGCGTCACAAGAACGGCGAGACGTTACAAACGATCCTCGCCGAACTGGAGCGAACTGGCTACACCGTCGACTGGCGACAGTACTCCCCGCATGAGTTTGGCGTGCCTCAGATCCGCGAGCGGGCGTACTTCGTGGGGTCGCTTGACGGTCTCAATGATTTCAAGTGGCCCGAGCCCTCGAATGCAACCACAGACATCCGGTCCGTGCTCGATGAATCGGCGAAGCCGAGTCGTGAAATCCTCGCGCAGACACTCCGAGCAATTGACATGTGGGACGACTTCCTCCAACGGTCGCCAAAGGACGTGAAATTGCCGTCGTTCCCCATCTGGTCGATGGAGTTCGGCGCAACCTATCCGTTCGGGGACGAGGGGACACCCCCCGCGATCTGGGAGGAGAAGGGGCCGCAGGATCTTGAGGTATATCAAGGGAGCTTCGGGCAGGATCTCCAAGGGCTCACCCGTGAGCAGCAGTATGAGTTACTGCCCAGCTACGCCCGTCGCTCAGGTGATTTTTCGTTCCCGGTCTGGAAGCAGGCGTTCATTCGGCAGAACCGCCAGTTCTTCTGGTCGAATCGCTCGTGGATTGTTCCGTGGATTAACACCTGGAAGCCGTGGGAGTTCACACAGAGTCTCCAAAAGTTCGAATGGAACGTTCAGGGCGGTGAGCGTCGGATTGATAACTACGTGCTTCAGGTTCGGGCGTCAGGGATCAGAGTCAAGCGCACGACTACTGCACCAAGCTTGATTGCGATGACGCACACTCAGGTGCCGATTCTGGGTAGGAGCATCGTTGGCAACCGACGGTATATGACGCCGCAGGAGTGCGCGGCCCTCCAAAGCCTCGATGGTGTATCGCTTCCCGAGAGCGATCTTGCGGCCTACAAGGCGCTCGGCAATGCAGTCAACGCGAGTGTGGTGGAGGCGATCGCTGAGCCGCTACTTCGCAACCTGGCTGCTGACGTTCAGCGCGCCGCTAACCAACGCGAGGCAGCTGCATGACCGCCGTCAGTGTCAGTGGCCCGATCTACCGTGGGAACTTCCGAGTGGTAAGGGAGACCGGCCGTGAGTTCCGAGTATGAGCGTGTGTGCGATGCGATCGCCGATGCGATGTTCGACTCGGCGTCTGTCGGTCGACCGGTCTACACGCTCCCTGACCCCGAGACACTTCGTATCGCCCTTGACGCCGCCGGTGTCGAGGGCGATGACACCGAGGCGTTGGCCCGAGTTGTCAGGACGTCGCTGCAGATCGACGAAGTCGGTCTGGCGCCGTTTCGTTCGCAAGCGGATGCTGCGCGACGACATAGGCGGCAACCGCTGGAAGTGCCACCCGCGCTGCCTCTGTTGGTGCTGTTGACGCTGACCGCTGAGCAAATGCAAGCGGACGGAGACCTGGCAGCACACAACTACTACTCGCGTCTGCACCGACTCCTGAAAGTACCCACGGATAGCTACTCGCGAGTCGAGACCAGCTATCGGCAGACAGCGGACCTGCTTTGGGGATCGCTGAATTCCTGGCTCGAAGCATGGGAGGGCGAACGGGGAATCCCGACCGCGTACGTCAGCGGCGGTCACGCCTTCATCGGACTCCCGATGTCTCAGGCCGTGATTCGGCAACATGATCGTGGCGGACTTCACGAGTTGTTCGCTCAAGAGGGGTTGACGCCCGGACTGCGGATTTCGCCAGCTGATATGAGCGGCACGCTGGACCCCTATGCAACGACGACGCCAAGCCCGCTAAGTTCTCATCTGTCACGACTTTGGCGAGTGCCCGCGGCGCGCGAACGTATCGTGGATGCGGCGTGCCTGGAGCTTGAGGCGTGGGACGGGTCTGGTCTCGAAGCGGTAGCATCTGGTCGACGTGTTGCAGCGACTCGTCTGCTTGCGTTCCTACGGACATTCCCGCGCAAATCGATCGAGTTCAACCTGATTCTCCCCTACCGCTCTGAGGGGCCTGGTACCGCGCGATTCCAATTGTCAGATAGCGAAATCCAGGTGCCAACAGTGGCTGGGCCTGGCGGCTCCACTCGACTGTCAGGTGTTGGCGGAGTGAGTGCTGCCTCGCTGATCGATGAGAAGCTCGAAGGCGAATTTGGTGTCGATAACAGCCGTCCATTTGAGCGGCGACCGAAGCGGGTGACTCCGCTTCGCTGGGATGATCTCCAGGGTGCTTATGTCGAAGTTGAGCGCATCTCCCTGGGTGAGGACAGCATCGTCCTGACGCGTAGCGATGCTCGACTCCGCGTGGAGAGCCACCTGGCTTCACATGCTCGTCCAGGCTGGGCTGAACTCATCGGAGCCCCCGGCGTCCCTATTGGATGGCTCGTCTACCAGTACGTTCAAGTCATCTCTGTACCGACAAACCAGGTGCACGTTGATCTGCTCCCACTATCTCCCCGCACGCGGACTAGCCTGACGCTCAGGGGTGGTTTCGTCCTCCCCGGCCTGCTCCGTAAATGGTCCGTACTTCAGCCGCCGGAGGCCGTAGCGCTTGCGGCCGGGGCGGCGACGGTCGAAGTGAAGGTGTACCGAGGAACGCGCGTTGACCCAGACGCGTTGGTGATGCAGAAGTCGTGGGAGGGCGAACTCGTTGTCCTCGGCCTCGCGGATCGTGGACTCAATGACGGCGAGTATGTCGTGGCTATGTTTGTCGACGGCGCCAGCAAGGCCGCATCAACCGCGCTCTTACGCCTTCGTTCGGCGAGTACACTGCAGTTCCGTGTCGAGGATGTCGACATTCGTCTCGTGTACTCGCCAGTTTCCTCTCCGAGTTGGCCGCTTAGCGCAGGCCCCGCGGAGTGGGCGACCTACGTCAACGGTGCGCGAACGCAAGATCTTCACAGTGCGGATGGTTTCCCATCGGACCCAATGCGGGAGTACACCCCTCGACAGCGCAGGAAAGAGGGCGCCGCCGCTGCCGCCGTTCGGGTCGGCACGCCGATGTCGAGCGACTCCTGCCTTGTAACTGGAATGCACCGATTCCTTTTACCACCGGTACTGTCCGGCCAGCTGCCGACGCGAAGCGTCGAAGGTGAATGTACGACGTGCGGGCTTGTACAGAGGTTCGCTGGCACGCCCTGGGCCGCTAAAAAGAAGGACAAGTCGAGTGGCATCGCCTCGGCACCGGTGGAGGTTCCGCCGATGGTTGAGTCAAGTGAGCCAGACTTCGAGGTTGCGTTTGATGCGCTCAATCATGTCGGCGCAGGATCGTTTGGAGCCTTCGAGCGCATTGCCGCGCAAGTCGAGGGTTCTGGACTCTTCGCTGACTCGTTCCTACGTCGCCTAGAAGTCGCGGGGCACGTAGATGTCGCCCGTGACGGCTACCTCCAGGTGACCGAGTGGGCGGTGAATACCTCCACGCTGGTTCCAGTTGCCGATCGGCGATGGGTGTTGATCGGCTCTCGCTCGCAGCGGCTCTTGGAACAACTCGCTGAACGACTCGGGGTGGGCGGTGAGATCGTCACCAGTATCGACGCTGGACTCGCCCGTGTCGAAATAGTCGGGAAGCTGCCCGACGATGTGCTCACTGATCTCGGGGTTCATGTGCTCGAGGACTCGACGGCAAGGGTGATTGCCTCTGCGCTCCCGCGTCTCAGTGCGATTGCGGAGTCACTGAAGCGGGTGGCCGTCCCGACTTATCGTTCAGCCGAGTTCTGGGACACGGAATCAGCATCCTGGCAACAGACCGAGACACTCGTGCCCGTCGGTGCATACCGATTGAATGACTTCAGGTCGACCTATGCGATCCGCTCGGCCAGCGATGTCGAGAATGGCACGATCGGCCTCGGTAACGCGCAGATCGTAAAGCACATTGCGAACCTCTGGGCCAATGATCCGCTTGTTGGGTACCACTCACGAAGTGGTTCCGTTGTCGCGCCGCTGGGCGCGGACTTGCCCGCGCTTTATGGGCGAGCGCTGTCTCTTTGCACCGGCCGTGCGCCACGAGAGATCGTCGAGCACCGCATGCTCCAGTACCCAGGAGTGCCACGAGACGTCGCGGATATCATCTTCAACCGAGTGAGTCAGTGAGGCCCATGTCATTCCCAACACCAGTGAAGGTCGCTGATGATCTGCGCGATGCTTTCCTTCGGTACATTGACACGGCATATGCATTGCGAGACCCAGCCCTCGCTGAGGAACGGCGACGCCTGCTGCTCGAAGGACAGGGCAATCTGTTCGCACCTCTCATGCTTGAGCCGGTGCTCCCGTATGACGGCGTCGCTTCGGTCGATGGGGCAGCGAGGCAAGCCGGAGTTGATGCACATGACCTCGGGGATGTCGTCCGATCTGTGTTCGGTGTAAGCCAGTCACAGCTCGCTGACGTGCGACTGCGGAGCCACCAAGCCGCGGCACTCACTACACACTTTGCCCGGACGGCTGCGCACAATCCGGTCGTGACTTCAGGAACCGGTTCTGGTAAGACCGAGTCCTTCCTCATTCCCTTGCTCACTCGCATAGCCGCTGAGAAGCGATCATCTGCTGCGCTCCCGCCGATTCATGAGTGGTGGGATCTGAAGCGCCAAACAGATAACTGGCAACCATCGCGGACCGTGGGAGCAACACCCGCGGCAGTTCGATCCGTGATCCTCTATCCGACCAACGCGCTAGTCGAAGACCAGGTCGCGAGGCTGCGTCGTGCAGTGCGCGGGTTGCGCGAGCAGCAGTCGCCCATCGACCTCTGGTTCGGGCGGTACACGGGAGCAACACCGGGCTCAGGCGGCGTTCCGTCTGGAAAGGTCTCCGCGGGAGCAGCAGCAGAAGCGGCACGCGACATGCGTGAGCTAGCGCGGCTGAACGCGCGACTCGCCGAGCTCAACGACCCGGACCTGATGAGCCAGTTTCAAGACCCGCATGCCGGGGAACTCGTCACCCGGTGGGACATGATCGCGACCCCGCCGGATGTCCTGGTGACGAACTACTCGATGCTGAACGTAATGCTCATGCGCGATGTCGAGGAGCCGATCTTCGACTCCACACGTCGCTGGCTGGAACAGTCCGCCGCCCACGTCTTCACGCTCGTCGTAGATGAGTTGCACCTGTACCGCGGCAGTACAGGGGCAGAGGTCGGGATGGTGGTCCGGAACCTCGCATCGCGGCTCGGTCTAGAACCATCGTCGGACCAGTTCAGAATCATCGCTAGCAGTGCCTCGCTGCCAGGGGATGACTCTGGGCTTGAGTATTTGGAGCGATTCTTCGGCGTCGACCGAGCTTCGTTTCTGATAGAGCCAGGCCAGCCACGGACACTCTCCACAGGACCTATACCGACTGCGCAGCACGTGCTGAGTGTCGATCCTGAGGACTGGGCCGAGACCGCTACCCAAGGCCGCTGGGCGGAAACTATTGCTGCCTCGTGCATCGACCCTGACGACCCTAGGCCGAAAGCCACGCGTATCGAAGTAGTCGCATCGCGTCTGTTCGGCGAGGACCCCAACGGAGACACGGCTCTCGCTGTGATGCTCAGGGCACTCGGAGAAGTAGGCATGCCCGTGCTGCAGTTCCGAGGTCACGTCATGATGCGCGGCATGCGCGGACTGTGGGCGTGCTCTGATCCGATTTGTCCCGGCGGCCTCGGCTCAAAGCCGCGCCGTGCAGGTCGAATGTACGACACCCCGCGCTCAACGTGTGTGGACTGCGGTGCCCGGGTCCTTGAGCTCCTGTACTGCTTCGAGTGCGGGGATGTCAGCCTCGGCGGGTACGTCGTGGATCGCCCGGACCGCGGCGCGGTCGTATTGTCGACCACTCCTGTTACACCCGGCGAGAACTCTGGCGACTTCGTGTTCCGACGGAATGATGACGAGTACCGCTGGCTCTGGTTGGGTTCGCCAGTACCGGATGCGCCTAGCCGCCACAAGCTTCCTGCCGATATAGATGAAGATCAGCCCACAATAGAGACCAACTTCGGTCCTGCGACCTGGGACCCGAAACTTGGGTCGCTCGTCCTGGGGCAAACAGAGGGCGGCATCCCGGCTGTCGTTCTAAGTCACGATGCCGGAGAGAATCGTGGCCTCGCGCTCCCCGCGCTTCCCGAGTCGTGTCCACGATGCGGTGGCCGCCAGGACAACCGCGACGCGGCGGTCTATTTCGCGGGGAATGTGCGCTCTCCAATCCGAGCGCACACCTCAGGCCGGTCGCAACTCAACCAGATGGCCGTGTCACAGCTGTTTCGCAGCCTGGGCTCCAAGGCATCGGAGTCAAGGACGATCGTGTTCACGGACAGTCGCGACGACTCGGCCCGCATCGCCGCGGGGATCGCACTCAACAACTTCCGAGACCAGATACGCCAAGTAGTTCGGCAGTTGCTCCACGATCGGGAGAATCCCGTCCCACTCTTGAGAGCACTTCTCCGCGGAGAACTACAGGGAGACGACCTTGCTCGGGCAAATCAGATCAGGGCAAGTCGTCGTGAACTTTATGACAAGCTGCGGCTGGAAAGCCTTGGCGCTGCTGAGACAGCCGACCTGGCGACCATCGCCGCGGCTGAGCGGGAAAACGAGTCGCTGCCGTGGGTAACACTTGTCCATGACGCTGAGCGCGTGATGATTGAGGTGGGCGTGAATCCCGCAGGCCCCGGGCCATCCGTCGCGCAGAGCGAGGGGGATGCTCCTTGGTATCGCGCCTACGAGCCACCGACCTCTGAGGCATGGCAACCACTCGCTGACGCGGTGGCGCGCCCAGTACGGCAAGACCGGTATCGATTGACAGCAACCGCCGTTGCAGAAGCCGTCTTTGATCGGGCGTCGCGAGATCTTGAGTCAACCCGACTCGGCGTGGTTCGTGTTCACCCAGTCGCGCCGGACAGCTGGGGCTTCACGGCTGAAGTGGCCGGGGACCTCCTGGCGAGTGTGATCCGTCTGCTCGGGATCGCCAAGCGTTTCGAGGGGGGATATGCCGCGCATTCGAATAATGCTCCGAAGGTCGTAACTACCTACCTGAAGCGCGTTGCCGCAAAGCATCGGGTGGATTGGCGGACGCTGGTGGCGGATGTCGGAGAGTTTCTGCGGACCAACTTCGTGACCGACGAAACGTGGGCTCTTAGGACTCAGTTGGGCCAAGATGCCTTGGAGTTGCGAACCCCGGGAGAGAAAGTGTGGGTCTGCGAGAACTGCGATACCACCCACCTCCACCCGTCTGCCGGAGTCTGCACGAACGAGGAGTGCCCGACTGGAGTGCTTGTCGAGCAGGCCAGAACCGAGGAGCTTGACTACTACGGATGGCTGGCGTCCCAGCCGCTCCGAAGGATGCGGATAGGTGAACTTACCGGCCAGACACGGCTCGCTGACCAGCGCACTCGGCAGCGACTGTTCAAGGGAGCTGTGCTGCCCGCGCCGGCGGAGAGCGTACTCGCTGACCCGTTCGATCTCCTATCGGTGACGACCACCATGGAAGTTGGTGTTGACATCGGTTCTCTGCGCGCCGTGGCAATGGCGAACATGCCACCACAGCGCTTCAACTACCAGCAGCGCGTAGGGCGTGCGGGCCGATCAGGTCAGCCATTCTCATTCGCCGTGACTGTGTCCCGTGACCGAGCGCACGACGACTACTACTTCCAGGCGCCGGAGAAGATGACGGCAGCCGATCCGCCACCTCCGTTCATCGACTTGTCGCGGCCGAGGATTGTGCGCCGCGTCATTGCCGCCGAGTTACTACGGAGAGCATTCCTCGCGGTGCAGAATCCACCGCGTCGAACGGGCGCCAGCATCCACGGCACGTTTGGACTCACGAAGGACTGGCTGTCGCGAAGACCAGATGTTGAGACGTGGCTCCAAATCTCGAACCAGGTCGAGGAGGTGTGCGGGCGGTTTAGCGCCTACACGGCTCTAAGTGTCGATGAACTCAAGACTTGGGCGCGCACCCAACTCGTTGGCGACATCGACGAGGCCGTAGGCAACCCCTACTTTGGCCATGAGGAGCTCAGCGAGCTTCTTGCGAATGCGGGCGTGCTGCCTATGTTCGGGTTCCCGACGCGCGTCCGCCCCCTCTACTCGAAGCCTGTTCGTAGCATGGGCGACGCAGAGCGCAATACAGTCGCCGACCGCGACCTCGGCATGTCGATCACCGCGTTTGCACCCGGGGCCGTCGTGGTCAAGGACGGAGCCGAGCACCTCGCCGTGGGCTTCGCTGCATACAACTTCAGCGGCAACAAGGCCTATGCGAAAGACCCGCTAGGGACACCTCTCCCAGTCCACCGGTGCGGCCAGTGCGGGAGCCTTGACACCCGACCGACCGACAATACGCTCAAGTGCGCCGTGTGCGGTGACGAGATGCGGGCCTTCTCGCTTTACCAGCCGGAGGGCTACCGGACGATCTACAGTCAGCCGGACTATGACGACACTCACATCACGCCGATGTACGCGGGCTATTCGGAACTCTCTACCAATACGGAGCTTGGGCACGAAACGCGACTTCACGCTGTGTCACTTCGGCTATTGGAGCAGGCGGAGGTAGTTGCGGTGAACGACAATAACCGCAAACTGTTCGACCTAAGTCGACAGTCCGACGGGTCCGTGGTGGCGCAGAATCGGGATCTGTACCGTCGGCCGCTGCCCGAGTTCATGAGGGTCGGAGGACAGGTGCTCGACCCGGCCGCCATCGGGGAGGTGCGACGTACTGATGTTTTGCTCGTGGGGCTTGATGCGCTGCAACTTCCTGATGGTGCTGTCGCGACGCTGCCGTGGGCCTGTCCCGCGGGTAAGGGTGCGTTGCTCTCATTCGCTGAGCTCCTGCGCAATGCAGCAAAGGAGTATCTCGATATCGAGCAGTCCGAGCTTGATGTTGGTCTTGGTGCCGGCGGAGGCGTTAGCTGGTCGGCGCTCATCGGGCGGCCGCGGGGCCCCGTGATCCGCAGATCGTCCAGCAAGGACGACGACTGCACGCCATCATCGACGGGCTGGGGATCCACCTGCTGATGCACTCCCCCTCCGAGGACAGCGGCTGGGCGATCGACATCGTGCGCGGAGAACTTGCCCGCATCGCAGGAGAGGCCGTATGACCCAAGCGCAGGAGTTCCGGCGTACAGACTCACCGGTCGATCCGCACTGCTAGTGACGTTGATCGATACTATCGTTATGCGGTAGTATCGAACTGTGATCCAATCGTTCGCCGGTGAGCAAACCCGGAAGGCCTGGGCACGCGAGCACGTACGCCAATTGGGTCTAGACCTCCAGCGTGCAGCACAGAAGAAGCTGCGCCTGCTTCGCCTGGACCGCCAGCGGACCAGCCAAGGTCGAGATCACCGACTACCACTGACCAACGACCCACTGCCCGACCACCTCAGAAAGGACCCATCATGACCAAGGCACACGCCCCCATCACACCAGGCGAGATTCTCCAGACCGAGTTCCTGAAGCCGCTCAACATCACCCCGTACCGACTCGCCCGAGCTACCGGCCTGAGCCAAACCAGGATCAGCGAGGTCATCCACGGCAAGCGCCGCATCACCCCCGACACCGCACTGCGTCTGTCCAAGGCGCTCGGCCTCTCGGAGCGGTTCTGGCTGAACATCCAAAACGACTACGACATCGAGACCGAGCACGACCGCCACGGACACGACCTCAGCGAAGTCGAGGTGCTCGTCACCACGTGACGTACCCCGACGAAGTAAACCGCCGCGCGCGCAGCGCGCGGCAGTACTGGACAACCGCGATGTGGTGGCGCTGCTCACCGGTCATCACGGCCACCCAGGTCGGCGCGGCGCTCAGCACGTTCCTCGCCACACAGCGGGGGACTTCCGGCACCACCTGAGCCGGCACCCATCGCGTCGACTCAGGCTCTCGCCCATACCGACACGTGCTTGGTGCTAGCCGGCGTCAGATCCGACCGATCCCAGTCGGACCAGCGGTGTTCGAGCGTCATGCCCGCGAGCCGAGCCATCAGGTCCATCTCGGCGGGCCAGGCGTAGCGGAACGGTATCCGGCGAAACCGTCCGGACCCGTCGGCGGACACGGTGATGTGGTTCGACGTGAACTCCTGCCTGACCACGTCGTACTGGTCGAAGCCCACGTAGCCACCGCCGTCGACGTCAGGGGCGAGCGCGAAGGGGACGGTGTCCTGCCCGGGAGGGAGTCGGCGCAGGTCGGGCAGGCCGACCTCGATGAGGAACAAGCCGCCCGGCCGTAGGTGCGCGGCTGCATTGGCGAACACGGCGACCTGCCCGTCCTGGGTGGTGACGTTGCTGATCGTGTTGAACACCAGATAGACCAGGGAGAACTCGCCGGCCACCCGGGTCGAGGTCATGTCGCCGATCGTGACCTGGATCGCTTCGCCTCCAGGCTTGGCGGCGACCCGCGCCGCCATGGCCCGGCTCAGCTCGATCCCGTGGACCGGTACGCCACGCGCGGCCAGCGGAGCGGCGATCCGACCAGTCCCCACCGCGAACTCGAGCGCCGGGCCGCCACCGGCCAGATCAGCCAAGGCCTGCACGGCAGCCCCTACGACGTCGGGCGCGTTGGCGCCGCCAGGAGCGTCGTAGTCCGCGGCCACGCTTTCTCCGAACCAGCCGTCTGCCGCGTCATCCGGACGTACGGGGGCTGCATCCGTCATCTCTGCCCTTCCCCGCTCACGACCATCGACGCTACGCCCGACAGGCGCCCGCGCTCCACCTGGTTTCCCCGGCGGAGGCTGGGCCTGTGGTGCGGGTCCCGATCGGTGTCATCACGACGCCGGGTGGGCGCCTCGACGACGGACGAGCGCAGCCAGCACCGAGGGTTCGGCACGGAACTCGATCCGCTGTACAGCGCCGTTCGTGACGGTGAAGTCGAAGGCAACCCGGGGTTCGCCGCGGTGGAACCAAGCGGCTCCGGGCCGAAGGTCGATCAGGACGGGGACGGCGGCCTTGGCGGCGCCGTTGAACATGGTGGCGATCTCATGACGCCCGTCGATGCGTACGGGGGTCCCGGCGAGCACGGCGGCCTCGTCGGCGGTCACCACGGCGTCGGGGGCCAAGAGCTGCATCAGCCGGGCGAAGTCACCCTGCCGGGCCGCGGCCAGGAAGGCGTCGACCACCTCCCAGTCGACCTGGTGCTTCTCGGCGCTGGACTGGGTGACCTTGCTGCGAGCCCGCGAGGCCAGCTTGCGGGCAGCGGCCGGGCTGCTCTGCAGGATCTCGGCGATGGTGGGGAAGCCGACACCGAAGCTGTCGTGGAGGACGAAAGCGACCCGCTCGTTGGGGGTGAGGCGATCCAGGACGATTTGGAGCGCCACCCCGATGGTGTCGGCGAGAGCGACCTCCTCGGCGGGATCTGGTGCACTGTGGAGCAGTGTGAGGTCGGCCTCGGGTTCGGGTGTGCGCCTGCGCAGGTGGTCCAGGCACAGACGGGTGGTCACGGTGGTCAGCCAGCCCGGCAGGTTGTCGATATCGGTCTCGGTGGCGTGCAGCCGTAACCACGCCTGCTGGACGATGTCTTCGGCTTCGGAGGCGTCGCCCAGCACCTGGGTGGCGATGCGTCGCAACCGGGGTCGCTCTGCTTCGAAGCCTGCGGTTTTCTCCATGGTGGTCACACTTTCATCCGGGGACGCGTCACAGTGTTGACGCACGCGCCGTGCGTCGTGTGACCGACAAGGAGCCCAACCCATGGCCAGTTTCCAGACCATCCTCATCCCGGCACCGGACGTCGCCGCGTCGCGGGACCTCTACCGAGCCCTGCTCGGAACCGAACCAAGTGTCGACGGACCCTATTACGTCGGTTTCGACGTCCAGGGCCAGCACGTGGGACTCATCCCGAACGGTGCCGCGGTCCGCCCCCACCTGCACGTCGAGACCATCACGCAGGCTGTGCAGACGGTGCTCTCCGCCGGCGGGTCCGTAGTGGAGGAGCCGAAGGACGTGGGCGGCGGCCGCTTGGTCGCGGTGGTCCGGGACGGCGGCGGCGCTGAGATCGGGCTGATCGAGGATGCCGCCCGCGGATGAGTGCGGCCCGATGGCACAGCGCGGCGTACTACGCCGCCGAAGTTAGCCACCCCCTGAGCCCAACCCCCCCCTCGAACCTCCTAGGAGACCCTCATGCCCTCCATCACCTCCATCACGCTTGACGCCGCCGAGCCCGAGCGTGCCACCGACTTCTACCGCGCTCTCGGACTCCACGATCGTGTCCGAGCCCGCCCCGCCGCCACACCAGCACCAAGCGGCTTCCCTGGCTTCACCCTCTCCGCCCTCGTCGACGGCCCACAGGCAGTCGACCGGCTGACGCAGAAGGCGCTCGCTGCCGGAGCAACTCCCGTGAAACCGGTCACCAAGAGCCTGTGGGGCTACGGTGGCGTGCTGCGCGCCGTCGACGGTTCGGTCTGGAAGATCGCCACCTCGAGCAAGAAGGATCCTGATGTGGTCAGCGACCAGGTCCGCGAGCTGGTGCTCCTGCTGGGATCCACGGACGTGAAGACCAGCAAGCAGTTCTACGTCGACCACGGCCTGGAGACCGGGCGCAGCTTCGGCAGCCGCTACGTCGAGCTGCACAGCGGCGGCTCGGTCAAGCTCGCCCTCTACCGCCACCAAGCGCTGGCCAAGGACGCCGGACTCACCGGCGCACCCTCCACCAGCTCAGGCCTGACCATCGGGTCTGACCTCGACTCCTTCACCGACCCGGACGGCTTCGCCTGGGAGGCCGCGTCCGACTGACTGCCAGATGCCGGTGCTGGACGGCTATGACACGACCAGGCAGGTGCGACGAGCCGAGCGGGAGGGCGCCCGGACGCCCAGCATTGCCATGACGGCCACCCCGGTCGCCCTCCGCGAGACCCTCGCCCGCTGGTTGCCCGCGACCTCGGTCTGAGCAGCACCCCGCTCGATCTGCGGCGCTGCCCCTGGCCAGCGAACGAACTCAGGCCGCCCGGGCAGACAGCAGTCGACCGGCCAGCGCCCGACCGTGCTCACGGGCGTCCTGCTCCGCCTGCTGGCGCAGCCCGCCTGCGAGCTCCTTGAACTGGTCGAGGGCAGGGTTGACCCCGACCAGGGTGAACTCGCTCTCGACGACGACGAGGTCGAGCTGCCACACGTCGGCGAGGATGCGCCGCATCCAGCCGGTGGCGTGGTCCCAGCCGGCGCGCGGTGTGCCGGCGGCATAGCTGCCCCCGGTGCTCTCGGATCGGTTGGTCGAGCTCGCCCGGGCTGGGCTCGTCGAGCGTACGGTGACCGACACCCGGCCACCTGGAGTCAGCTACCAGCTGTCCGGATCCGGGCAGAAGCTGCTGCCCATCCTGGACGAGCTGGGCGGCTGGGCGGCTGAGCACCTGCCGGCCGACCAGTGTGCCCACGGGGCCGTGACCGGCTGAGCCTGGTCTCAGGCGGCGTAGAAGCCGGCGCCGAGGTGCTCGGTCACCCACTCTGCAGAGAGCTGCGTGGATTCGAGGTTGGTCGGGGCCTCCGGAACGTCGACCTCGACCATCACCCAGCCCGCGAACGACTCCGGCAGGGTGGCCAACGCGGCCTCCAGATCCACGTCCCCGCGCCCTGGCTCGGTCCAGACCGTGAAGTCGTCGCGGGTCGCCTGGTGATAGCTGGCCCCGGCGTCCCGGGCCAGCTGGGCCTGGTCGAGATGCACGTCCTTGAGGTGCACGGCGGCGATCCGGTCGGCGTACTCGCTCATCATCGCGGGGGCGTTCATGCCCGCCCAGCTGAGGTGACCGGTGTCCGGACCGAAGCCCAGCACGGCAGCAGGGATGGCGTCGAGGACCTGACGGATCTCGTCCTCCACCTCGATGAGGCTGCCGACGTGGGGATGCAGGGCGGGGCGTACGCCCTCGGCGGTGATGGCCTCACAGGCCGGCCCGAGGGTGTCGATGGTTCTCTGCAGCAGCGCGTCGTCGAAGGCGGCGCCGACGGCCGGCTGGGCGATCCGGGTCTGGGTCAGGTGCGCGGCAATGAAGGCTTCCGTGTTGCCCAGCACGGCCTGCGTCGCGGCGAAGGTCTTGGCCGACTCTACGAGCTCCGTCGGGTCGACCTCGTGGAAGTGCGCCGAGAAGTAGCCGGGCGCGGGCACCAGGCCAAACTCGGCGAGCAGCTCGCGGTAGCCGGCCGCGTCGAGGTCGGCGGGTGGGTCGGCATGGATGCCGTGGAAGGGGGTGGTCGCGATCTCGGCGAACGCATCCCGGAGCACCGGCACCGAGAGGTTGAAGCCGGCGGCGGTGAGCACCCAGGGGAGTGGGTTGAGTCCGACACGATAGAGGGGCACAGCAGGAACCGTCCTGTTCAGGGTTGAGGGGGCAGGCCAGGCTTGAGAGGGCAGGCCGGGCGGGAAGGTGTATTCGCCGTGCCGGTCAGCGACCGGCGAGGGACCCGCCGATACCGCCGACACTGAAGTACCTGTTCAGCACGGCGAACAAGATCGTCGGCGGCAGGAGCATCACGACCGAGACGGCCATCACCGACCCCCAGCTGGTGGAGTTCTGCTGGAAGAAGCTCTGCAGCCCGACCGGCAGGGTGAACACGTTGCTGGACTTCAGGAACACCAGGGCGACGAGATAGTCGTTCCAGGCGACCAGGAAGGCGAAGATGGCGGTGGACAAGACGCCGGGCAGGGAGTTGCGCAGCACGATCCGGAGGAAAGAACCGAACACCGACGCTCCGTCGACCCAGGCCGCCTCCTCCAGGGTCTGGGGGATGGAGTCGAAATAGGCCGCCATCATCCAGGTCGCGACGGACATGGAGCTTCCGACGTAGACGATGACCAGACCGATCAGGTTGTCGGCCAGCCCGAACCTCGCGAACAGGATGAAAAGCGGGATGATCGAGGTGATGATGGGCAAGGACTGGATGACGAAAAGCAACAGCGAATAACCAGAGACGGCACGGCTGCGACCGCGGGACAGCACATAGCCTGCGGGCGCGGCCACCACGACCGAGACCAGCACGGTCACGATCGTCACGCCCAAGCTGTTGACCAGCCAGGTGAGCACGCCGGTGTTGGCGAACACGTTCTGGAAGTTCTCGAGCGTGAACAGGGCGGTGCTGGTGCTGGTGGCGGACGGTCGGATCGACAGCAGCAGGGTCACGTAGATCGGGATCAAGACGAGCACGGTGATCACCAGGATCACGGTGAACCGGCCCCAGCGGCCCTTCGAGCCGGGTTCTGCGCCCGGCTTGACCCGGAGCTCGGTAACGGGCATCGCGACGGGACGCTGCCCGCCGACGTCGAGTGCGGTCATGCCGTCACCCCCTTCCTGATCTGGCGGTACAAGATGGTGGAGATGATCACCAGCACGACGGTCATCACGAACGCGATGGCCACCCCGGGTCCGGTCTGGAAGTCCTGGAACACCGTTCGGTAGGCCAGCACGACCAGTGACGAGGTGGCGGCGACCGGCCCGCCACCGGTCAGCAGATAGATGGTCGGGAAGTCGTTGACGCAGAAGATCGTCATCAGGATCCAGCTGATGTAGGTCGACCGGCTGATGATCGGCAGCGTGATCTGGGTGAGCTGCTGCCACCTGCTCGCGCCGTCCATGTCGGCTGCCTCGTAGACGCTGGAGTCGACCGAGGCGAGCGCGGCGGAGCTCATCAACATCATGAACGGGAAGCTGATCCACACCTTGAAGGCGCAGACGGTGATCACGGCCAAGGTGGGGTCGGCCAGGAAGAGGAGGTCACCCAGCCCCAAGGAGCGGGACAGAATCGGAACGGGGCTGTCGGGTGTGGCCACCAGCCAGTTCCAGGCGGTGGACGAGACCACGACGGGGATCACCCAGGGCAGCATCAGCAGCACCTTGAACACCGCGTTCCCGGGAATCTTGGTGCGCAGCAGCAGAGCCAGGCCCATCCCGATCAGCCAGCTGCCGAAGACGCCCACGATGGTGAAGATCACCGTGAAGCGTGCGGCCCTCCAGAAAGCCGGCCGGGTCAGGACATCCGTGTAGTTGTCCAGCCCGACGAAGCGGCCCGTGATGATCAGCGAGCCCCTGTGCAGCGACTGGTTGAAGGCAAACACCAAGGGGTAGGCGTTGATCAGCAGCAACAGGATGACCGAGGGCGCGACGAGCGCAATCATCGTCATCGCCCCACGGGACAGGGTCCTCTTCGGGCGTGGTTGCTGACCCGCGCCGGGGCCGGCAGCGCCGACCCCGGATCTTGCCCGGCGCAGGCCGGCGGCCGTGGTGGACACGGCCCTCAGTCCGCCCGGTTGCGTGTGCTGCTCACTTGATGGCCTCTTCGATGCCCTTCTGCAGGGTGGTCAGGGCGGTTTTGGAGTCGGTCTTGCCCTGCACCATCGTCTGGGCGAACTGGGTCAGGGCCTGACCGCCGTCGACGGCGGCGAGGCCAGCGAACAGCTTGGTGCCCTTGGCGGCGTACGTGGTGGAGATGGGGATGTATTCGGTGACGATCTTGACCTGGGACTTGTTCTGCTTGAACGCGTCCGAGTCGGTGATCGACTTCAGCACGGGCACGCCGCCGACCAGGCCTGTGTCCCAGTACTGCTTGATGTTCTTGAAGTAGTAGGTCGCGAAGGCCTCCGACGCTTGCTGCGACGGGGTCTTGGTGTACATCATCACGCTGTTGACGAAGTGCAGGGCGGCCTTGTCCCCGTGCGGCCCGGCGATCGGGCTGATCACCTCGATGTCGTCCTTGACGGCCGCGGCCTGGCTCTGCAGCGCCGCGCTGGCGACTCCCATGCCGACCTTCTTGGCCGCCCACTGGGCGTACAGGTTGTCGGTCGTGTAGCTGACGCAGGCCGGGTCGATGATGCCCTCCTTGACGAGCTCCCGCACGAAGTCCATCGCCTCGACATTGCGCTCGGTGACGCAGTCCGGCTTGCCGTCAGCGGTGAACAGACCGCCGCCGTTCATGATCATCATCGCCACCATGGTGTGGGATCCGAGGTTGTTGCCGGCGCCCGTGCCGGTGCCGAAACCGAAGACGCCGATCTTCTTCAGGGCCTGTCCCGCCTTCAACAGCGAGTCGAAGTCGGTGGGCGCGGTGGCGCCGGCCTGTTTGAGGAGCGCGTTGTTCACCCAGAGGATTCGCGAGTCGAGCTGCCACGGAACACCGGCGTAGCCCTTGTCGGTCTTGGTGGTATCGAGGATGCCGGGCAGGAAGTCGTCGTACAAGCCGTCGCTCTTCCACGAGTTGAGCAGGTTGTCGGCGTACGCGATCGCGCCCTGCTCCGCGAACTGGAAGGGCTGGAACCCCCCGCCCGTGCTGACCGCCGGCCCCGTTCCGGAGGCGATGGCGGAGGAGTAGGTCTGGTAGAAGTTGTCCCACGGGATGACCTGGTACTCGGCCTTACCCATGCCGGCGGCCGGGGCGTAGGCGTCGGTGATCTTCTTACCCAGGTCGTTGTAGGCGGTCGAGCCCCACGGCTGGTCCCAGAACTTGATCGGGTCGGCGGCACCCCCCGAACTGCCGCTGTTGCTCGATCCGGACACATTGCAGGCGGCCAGCGCCGGCACAGTCACGGCTGCGCCCGCCAGGCCGAGGAATCCGCGACGTGACCATGCCTTGGTTCCGATGTTGTTGCCGCTCATGATGACTCTCTTTCCGAGGCCGCCCCGGTGGCGACCGTCTCTTCGTTGAGGGTTGGAAGGGTTGGGTGAGCTGGTCTAGCTGGTGGTCCGGCCCGAGGAACGGTTCAGGGTGGCGGTATCGGCCCGCAGGTCGGACAGGTCCGATCCCGCGCCGATCCCGCTGAGCTGGTCTCGGAGCCGGCGCCAGCTGGCTCGATGGGCCGACTCGTACAGGGTGGGTAGTTGGGTCATCCCGTCCGGGCCGGTCACGGTGACCCGGGCCGGGCGGGCCGTGGTGGGAGAACCCACCTCGAGCTCGACGCTCCCGTCGACGGTGAGCAGCCGGGTCAAGGAGACCGAGGTCGTCGCGGCCGTGCAGACCAGGCTCAGATCCACCTCGAGCCCGCCCGTGGTCCCCGCGGCGTAGCAGTTGCGTGACGTCTGGTCCAGGATGTGCAGTTCGTCGACCGGTCCGACGAGCCGACGCACCAGCGCGAGCTGCTCCAACAGGGCCACGTTCAGGTCCGAGCCCACCGGCAGGACCAGCCTCGTCTCCAACCGGTTCGGGCCGGTGCCAGAAGTGTTGAGGGCGGCTGCGCCGAGCGCAGCGGTTCTGAAGGCGGCGGCAGCGGCTGGTATGGCGGGGTTCGAGGACCACTGCCAGTCCGTGACGAACGCCACCGCGAGCTGGTCGAGCGCCACCAGACCTGCGAGGTCGGCTGGGGTGGGGCCGACGACGATGATGCCGGCCGCACCGCCGCGAGCCGCGGCCGCGGCCACCTCGACCCAACCGGGCAGGCCCTGGACGACCACGACGGAATCCGTGACGCCGTCGCTGCGTCTAAAAGACAGGGGCAGGGAGGCAAGGGTTTCGGCCGCGCCCGAGGCGCTGCCGTCGGGAAGGGTCACCCCGATGGCGGTGGTCACGCCCGGGCCTCGGCCGGCTGGCGGGACTGCGAGAGAGCGGCGGACTGCTCGGCGACGGCCAGGGCAAACCGGAGGTCGTCGATCAGCGCAGCACTGTCCGGCACCGGACTTTTCCCATGGACGATGGCTGCGAGCCGGCGCCACTCCCCCTCGTACCCGTTGTGCTGGAACGGACCGAAGGTCGTCGCCGAATCGGCCGTGCGAAGGGTTGCGGTTGCCGACCCCGCGGGCACGTACGACGGGGTGAAGTCGACCCGCAGAGCCTGCTCGTCGCTGAAGGCCTCCAAGACCCACTCCGCTCGCCACGTCGCGGTCATCGCGGCGTGCAGTTCGACCCGTACGCCGGCGGCCGCCACGACGATCTGGTAACCGAACGGAGCCAGCGCGTGAGCACTCAGCACCCGGAGGTCGTCGACGTGGGGGAGGAACCGGCGGACCAGGGGCAGGTCGTGGATCGCCAGACCCATCACCCCACCGCTCAGCATCGCGGCCTGGACCTCGGGATCGCCCAGGTCGCGGGCCGGGGGCGGCGAGGGACGGGTGATCACCTCGGTGGCAAAGTCCTCCATCCGCGGGTTGGGCGGCAGCACGATGGAGGACCGGACGGTGTGCACCGACCCGGCGAACCCACCCCAGTGCTGAGCCACCGCCTCCCACCCGGGGTCGAAGGTGTGCATGGCGCCGACCACGATGGGCACGGCGGTCCGTGCGGACACTGCGGCGATCTCGGAGGCTTCCTCCCCCGACATCGCGAACGGCTTCTCGCACAGCACGGCCCGCTTGCCGGCCTGACAGGCCGCGATGACCTGGGCGGCGTGGAACTGGTGTGGGCTGCACACGGCCACCACGTCGACCGCCGGGTCGTTCAGCAGGTCGTCGATAGAGGTGGAGGGTCGAGCACCGACCCGGTCAGCGACGAAGCGGGCTACGTCGAGGTCGATGTCGCTCACGTGGGTCACCCGGAAGTCGTCGCCAAGACGGGCCAACGTGGGTAGGTGGATCGCCTGGGTGACGGGGCCTGCACCGAGGAAACCAACCCCGAGGGTCGAGGGTCTCACCACGCTGCCACCTCCGAACCAGAGCGTATTTCCGGGCAAACATTTGGGGTGAATATTGAACGATCGCTCACTATTGACCAACCATAAGCGACTGTTAAAATTCCCGCAAGAGTTCTTACCGACTTCTCGAGAGGGGCGCAGCCCACACGTGACGGGACCTGAGAAGGGCTACTCGAGGGGGCCGTACCGCAACGGGATCAAGCGTCGCGAGGACATCATTCGAGCCGCTACGGAGATCTTTGCCGAGTTCGGCTACAACGGAGGATCGCTGCGCGCCATCGCCAGCGCCATCGGCACCACGTCCGCCTCGCTGCTGCAGCACTTCGGCACCAAGGAGGGGCTGCTGCTGGCTGTGCTCGACCAGTGGAGTGCTGACACCGGCCGGCGGAACGCCCATCACCTTCGTGGTCTCGACTTCTTCGGGTCCCTGCGCGACGTGATGGAATACCACCTGACCCATCGGGGCTTGATCGAGCTCTTCTTGACCATGGTGGCCGAGTCGTCGAGTGCGAGCCATCCTGCTCGCGACTTCATCCAGCAGCGGTACGCCCGGGTCACCGAAAGCCACGTCCGGCACCTGAACGAGGCGTGCGAGCTGGGCGACATCGCACCGATGGACCATGCGGAGATGACCATCGAGATCCGGACGTTGTTCGCGGTCATGGACGGCCTGGAGCTGCAGTGGCTCAACGACCCGCAGGTCGATCTCGTCGCCATGTTCAACCGCCATCTCGACCACACCATCGAGCGCTGGAAGACGCCGTCGATGCACGGGGCAGTGGCCGCTACCGCTGAGCGCCTCGTCGTACGGGAACTCCTGTCGCCGGGCCAGTCCTGACGCGCCTCGGTCGCGGCGATGCCTCGATCACTGACCGTCGCGCTCTCCGATCTCGAAGAGGTCCGCCGCCCGCCCGACGATCAGTGGGTCGGGTTGACCGACGATGTCGGTGTCCTTGTCGTCGTAGTCGACGCTGGCCAGGACGTGCCGCATGGCGTTCAGCCTGGCCCGCTTCTTGTCGTTGCTCTTGACCACGGTCCAGGGTGCGTCATCGGTGTCGGTGGCGTGGAACATCTCCTCCTTGGCCTGGGTGTAGGCATCCCACTTGTCCAGCGAGGCCAGATCCATCGGGGAGAGCTTCCACTGGCGTACGGGGTCGATCTGGCGGATCAGGAACCGGGTGCTCTGCTCGCTGCGCGACACCGAGAACCAGAACTTGATCAACTGGAACCCGTCCTCGATCAGCATGTCCTCGAACAGCGGGGCCTGGTGCAGGAAGTGCTGGTACTCCTCGGTGGTGCAGAAGCCCATCACCCGTTCGACCCCGGCCCGGGTGTACCAGGACCGGTCGAACAGCGCGAGCTCCCCGGTCGCCGGCAGCTGCGCGATGTAGCGCTGGAAGTACCACTGCCGGCTCTGGTAGTCCGTGGGCTTCTCCAG
>JAABUN010002820.1_pt1 | contig 29188 bp, 29 predicted proteins | sample 5559311 | NCBI WGS metagenome assembly JAABUN01 (sample SAMN10711877, study PRJNA513370) | rock metagenome | isolation source: Antarctica rocks | place: Antarctica: Victoria Land, Siegfried Peak sud | reverse complement strand
CGAACATCGCCGGCGCGCTGGCCCACGGCGCGCGGCTCGAGCAGGCCGACATCCGCGACGGTGCCCACGTCAAGGAGCTCTTCGCGCAGGCCAGGCCCGAGGTCGTCTTCCACCTCGCCGCCCAGATGGACGTCCGACACTCGATCGAGGATCCGGCCTTCGACGCGCTGACGAACGTCGGCGGCACGATCAACGTCCTCGAGGCCGCGCGCCTGGCCGGCGCCCGCCGCCTCGTCAACACCTCGACGGGCGGCGCGATCTACGGCGAGGTCGGACCGGAGCACATTCCCACGCCGGAGACGTTCGCGCCCCAGCCGATGGCGCCCTACGGCCAATCGAAGTTCTGCGCCGAGCGCTACTGCGGCTGGGAGCATCGCCTCTATGGCTTCGAGGCCATCACGCTGCGCTACGGCAACGTCTACGGACCGCGCCAGAACCCGGCGGGCGACGCGGGCGTGGCGGCGATCTTCTGCGGCCGCGCGATCCGTGGAGAGCGCCCGACGATCTTCGGCGACGGCGAGCAGACCCGCGACTACATCTACGTCGGCGACATCGTCGAGGCCAACCTCGCGGCGGCCGAGCATCCCGGCGCCAGCGGCGAGTACAACGTCGGCACGGAGGTCGAGAGCACCGTCAACGAGCTCGTCGAAGCGCTCCGGCTGCACCTCGAGCCCGAGGAGGCCGAGCGGTTCGAGGCGGAGCACGCGCCCGGCCGGCTCGGCGAGATCCACCGCTCCTGCCTCGACGCGGGCCGCGCCCGCGAGGAGCTTGGCTTCGCCGCCACGACGACGCTCGCCGACGGCATGGCGCTCACCCTCGCCGCGGCGCGCGAGGAGCTGGACGGCGCCTGACGCCCGAGCGATGCCGCGCACGCGGCCGTGGGCCGTGGCCAGGTGCGCCTCAGGAACCCCCGGGAAGCTTGCCGCGCAGCCAATCGACGGTCTGCGCGATCCCGTCGCGGTCGGAGATCCTCGCCTCCCAGCCGAGGAGCTCCTTCGCCTTGGAGACGTCCGGCCAGCGCCGTACGACGTCGACCTCATAGCTCGGTCGATGCTCGAGCGCGAAGGCCTCCGGGTCGCGACCGCACGCGTCCCAGATGATCCGGGCAAGCTCGGCGACCGTCCGCTCGTCCCCAGCCGAGATGTTGAAGTCCTCGTTGCGTGCCGCCGGCGACGCGGTCGCAGCGACGATCCCGTCGGCGATGTCGTCGATGTGGGTGAGCGTCCGGGTCTGGGTCCCGTCGCCGAAGATCGGCAGGGCGGAGCCGTCCGGCAGCGCCAGGCACTTCTTGATGACGTCGGGAACCATGTGGGCGATCCCGGGCTCGTCGTCGGGCATCTCGCCGGGGCCGTACGCGTTGAAGGGGCGGCAGATCGTGTACTCCAGGCCGTGCTCGTCGTGGGCGGCGCGGACGTAGACCTCGCCGGTGAGCTTGGAGAACCCGTAGGCCGAGCGGGGGATCGGCGTGTCGCGGATGTGGCTCTCGGGCGTGGGGTACAGCGTGGCGCGCTCGAAGACCATCGACGATGAGACGTACGTGAAGCGCTCCACCTCGCAGTCGAGTGCGGCGCGCACCACGCCGTTGTAGAGGGCGTTGTTGACCTCGGTGAGCGTGTGCGGGAGCTTGTGGAAGTTCGCGATGCCGCCGACGATCGCCGCGAGGTGGATGACGTGCGAGCAGCCGCAGGTCGCCGCGCGCGCCTGCTCGACGTCGCGCAGATCGCCCTCGTGGACCTCGCACCCCTCGCGCATCCACTGCGGCGCCTCGCGCTGATCGGAGACGCGAACCTCCCACGCCGGGTCGCCGAGGAGCCGGCGAACGACGGCGGCGCCGATGGTGCCCGCGCCGCCCGTGACGAGGACACGGTTCACGGTGTCGCCTCCGGCCACTCGGCCACCGTCGGCGCGAGGGCGGCGATCTCGCTTCCGTATCCGAAGACCTGGGCGGCGCCGAAGCAGTTCCACGGGTCGACCACGAGCACGTCCTCCTTCGCGCTCTCGGCGATGCGCTGCAGCGGCACGGTGCCGCAGAACTCCGGGTGGTTGGTCGCGAGGACGACGGCGTCGGCGTCCGCGACGGCCTCGCCGAAGGACTGCGTCGGCGTCGCGACGTACGGGTCGTGGATCGCGACATCGGCGAGCTCGCGCTCCAGCAGGCGCACGAGCTTGTGCGACAGCGAGTCGCGCTCGTCGTCGGTGCCGCCCTTGAAGGCCAGACCCAGGACGGCGACCTTCTTCCCGCTCAACGAGCCCATCCGCCGCACCATCCCCTCGACGAGGAACAGGGGCACGCCCTCGTTGACGCGTGAGACCGCCAGGAGCATGCCGGGAGCGTGCGAGCGTTCCTCCGAGAATGCGAAGTCCTTGCGCAGGCAGGTGCCGGCCGTGAACCCCGGCCGCGCCATGCCGCCGCGAGGATAGTCGCGGTTGATCAACGCGATGACGTCGAAGACGTTGGCCCCGTACTGCTCGCAGTCCATCATCAAGAGGTTGGGCAGCGCGAAGGTCGCGTAGCGCAGGATGTTGGTCCAGATCTTCGCGAGCTCCGCTTCGACCGGGCTCGTCTGCTCGATCCGGGCGCCGAAGACCGAGAACAGCTCGCCGACGACCTCGCCCGAGCGCTCGCCGGCCCCGCCGACGATGCACGGCAGCGAGACGATCTCGTCGAAGAACCTGCCGGCCGCGATCCGTTCGGGGCAGTGGGCGAGGAAGAGGTCGGTCCCGATCACGAAGCCGCGGTGCTTGGCGAGGTAGCCCGCGACGAACTCCGTGGTCCGCGGCGCGATCGTCGAGCGCAGCGTCAGCGAGTGTCCCTCGCGCAGATGCGCCAGCAGGTCGTCCAGGACCCCGCGGATGTCGCTGAGGTCGATCTCGATGTGCGAGAACGACGGCGTGCCGAGGGTGATCACGATGTGGCGCGCGTCAGCGGCGGCCGCCACCCGATCGGTCCACTCCACGGCGACGCGATCGAGGACGTCCTGGGCCCCGGGCTCGTCGAAGGGCATGCGGCCTTCACGGACGCAGGCGAGCAGCCGCTCGTCGTTGTCGACGCCGACGACGCGTAAGCCGCGGTCGGCGAACGCGAGCGCAAGCGGGAGCCCGACACGGCCGCAGCCGACGACCGCGACGTCGTGCGTGAAGTCCGCTGACACCCGCCGAGGCTACCGCGGGCGCTGCAAGGCCCACTGCCTCGCGAATCCGGTGACGAAGCGGGGGTTGTAGCGCAGGTAGCGCTTCCACAGCCGGCGGGGCTCGCGCGCCAGGCGATAGGCCCACTCCATGCCGGCCGACTGCATCCACGCGGGCGCCTGCGGGACCAGGCCGGCGTGGAAGTCGAAGGCGGCGCCCACGCCGATCAGCACGGGAGCCTCCAGGCGCGGGCGCATCTGCGCCATCCACTTCTCCTGCTTGGGCACGCCGATGCCGACCCACACGACGTCGGCGCCGGAGCGGTTGATCTCCGCGAGGATCCGGTCCTCCTCCTCGCCGGTGAGCGGGCGGTAGGGCGGCGAGTAGCCGCCGACGATCTGGACGCCCGGGTGGCGGCGGCGCAGGTCGAGCGCGAGCTGGATCAGGGCCCCCTGGTTGCGTCCGCCGTAGAGGAACATCTTCGTGCCCGTCGCGACGGAGCGCGCGCAGTAGCGCGCCATGAGATCGGGCCCGTAGACCCGGCTGGTCAAGTTGTGGCCCAGGGCGTTCATCGCCCAGACGAGGGGCTGCCCGTCGGGGACGGTGAGATCGGAGTCGACGACCGCCTCGCGGAGCTTGGGATCCTCCTGGCAGGCCATGACGGTGTGCGTGGCCGCGACGCAGACATAGCCCTGGCCGCCGTCGACGATCGTCGCGTCCATCCAGTCCATCGTGCGCTCGTAGTCGGTGATCGCCAGCGGAATGCCGAGGATCTCAACGCTGGGCGGCGGCACGGCGTCGGCGACGTCGACGTGGAGGTCGGGACCGAAGTCCTGGAGGGCGAGGGGCTGTGGGCTGCTCATGGGGTCTCCGTGCGACAACGACGCGGGGTCAGTGGTCTTGTGCAAACGATCCCGCCCGGTAGAAGTCGCGGTTCTGCATACGACGTTCTCCTTAGAGAACCCTTCACCCACCCCTCGGGTTACGCTCCCGCGCGTGCCTGCCCGCCGCGCGCTCATCACGGGGATCGGCGGTCAGGACGGCTCCTACCTGGCCGAGCTGCTGGTGGAGAAGGGCTACGAGGTCGTCGGGATGGTCCGTGAGGCACCCGACGCGCCGCAGCCGAACCTCGAGGCCGTCCGCAGCGACGTCACGCTGCTGCGCGGGGAGCTGCTCGACACCGCGTCGCTGCGTGCGGTGGTGGCCAAGGCCGCCCCAGACGAACTCTACCACCTCGCCGCGCCGACCTTCGTCCCCGCCTCGTGGGAGGACCCGACCGAGACGGTCAACGCGATCGCGGGAGCGACGGCCACGCTGCTGACCCTCGCGCGCGAGGGCGACGTCCGCCTCTACGTCGCGGCCTCCTCGGAGATCTTCGGCGACGCCGGCGAGACGCCGCAGCGCGAGAGCTCACCGATGCGGCCGAGCTCGCCCTACGGCGTGGCCAAGCTCGCCGCTCTGGGCCTGGTGCGCGTGATGCGCGAGCGCCACGGCGTCCGCGCGAGCTGCGGGATCCTCTACAACCACGAGTCGCCGCGGCGGCCCGAGCACTTCCTGCCGCGCAAGGTGACCCGCGGCGCGGCGGCGATCGCCGCCGGTGAGCAGGAGACGCTCGAGCTCGGCGACCTCGATGCCGTGCGCGACTGGTGCCACGCGCGGGACGTGGCGCGCGCGGCGTGGCTGATGCTCCAGCAGGACGAGCCCGGCGACTACGTCGTGGCCTCCGGCGTCGCGCGGAGCGTCGGCGATCTCGTCGACGCCGCGTTCGCCGCGGCCGGAGTCTCGAGCGAGGGGCGGATCGCCGTCAACCCGGCGTTCGTCCGGCCACCCGAGGCGACGCTCGCGCTGGGCGACCCGTCGCTGGCCGCGCGGCGGCTGGGCTGGCGGGCGGAGATCAGCTTCGAGGCGATGATCGCCGAGATGGTCGCGGCGGACCTCTCGGCGCTGCGTGCGGGCTGACGTCGCCGTGGTTCACCGGGCCCGACGACGCCGTCTCAGGCGAGCAGCTCGAGGTCGGCTCGGGTCATCAGGCGGATGAGCTCCTCGAAGGTCGTCGTCGGCGTCCAGCCGAGGTCGCGCTCGGCCTTATCGTAGGAGCCTCGCAGCTGATCGACCTCGGCGGGGCGCACGAAGGCCGGGTCGATCTCGACGTACTGCTCCCAGCCGGGCAGGCCGGCCTCGTCGAAGGCGATCTCGACGCACTCGCGGACCGTGTTGGTCTGGTTGGTGGCGATCACGTAGTCCTCGGCGGTGTCCTGCTGGAGCATCAGCCACATCGCCACCACGTAGTCCTTGGCGTAGCCCCAGTCACGCTCGGCCTCGAGGTTGCCGAGCTTGAGCTTGGCCCGCTTGCCGTGCTTGATCGCCGCGGCGTGCCAGGTGATCTTGCGGGTCACGAACTCCAGCCCGCGGCGCTCGGATTCGTGGTTGAACAGGATCCCGCTTGTCGCATGAAGATCGTAGGACTCGCGGTAGTTCACGGTGATGAAGTGCCCGTACGCCTTTGCCACCCCGTACGGTGAGCGTGGGTAGAAGGGCGTGTCCTCGGTCTGCGGGATCTCGCGGACCTTGCCGAACATCTCGCTCGAGGAGGCCTGGTAGAAGCGCGCCTCGGGCGCCGCCTCGCGCATCGCCTCGAGCATGCGCGTCACCCCCACGCCGGTGAAGTCCGCAGTCAGCGTCGGCTGGACCCACGAGGTCGCGACGAAGCTCATCGCCGCGAGGTTGTAGATCTCGTCGGGCCTGGAGGCGCGGATCGCATCGACGAGGGAGCGCTGGTCGAGCAGATCGCCCTGGTGGAGGGTGATCTGCTCGCGAATGTGCTCGATGCGGTCGAACTTCTCCGTGGAGGCGCGGCGGACCATCCCGTGGACGTCGTAGCCCTTCTCGAGCAGCAGCTCGGCCAGGTAGGAGCCGTCCTGCCCGGTGACGCCGGTGATGAGTGCTGACTTGGGTGCCATAGGCGACGGGAGGTTGCCAGACATGGGGATCCGCCCGCCGCCGTATGCTCTCACCGGAGTGGCTGAGCTGACCTCCACCGCGGGCCTCGTCGCCCTCGGCGCCTGCGCTGTAGCCCTCGGCGCGCTGGCGGTTGCGCTGGTCGCGACCGTCAGGCTGCGCCGCATCCGGGCCGACCAGCGCGTGGTCCTCGGCGAGCACGACCGGGCCGATCTCGTCGCCCATGCCGCGCGCCTTGAGCACGAGTTCGCGGCGCTGCGCGGCTCCATGCACGAGGTCGCCGCTGGCCTCGACGCGCGCCTCGACACGGCGGAACGCCGCCTCGACGGCGCCGTCACCCACCGTGCGCTCGTCCGCTACGACGCCTACAACGAGATGTCGGGCCGCCAGTCGACGACGATCGCGCTGCTCGACGCGGCGCGGTCGGGGATCGTCCTGAGCTCGATCGCCCACCGCGACCAGGCCCGGCTGTACGTCAAGCAGGTCGTGGCGGGCGCCAGCGATCTCCAGCTCTCCCCCGAGGAGGAGGAGGCCATGCGGCTGGCCACCGACGCCCCCGCCGCGCCGCCGGCGCGCGGGGCCGGCTCGAGCTGATGCGCGTCGCCCTCCTCGGCCCGGAGGGAACGAACTCCCACGAGGCGCTGCTGACCACCGAGACCGGGACGGAGGCGCACCTCGTCGTCCTGGGCTCGAACCACGACGTGGTCCTCGCCGTGCAGGACGGCCGCGCCGACCGGGCGCTCGCGCCGCTGGAGAACTCCGTGGAGGGCGGGGTCAACGCGACGATCGACGCACTGACCTTCGCCGCGCCGGACGTCGTGATCGTCGGCGAGGTCGTGCACGCCGTGCACCACTGCCTGGTCGCCGCTCCGGGCACCGAAGTCGCCGCGCTGCACACTGTGCTCTCCCACGCCCAGGGCCTCGCCCAGTGTGCCGCGGCGCTGCGACGGCTCGCCCCGGGCGCGCGCCCGGAGGCGGTCGCGTCGACCGCGCGAGCCGTGGAGCGCGCGGCCTGCGAGCCGGGGGTCGCAGCCATCGGGACGCGCACCGCGGCCGCCCGCTACGGCGCGGAGATCCTCGCCGCCGACATCGAGGACGAGCCGGACAACGCGACGCGCTTCGTCTGGCTCGCCCGCGCCGGGACGGCGCCCGACGGCCCGCCGACGAAGAGCTCGGTCGTCTTCCACGGTGCCGGCGACGCCTCGCCGGGCTGGCTGGTCCGCTGCCTGTCTGAGTTCGCCTTCCGCGGGGTGAACCTGACCCGGATCGAATCGCGCCCGCTGCGCTCCGTCCTCGGCCACTACCTCTTCCACGTCGACCTCGACGGCGCACCGGGACAACCGGCCGTCGATGCGGCGCTGAAGGCGCTCCGCGCCCATTGCGAGGAGGTGCGCCTCCTCGGGGCCTACCGGGCTGCGGCGTCTGTCGGAGCCGTCGCTACACTTCCGAGCGGCCATGGGGGCTACCGCACCAGCTGACCCGCCGGGGTTCACGCCGCTCGACGGGCATCGGCGGCGTGGACGTGACGGTGGACGGGTGCTCGTCCTCAACGCCACGTACGAGCCGATCAACGTCTGCACCGTCCGGCGCGCGGCGGTCCTCCTGCTCAAGGCGAAGGCGGAGGTCGTCGAACAGGCCTCCTGGGAGCTGCGGTCCGAGCACACCGCGATGCCGCGCCCGGTCGTCATCCGCCTGGTGAGCTACGTCAACGTGCCGCGCGACACCCATCGTCGCAAGATCACGCGTCGGGCCGTTTTCGCGCGCGACAACTGGACTTGCCAGTACTGCGGCTCCCGCCACCAGCTCACGGTCGACCACGTCATCCCGCGCTCCAAGGGCGGTTCGAGCGAGTGGACCAACATCGTGGCCGCGTGCGCGCCGTGCAACCGCCGCAAGGGCGACTTCCTCCCGTCCCGCGCCGGGATGCACCCGAAGGCCAAGCCGACCGCCCCCCATCCCGACGTCTTCATCCACGTGGCGAGCCCGACGATCCCCGCGGCCTGGCGGCCCTGGCTGCCGGGCACGGGCAGCGAGTCGGCCACGCCGACGCCGGTCGCCGACGCGGCGTAGCGCATCCCCACGGGCGGGGAAGCGGCCGAAACGCCGCTCTCCCGCTCGTGCCTGTCCAGGTAGGTGGGCCTGCGCCGTCCGTGCCTCTTCTCGCGCGAGTTCACGGCGACGATGAGCGCCCGCTGCACCGCTGGGGCCTCGGGCGGCCCGTCCGGGGCGCCTCTAGGCCCGGCGCCGCCGGACTACCGCCGCGGCCACAAGCAGCGCGGCCGCCAGGAAGACGAGCACGAGCGCGAGCGTCGGTGGAACGTCGTCACCGGCGCCGGTGACGACCGAGAGGGGAACGATCGGAGTCGCCGCGGGGTCGGAACCGCCCACGGGCGGCGCGCTAGCGGGCAGGCCCGGGATCACCGGGGCCGCGGCAGGCGTGGCCGTCGGCGACGCGGCACTTGCCGGGGGCTCGCCCGGGCGGCCGGCCGGCGGGGCGGCCCGCGGGGCACGGCCCAGCGGTGCGCCCGGAGCCGCCGGCGCGGCCGCGGGGGCAACGAGGGGAACGCCGGAGCCCGTCGGGGCACCACCGCCCGCCGGTACGGAGCGAGGAGAGGCCGCGGAGCGCAGTTGCGCTGAGCGGAGGGTGTCCCGGCAGCCCGTGTACTCGTCGACGTCGGTCGGCAGCCGGCTCAGGGCGTCGCGATACTCCGCAGCCGTGTAGGCGCCGTCGATCTTCTCGTCCTGGCAGTCCTTGATCAGGGCAGCCGCGCCGCCGTCCGCGAACGCGGCGGCGGGGAACAGGAGCGCGATGGCCACGAGCGTGATCAATAAGCGCATCCTGGTGGCCCTGCCCACACGGTGGGGTCGGAGAAACGTGCGATGGCACACGCAGGCCCGAAACGCGAGGGGCGCCCCTCGACTCGGGGCGCCCCTCGGCACTGCCTGACTGGAACGAGATCGACCGGCCCTGCACTGCACCGGAGGAACCATTCCCGGTGGGCGCGGTCGACGGTGGCCCGGTCTGGATTCGCCAGCGGATCCAGCCTTCCCGACCTAGCGGCCGGGCACCTCCAGGGTCCCGCAAGAACTGTGACTACAGATTCGGACCACCTCCTTTTCTCTGGTACGCGGAAAGATAGCAAGCGACTCCGACGGCCTTGGACAGGGCCGCGGGAGCCGGCTCCTGGCGAGCTAGGAGCCGTCCTCTTCCTTCTCGTCCTTCGTGCCGGTGAGGGCGTCGCGCGCGCGCTCCATCACCCCGCGCTCCCCACTCAGGCCGGTGATGCGCTGGATGTCCTCCTTGAGCCCGACGAGGGTCTCGTGGATGCTCCTGACCTCGCCCGCAAGCCCGTGCACGGTGCGCTCGACGGTGACGAGACGGTCGTCGACGGGCGCCACGGCGTCGGTGAGGGTCGCCACCTTGGTGGCCATCTCCTTGATGGCGCGATTGAGATGCGACTCCTCGCTCTCGAGCGCCACGACCACGTCGTGGACGGCGTCGAGGCGGGTGCCGAGAACGTCCTGGAGGCGCTGGAGCGCGGGCAGCAGGTCGAGCACGGGCTCGGTCTGCTCGCGCACGCGGGTGAGCTCTGCGCGCACCGGGCTCAGCTCGTCGTTGACCGCCGCGATCCGGGCGCCGAGATCGTCCTCGAGGTGCTGGAGCGCCGGCAGCAGGTCGCCCAGCGGCTCGGTCTGCTTCCGCACACGGACGAGCTCCAAGCGCATCGGGCGCAGCTCGTCGAGCGCCTCCAAGACCCGCTCGGGCAGGCGCAGCGGGGCGAGGAGCCCCGACAGCACGCTCCGACCGCCTGATGTCTCGTCTGATGTGTCGTCTGATTCCACGCTGCGCCACCGATCGGCCGAGCACGACGGACCGTCACGGTCCCCCCATTCGGCGAAGGTACACCAGATCATCGCGAGCGCGTGCGCCAGGTCGCACGCCCCTCCGGGTCAGTGGTCCCGTTGCGCGCGCCGCGCCTGCTCCTCGGTGACGACGCGCAGCCCACCCTCCGGTACGCTCTGCTCCCGTGCGTCCGGAGGTGGCGCGGCCCGCGACGCACCGATCGCCACCGCCCGGGCCTCCTGCTGGTTCGTCGTCCGGGACACCACCGCGATCGCCAGGCTCGCCGCCAGCGCCGCCAGCGCCCCCGCGGCGGCACGCAGCCCGTCGACCCGCTGGAGCTCGGCGACGTCCGCGGCGTCGCCGAAGAGCATCGAGGTCGCCAGGACCGCAAGGAACGCGACGAGGTTCACCACGGCAACGAACCAGACGGCGACCCGCGACGGGGTCCCCCCGAGAGCCCGGCGGTTGCGACGCGTCGCTGCCTGCCAGCGGAGAAACAGCGCCGCTGCGGCCAGGAAGGCGATGACCTCCAGCCGGCTTGCGAGCGTCACGAGCTGGTCCGCACCGAGCAGCGCGTCGACGAGCACCCGGCCGTCCTCGAGGCGCTGCGCGACCACGATGCGCCGTACGTCGGCGCCCACCGCGAGCAGGAAGGCGCCGACCGCGACGTACAGCGCCAGGATCGCGGCGCTGCTGCGCGACCCGAGCGGCGCGTACGTCGGCGCCACCTACCCCTCGTCCTCCGACTCGTCCTCGACGTCGGAGACCGCCTCCGAGTCGGCGACGTCGGCGATGATCTCCTGCGTGTCGTCGTCCGCGCCCGCGCCCGTCGCCGGATCGGCGGCGGCGGCCTCCGCGCCGCCCGCGTCGGCCGACAGGTCCACCGGGCCGGCCGCGAGCCCCTCGAGGGTCTCCTGCGCCGCGGCCTGGTCGGACTCGATGACGAGCGCGACCGCCGAGACGCGATCGTCCTCGCGGACGTTCATCACCCGCACGCCCGTCGCCGAGCGGCCCTGCTGGGAGATGCCGCGGACGGCCGTGCGCTGCACCATCCCGGCCTCGGAGATGAAGACGAGATCCTGGTGTCCCCGGACGACGAGCGCCCCCGCGAGGCCGCCCTTCGTGTTGGTCAGCCCCATCGTCTTGACGCCCTTGGCGCCACGCGAGGTCTTGCGGTACTGGTCGATCTTCGTCCGCTTGCCGTAGCCGTTCTCGGTGACGACGAGCAGCTCCATCTCGTCGCGGGCGACGTCCATCGCGATCACTTCGCCGGAGCGCCCCACGTCCATCCCGCGCACCCCGGACGTGTCGCGGCCCATCGCGCGCGTCTGCTCCTCCTCGAAGCGCACGGTGAGGCCGGCCTTGGAGATCATGATGACCTCGTCGCCGGGATCGACCCGGCGCACCGCGACGAGCTCGTCGTCGTCGCGGATGTTGATCGCGATGATGCCGTCCGCCTTGATCGGTGTGTTGTAGGCGAGGAACTCGGTCTTCTTGATGACCCCCGCCTTCGTCGCGAAGACGAGGTACTCAGACTCCCGGAAGTCCCGCGTGGAGACGACGGACTGAATCCGCTCGCCCTCGCGGAGCGGCAGGACGTTGACCAGGGCGCGGCCCTTGCTCGTGCGCGACGCCTCCGGCAGCTCGTAGACCTTCGTGCGGTAGACCTTGCCGCGGTTGGAGAAGAACAGCAGGTAGTCGTGCGAGGAGCACACGAAGAGGTGCTCGATGTAGTCGCCGTCCTTCATGTCCATCCCGGTCACGCCGACGCCGCCGCGCTGCTGCTGGCGGTAGGTGGCGAGGGGCAGCGACTTGATGTAGCCCGTGTGCGTGATCGTGATGACCATCTGCTGGTCGGCGATCAGATCCTCGATGTCGAGCTCGTCCTCGGAGTCCTGGATCAGCGTGCGGCGCTCGTCGCCGTATGCCTCCACCAGCTCGCCGAGCTCCTCCTTGATGAGCGCCATGACCATGCCCTCGTCGCCGAGCAGCGTGCGCAGCTCGCCGATGCGCTCCATCACGTCGGCGTGCTCCTGCTTGATCTCGCCGGACTCCAGCGCCGTGAGCTGCGACAGCCGCAGGGCAAGGATCGCCTCGGCCTGGATCTGCGACAGGGCGAAGCTCTCCATCAACTGCGTGCGCGCGACCTCGCGGTTGGCCGACGCACGGATCAGCTCGATGATCGCGTCGAGGTTGTCCAGCGCGATGAGCAGGCCTTCGAGCACGTGCGCCCGCGCCTCGCGCTGGGCCAGCTCGTACTTCGAGCGGCGCACGACCACTTCGCGCTGATGCGTGACGTACGCGTGGATGACCTCGCGCAGCGACAGGGTGCGCGGCACGCCGTCGACGAGCGCGACCATGTTCACGCCGAACGTCGACTGCATCGGCGTGTGCTTGTAGAGCTTGTTCAGGACGACCTTCGGAAGGGCGTCCTTCTTCATCTCGATGACCAGGCGCATGCCGCGTCGATCGGACTCATCGCGGATGTCGGAGATCTCGGAGATCTTCTTGTCGTTGACGAGATCGGCGATCTTCATGATCAGCCCGCCCTCGCCACCTTTGCGGACCTGGAAGGGCAGCTCGGTGACGATGAGCGCCTCCTTGCCGTACTTCAGGTCCTCCACCCCGACCTTGGCCCGCACCCGCACGCGGCCACGACCGATCTCGTAGGCGTCGCGGATCCCCTGACGGCCGAGGATGATCCCGCCCGTCGGGAAGTCCGGCCCGGAGACGTGCCGCATGAGCCCCTCGACCGAGATGTCCGGGTCCTCGATGTAGGCGTTGACCGCGTGAACGATCTCGCGCAGGTTGTGCGGCGGGATGTTCGTCGCCATCCCGACCGCGATGCCCGACGAGCCGTTGACCAGGAGGTTCGGAAAGCGCGCCGGCAGGACGAGCGGCTCGCGCCGCGACCCGTCGTAGTTCGGCACGAAGTCGACCGTATCCATGTCGAGGTCGCGCAGCATCTCGGTCGCCAAGCGGGAGAGGCGCGCCTCGGTGTAGCGCATCGCAGCTGCCGCATCCCCGTCCACCGAGCCGAAGTTCCCCTGCCCGTCGACGAGCGGGTAGCGCAGGGAGAAGTCCTGCGCCATGCGCACGAGCGTGTCGTAGATCGAGGCGTCGCCATGGGGGTGGTAGTTGCCCATGACCTCCCCGACGATCTTCGCGCACTTGGAGTACGGCCGGTTGGGCTGCAGGCCGAGGTCGTTCATGCCGTAGAGCACGCGGCGGTGCACGGGCTTGAGGCCGTCGCGCACGTCAGGGAGGGCGCGCCCGACGATGACCGACATCGCGTAGTCGAGGTACGCGCTCTTCATCTCGTCCTCGAGCGCGCGCGGCTCGACGTTGCCGCCACCGATGACGTCAGTCGACGACATGGCTCACCTCATCCTTCTGCGTTGAGATAGAACTGATCACTGCGTTGAGAAGCGGCCCTGGCAGAAGGCGGATCAGACATCCACCGTCGCGGCCAGGGCGTTGTCCTCGATGAACTCGCGGCGGTGCTCGACGACGTCGCCCATGAGCATCGAGAAGAGGCGGTCGGCGTCCGCCGCGTCCTCGATGCTCACCTGCTGCAGCGTGCGCGAGGCCGGGTTCATCGTCGTGTCCGCGAGCTGGTCGGCGTTCATCTCGCCCAGACCCTTGAACCGGTTGAGCGTCACGCCCCTCTGCGCGACCGACAGCACGGCCAGCCGCAGCGCCTCGAACGTCGGTGCCTCCTCGCCACGATCACCGAGGCGTACGCTGAAGGCCGGGGTGCCGGCGAGCTCGGCGATCTGCTGGTGGACCTTGACGAACTCGCGGTACTCCTTGGAGTCGAACAGCGCGCGCGGCAGCCGGTGGGTCTGGGCCAGGCCCGTCTTGTTCTCGACGCCGCGGACGACGAGGTCCCCCTCCTCTTCGGAGACGAGCTCGGTCACGAGCGTTGCCTTCGCGTCCTCGGTGCGCGCGAAGAGCGCTACGGCGTCAGCGGAGTTCGTGATGTGCTCCGCGAGCAGGTTGGACTCCTCGAGGAAGCCGATCGCGCGCGCGCCGTGCGTGGCGCGCAGCGTCGAGCCCCAGCCCTCGAGCTGCTTGATCAGCCGGCAGTAGCGCTGCCAGCGCGTCTCGGTGAGCTTGAACGGGCTGCCGTGCCGGTCGAGGATCTCGAACTTCTCGAACTTGTCCGCGAGCAGCACCTCCTCGAGCTCGGACTCGTGCTCGATGTAGCGCTCGTTGCGGCCCTGCTTGAGCTTGTACAGCGGCGGCTTGGCGATGTAGACGAAGCCCGCCTCGAAGAGCTCGGGCATCTCGCGGAACATGAGGGTGAGGATCAACGTCCGGATGTGCGCGCCGTCCACGTCGGCGTCGGTCATCAGGATCACCTTGTGGTAGCGAGCGTTCTCGATGTCGAACTCGTCGCGCACCCCCGTGCCGATCGCGGTGATCAGGGCCTGCACCTCGTGGTTGGCCAGCACCTTGTCGATGCGGGCCTTCTCGACGTTGAGGATCTTGCCGCGCAGCGGAAGCACCGCCTGCGTGTGGCGATCGCGGCCCTGCTTCGCCGAACCGCCGGCGGAGTCTCCCTCGACCACGAAGATCTCCGCCAGCGACGGATCCTTGACCGAGCAGTCGGCGAGCTTGCCGGGCAGGCGTGAGTTCTCCAGGGCGCTCTTGCGCCGCGTCAAGTCACGCGCCTTGCGCGCGGCGAACCGCGCCTGGGCGGCCTGCACGGCCTTCTGGACGACGGCCTTGGCCTCGGCCGGGTTCTCCTCGAGGAACTCCGCCAGGCCGGTGTTGACGATGCGCTGCACGTGGCCGGCCATGCCGGGGTTGCCGAGCTTGGTCTTCGTCTGGCCCTCGAACTGCGGGTCGGCGAGCTTGACCGAGATCACCGCGGTGAGCCCCTCGCGGACGTCCTCACCGGAGAGCTCGGGGTCCTTCTCCTTGAGATGGCCCTTGTCGCGCGCCCACCTGTTGATCTGGCTCGTGAGCGCCGAGCGAAAGCCCGACATGTGCGCGCCGCCCTCGTGCGTGTTGATGTTGTTCGCGAACGAGAACACCGACTCCTGGTAGGTGCCATTCCACTGCATCGCGACCTCGACGTAGCCCTCTTTCTCGGAGTCGCCGTCGAAGTAGATGACCTTCTTGCCGAGCGCCTCCTTGCCGGCGTTGAGGTGGAGCACGAAGTCCTCGATGCCGCCCTCGGCGTGGAACTCGGCCCGCTTGCCCTCGCCGCGCTCGTCGACCAGCGTGATGCGCAGCCCCCGGGTGAGAAACGACGTCTCGCGCAGGCGCTGCTCGAGCGTCGCGTAGTCGAAGTCGATGACCTCGAAGATCTCGGAGTCCGGCAGGAAGGAGATCGTCGTTCCGTGCTCGGAGGACGCCTCGGCCCTGACGATCTCGCTCTGGGGCGCACCGCGCACGTACTCCTGCCGCCACACGTGCCCGTCGCGGCGGATCTCCGCCTTCAGCGACTCCGAGAGCGCGTTGACCACCGACACGCCCACGCCGTGAAGGCCTCCCGAGACCTTGTAGCCCTGCCCGTCACCGAACTTGCCTCCAGCGTGCAGGACCGTCAGGACGACCTCGAGCGCGGACTTGTTCTCCTTGGCCATCTTGGAGACCGGGATGCCGCGCCCGTCGTCGGAAACCGTGATCGAGTTGTCGGGATGGATCGTGACGTCGACCGCGGAGCAGAAGCCCGCGAGGGCCTCGTCGACCGAGTTGTCGACCACCTCGTAAACGAGGTGGTGCAGGCCGCGCACGCCCGTAGACCCGATGTACATACCGGGGCGCTTGCGGACGGCTTCGAGGCCTTCCAGGACGGTGATGTCCTGAGCGTCGTAGCCGGCCGACCCACGCTGCCCGTCGCGCTTGGAATCGTCCTGACTCATGGTCCTCCGAGGGACTCAAAAAGCCCCGGCCCGACGCCTATGTGGCATCGAGCCGGGGCGGTGGAACTGGTTGTCAGAACTATATCAGCTCCGGTGCACCGGCCCGCCCTCGAAACGCCCCTAAATTGCCTGCAAAATGGCTGCTTTCTGCGATATCTTTCACCCTGGTCGCACCCAGGACCGCCCCGCTGCCACTCCGCAGCGCAGCTCCCGCACGGCTCCCGTCCCGAGGTGACCGTCGAGTCTGGCGATCAGCTCACCCGCCATCAGCGTGAGCTCGTGGGCCCAGACCGCGCTCTCGCAGGTCACCGAGATCACGCCGGCGCGCTCCGCGGTCGGGGTCGCGTGGGCGGCGAGCACCGAGCCGACCGCCGCGGGCCAGACCCGCTGGACCTCGGCCAGGAGCGACGCCGGCTGCAGGTCACGCAGTAGCTGACCGACCGCCCCGCCGGCCCGGCGAGGCGCAAGCCGGTGCTTCATTCGACCATCGCCGGGTCGTCGTCGCGAGCCTCCGGCCGCTCCTCTTGATGCGCCTCGCCACCCGCGACCGTCACCCGAGTGACGTCCGGCCCATACGCGCCGGGCACGTGGCCAAGATCGGTCGTGGTGATGAGGCACTGCCCCACCGCGGCGACCCGTGCGACGAGGAGCTCGCGCCGGTCCGCATCGAGCTCGCTCATGACGTCGTCGAGGAGGAGGAGTGGAGGTGCGCCGCGCTCCTCGGCAAGCGCCTCGCGCTCGGCGATCAGCAGCGCCAGCAGCCCGAGCCGCTGCTCGCCCTGCGAGCCGTAGACCCGCAGCTCGCGCCCGTCGCGCAGCAGCGCGAGGTCGTCGCGATGCGGTCCGTGCTGGGTGAAGCCACGCTCCACGTCGGAGTCCAGCCGTCCGGCGAGCTCGGCGGCGAAGGCCTCCGGCGTCTCCGCTGCCGTCCGCGGCCGGTAGCGCAGCTCCGTCCGGCCTTCAAGCCCGAGCTCCGTGGCGACATCGACGAAGCGATCGGCCACGACGGCGACGGCCCGTGCCCGATCATCGCGCAACGCGACCCCGTGCCGGGCGAGCTCGAGATCCCAGGCACCCATCGCCGCCCTGGACGCGCCGGCGCGCAGCCGTCCGAGCAGCGCGTTGCGCTGGCCCAACGCGGCGGAGTACTGGCGCCGCGTCTGCGCGCGGGCCGGCCACAACCCGGTCACGAGCGCGTCGAGGTGCGAGCGGCGCAGGGCAGGCGGCCCCTTGACGAGCTCGAGGCGCTCGGGCAGGAAGACGCTTACGAGCGGCCGCCCAGGCGCGTCGAGCAGCCGCTCGACCGGCGCGCCGTCAACGCGGATCCGCTTGTCCTGCCCCGGTTGAAAGCCCACGAAGAGCTCATGGTCATACCCCGCGCCATCGGTCGTGGACACCTCGATCCGTGACGCCTGAGCCCCGAATCGCACCGCCTCGCGCTCGTTCGTCGTCCGGCACGAACGTGCGGTGCAGCCGAAGTACAGCGCCTCGAGAAGGTTGGTCTTTCCCGCCCCGTTGCATCCGTGGGCGACGGTCACACCCGAGCCGAGCCGCACGTCAATCGCCGCGTAGCTGCGGAAGTCGCGCACGCGGAGCCGGCGGACGAGCATCGAGGCGGGCAGCGAGAGGGATCAGACGTTCAGCCGGATCGGCATGATGAGATAGAGGAAGCCCGAGCCGTCGCCCGATTCGATGAGCCCCGGTCGCAAGGGCGAGATCAGCTTGAGAACGACGTCGCCCGATTCGACGGACTCCAGGCCGTCGCGCAGGAAGTCGGGGTTGAAGCCGATCTCGAACGGCTCGCCGGAGAACGGGATCGCGATCGGTTCAGATGCCTCACCGACGTCGGGGGTCTGCGCGGAGATCGTCAGCTCCCCTTCGGCGAAGGAGAGGCGCAGCGGCGCGTTCTTCTGGGCCATGAGCGAGATGCGACGCACGACGCCGACGAGCTCGTCACCGGCCACGTCGAGCTCGTGCTCGTAGGTCTCGGGCAGAAGCTGGCGATAGTTCGGGAACTGGCCGTCGATCAGCCGCGAGCTCAGGACGACGTCCCCGGCGCGGAACACGACCTGATTGGCGCGGACGCCGATCTCGATCGTATCGGTCTCCGGGCCGGAGGAGACGATGCGCTCGAGCTCCTGGAGGGCACGGGCGGGAACGTTGGCCTCGAAGCCGCCGTCGACCGGGATCTCCAGCCGCGTCTCCTTGACCGACAGGCGGTAGGAGTCCGTCGCGACCATGCGCAGCTCGGTCCCGGTCGCACTCACGAGAATGCCGGTGAGGATCGGTCGGGTCTCGTCGCGGGAGGCCGAGCGTGCCACCTTGGCGATGGTCTCCGTGAAGGCCTTCGCCGGCAGATGGACGACCTGGTCCCCGCCGGACTCAGGCAGCGGCGGGAAGTCCTCGTTCCGCAATGTGCGCAGATGGAAGCGGGCAGGGCCGCAGATGATCTCGACGTCCTGTTCCGTCGCGCGCAGCTCGAGCGTCAGCGACCCGCTCGGAAGCTGGCGAGCGACGTCCAGAAGCAGCCGCGCCGGCAGCACGACGGTGCCCTCGCGTTCGACCTGGGCGATCAACGGCACGCGCAATCCGACCTCCATGTCGGTCGCACGAAGCTCCACCACGTCGTTGGTCGCGTGGATCTGCACGCCGGAGAGGGCCTGTACCGCACTGCGGGTCGAGGCGACCCGTGAAGCGGTCTGCAACTGCCCGAGCAGCTCGGAACTCGTGGTGGACAGCTTCACGATCGGCACCTCTTGATGAAGGAAGGAGAAGTCATAGGGGGTGTTCGTCTGTGCACGACGAGGCGGTTCGGCTGCATCGTGCGGACGAATGATGCACGCGGGTAGCCATGATGTTCGGTGGAGATCCTGTCAGGAGCGGCGGTCTGATTCGGAGGCCGTCAAGCGGGCGGTGAGTTCGTGCACAGCGGCGGAGGCCTCTGGATCGGTCGCCAGGCGCTCTGCCGTGCGTTTGATCGCGTGCATCACGGTCGTGTGGTTTCGCCGGCCGAAGGACCTGCCGATGGAGGGCAGCGACTCCTTCGTGTGCTCGCGGGCGAGGTACATCGCGATCTGCCGGGGCCACGTGACGCGCGCGACCCGGCTGGTGGACAGCAGCTCTTCGGGGGAGAGGGAGAAGGCCTCGCAGACCAGCTCCTGGATGCGGGCGACGGTGATGTCTGGGCGGCCGTAGCCCACCGGCGATCTGGCGGTGCGATGGGATCGCTCCGCCGCCGCGCGGCCGTAGAGCCCGTCGAGCACCTCTGCCGCGAGATCAGCGGTCAGGGCTCGGCCCGTCAGGGAGCCGAAGGCGACGACGCGGATGAGTGCGCCCTCGAGCGCGCGGATGTTCGTAGGGATGCGCTCGGCGATCACGTCGAGGGTCCCGGGTTCGGTCAGCTCGATCTCGTCGTGCTGTACGCGCTTACGCAGCACCGTCATCCGCGTCGCCAGATCCGGCGCCTGGACGTCGGTCACCAACCCGGATTCGAAGCGCTCGCGCATACGATCCTCGAGTGCGTCGAGGTCGCGCGGCAGGCGATCCGAAGTGAGAACGAGCTGAGATCCAGTGTCGTACAGTGCGTTGAAGGTGTGAAAGAACTCCTCTTCGGTCTTCGCCTTCGACGCCAGGAACTGGACATCGTCGATGAGCAGAATGTCGTTGCGGCGGTAGCGCTCCTTGAAGCGCTCCTTAGCAGCCGAGCCCGTCTGCAGCGAGTTGAGGAACTCATTCGTGAAGCGCTCGGTCGTCGTGTAGCGGACGGTGAGGCCGTTGCCGTTCTCGCGGACGTAGTTCCCGATCGAGTGCAGCAGGTGCGTCTTGCCGACGCCAGGAGGGCCGTAGACGAACAGCGGGTTGTACGCCTGCCCCGGCAGCTCGGCCACTGCGAGCGCCGCCGCGTGGGCGAGGCGGTTCGTGTCGCCGATGACGAACTGTGCGAAGCAGAACTTCGGGTTGAGCTCGGTGCGGGCAGTCGCCCCACCGTCGAGCTCCGACGGTGGAACGCTCTGACTCCAGGTGTCACCGATCGCGCCGGTTTCGATGACTTCGACGCGTGCTCCAGGACCGAGGATCTCGCCCGCAGCACGCGCAAGCGGGCGCTCGAAACGCTCGGAGACCCATTCGCGGATCTCCGGCGGTGCTCCCGCGACGAGCGTCGTGCCCTTGATGTCGATGATCTGCAGCGGCGCCAGCCAGACTTCGAAGGTCGAGGCCTCCACGGTGCCCCGCAGCACGTCCTGCACGGCGGTCCAGATGTGCGCGAGGTCCTGGGTCACGGCAGCGGGAAGCGACTCCTTGCGGAAGGCGTTGCGTCGATCGGGCGAGGAACGGGTCCGCTCGGGAGCCGCTGAGATCCGGCAACCTAGCAGAGGGCTCCGGGCCGAAACGGGGTGTCGGACAGCCCGCCGCGGACCTCGACGGATGGAGCGTGCAAATCGCGGAGGAAACCGCCGCACAGGCTGTTCTGGGATACAGTGGATGACTTCACGTCCTCTGCCGGCGTCACCGAACCGAGCATCCTGCCATGAAGCGCACCTACCAGCCCAAGAAGCGCAAGCGGGCCCGCACGCACGGGTTTCGCGAACGCATGTCGACCCGCGCCGGCCGCGTGGTGCTCAAGCGTCGCCGTGACAAGGGGCGCAAACGACTGTCCGTTTCGGACGGGTAGTGGGCGAGGCCTCGTGGCCCGCTGGTGCTCCTCGCCCGAAGACGAAGCGCGGGCGGCTGTCGCGGTCGGCTGAGTTCGAGCGCGTGTACCGGCAGGGTCGGTCCTACGGCGGTCGCTTCTTCGTCCTGCACGTCTTCCCGCGCGGCGAGCAGACCGACGCTCCCGAGCTCGACGCGTGCCCACGGCTGGGGCTCTCCGTCTCGCGCAAGGTCGGCGGCGCCGTAGAGCGCAACCTCGTGAAGCGCCTGCTCCGCGAAGCCTTCGTCGCTGAGGCTCCGCGATTGCCCGCTGGCCAAGACGTCGTCGTGGTGGCTCGGCCGGAGGCTCGCGAGCTCGCCGAGCGCGACGGACTCGCCGGTGTGCGCAGTGCGCTGGCCGAGCTTGTCTCCAGGGTCGCGGGAGCCGGCGCCCCGGCGCACGGGACGAGCAGCCAGGACGCCCGGCCGTGAGCCGCGCCGGTCGTCTGTTGGCGGTACCGGTCCAGCTCTACCAGCGCGTGCTCTCCCCTGCCCTCCCGCGACGCTGCAAGTACGAGCCGACCTGCTCGGCGTATGCGTCGCGGGCCCTGCAGCAGTACGGCATACTTCGCGGCCTTGTCCTCGCGGGTTGGCGCCTGCTGCGCTGCAACCCCTGGAGTCACGGTGGGTACGACTCCGTCGAGGCGCAGACCCTCTTCCGGCGCGCCACGCCCGGCCGCCCCCCAGCCTGAGCCACTCTCCCATGCCCCTCGTCCTCGCGAACGTCCTCCAGCCGCTCATCGACGTGTTCGAGCAGGTGCTCCTGTTCTTCCACAACAACATGGGCGTCGGATGGGGTGCGTCGATCATCCTGCTGACCGTCACGGTGCGCGCGATCCTTCTCCCGCTCACCTTCAAGCAGTTCAAGTCGATGGCGGCGCTGCAGAAGCTCGCGCCGGAGATGAAGGTGCTGCAGGCGAAGTACAAGGACGACCGTCAGCGCCTCAACCAGGAGATGATGAAGTTCTACCAGGAGAACAAGGTCAATCCGTTTGCCTCGTGCCTCCCGCTCCTAGCGCAGATGCCGGTGTTCATCTCGCTGTTCTACATGCTCCGCAAGGACCTCAAGGAGGACATCTGCGGTCCGTTCCGCGCGGGGACGAACATCGCGCAGACGTTCTGCGAGAACGTCCGGCCGGACTCCGCCAAGTTCCTGTTCATCCCGGACATCACCGCACCCGGCAAGGGTGCGGTGCTCGTGGCGCTCATCGTGCTCTACGTGGGCTCGCAGCTGCTCTCCAGCGTGCTGATGTCGACCTCGGTGGACAAGAACCAGAAGCGCATCATGCTCGCGCTGCCGTTCGTGTTCGTCTTCTTCATCCTGAACTTCCCGGCTGGCCTGATCGTGTACTGGATCACGACGAACTTCTGGACCGTCGGGCAGCAGTACTTCGTCCGGCGCTCGGTTGGCATGTCGGTCCCGGGGCGTCCAGGCACGCTTCCGCCTCCTCAGCCGCTCTCCTTCGACAAGCTCCTCGGCAAGAAGGACGAGGAGAAGCATGAGGAGGGTGGCACCAAGGGGGGCGCCGGAGTCGCCCGAAACGGCGCGAGCGCAAAGGGTGCTGACGAGGCGAAGAGCGGCCCTCGCGCTGCCCCCCGTCCCCCGCCGCGCAAGAAGAAGAAGAAGACCGGGCGGCGGCGCTAGTGACCGAGGCAGAGCTGCTTGAGGACCTGCTTCGAGAGCTCTCCGAGACGCTGGATCTTAAGGCGACCGTCGAGATAGCCGAGCGCGACGGAGAGCTCTACGGGACCCTGCACGGCGACGACCTCGGGCTCTTCATCGGGCGCCACGGGCAGACGATCGACGCGGTGCAGCACCTTGCGCAGCGGGCGGTCGCCGCGCTCGTGGGTGAGCAGCGCCGCGTGGTGATCGACGCGAAGGGCTATCGCGGTCGCCGGCAGGACGCGCTCGAGCGTCAGGCCGAAGAGGCCGCGGGCGAGGCGTTGCGCTTCGGTCGGCCGGTGGCGCTGGACGCGATGACCGCCGGGGAACGGCGGCTCGTGCACGAGTTCCTCCGAGAGCGGGGGGACGTCGATACGCACTCCGAAGGCGAGGAGCCGGAGCGCCATCTCGTCGTATCGCCTGTCGCGGCAGGGTGACGTTTCACGTTTGACGGCGCGGACGTTCATTTCGATCAGTCCGCAAGGGATCGTGCGCTGATGAGCGCCCTGCGCAGCCGGATAGCGCATCTCGTCGCCGCGTTCGGGCTGCCCGAGGGCTCGGGGCGTCAGCTGCGCGCCGTTCTGGACAGCGTGGAACACGATCCGGCGGCCCCGACGACGGTCCTTGACCCCGCTCGGGGCGTGGAGGCGCACGTCGCCGACTCCCTTGACGGCCTGCGCGTTCCCGGGGTCCGCGAGGCGCGCTCGATCGCGGATGTCGGAGCGGGGGCCGGGTTTCCCGGGTTGGTTCTTGCCGTCGCCGTCCCGCACGCGCGGGTGCGGCTCGTCGAGAGCGTGGGCAAGAAGTGCGATTTCATGCGCCGGGTCGTTGCGGCTGCCCGGGTCGCGAACGTCGAGGTGGTGCACGCGCGGGCCGAGGACTGGCCGGAAGGCATCGAGCGTCACGACGTGGTGACCGCCCGTGCTGTCGCTCCGCTCGCAATCCTCGTCGAGTACGCCGCGCCGCTCCTTGCGCTCGACGGACGACTCGTTGCATGGAAGGGCCTGCGCGACCCGGTCGAGGAGGCCGACGGGCGGGCGGCCGCGGCTGCGACCGGCCTCGAGCACGTCGAGACGGTGGCGGTTCCGTCGCGTCCTGGGGCGGAGCACCGCCAACTCCACGTCTACGCGAAGGTCAGCCTGACGCCCGCAAGGTTTCCTCGCCGGCCGGGAATGGCCCGCAAACGCCCCATCTCCGCCTCGGGTTGAGCGTTCGTGTCGCCGCGGCGGCGCATGGCGTCGCGCGCCCCGACCGCGGCGCGCCGTACCCTCACAGGAGATGGGGACGATCTACGCCATTGCCAACCAGAAGGGTGGGGTGGGCAAGACCACGACGGCGGTCAACGTCGCCGCCTGCATCGCGGAGGCGGGGTACGAGACGCTCCTGGTGGACATCGACCCCCAGGCCAACGCCACCGTGGGCCTCGGGCTGTCGAAGGATTCGGAGCCGAACGTGTACTCCGTGCTCATCGGCGAGGTGGCCGTGCACGAGGCGTTGCTGGCGACCACGATTCAGCGTCTCAAGGTCCTTCCCTCGCACCCGGACCTTGCCGGCGCGAACGTCGAGCTGCCGCGGCAGGCCGGGTCGGAGAACCTGCTGCGCGACGCGCTGGCCACGATGAAGGATCGCTTCGCGTTCATCATTCTCGATTGCCCGCCATCGCTCGGGCCGCTGACCGTCAACGCGCTGGTCGCCGCCGATCGCGTCATCGTCCCGGTGCAGACCGAGTACTTCGCGCTCGAGGGCCTGGCGGGACTGCTCGACACGCTCGCGCTCATCCAGCGCGAGCTCAACCCGCGCCTCACCGTGGCCGGGATGCTTCTCACCATGCACGACAGCCGCACGCGCCTCGCGCGCGATGTCGAGCAGGAGGTGCGCCGGCACTTCCCCGCGCTCGTCTTCGACACGGTCATCCCGCGGAACGTCCGCATCGGCGAAGCACCGTCATACGGCGTGCCCGTCATCCATCACGATCCGCACTGCCTCGGCGCCGACGCGTACTTCGAGCTGGCCAAGGAGGTCGCCGCACGTGGCTAGGCCGGCCGGGATGGGCCGCGGGCTCGGCGCGATCCTCGCGGTCTCCGACCCGAAGGAGGGCCCCGAGCGTGACGATCTCCGCGAACTGCCCGTCGAGCTCATCGCGGCCAACGCGAACCAGCCGCGCAAGCGGTTCGACCCGGACGCGCTGCAGGCGCTCGCGGACTCCCTCGGGGAGAAGGGCGTCCTGCAGCCCGTTCTCGTGCGGCCGATCGCCGGCGGCACCTACGAGCTGGTCGCGGGTGAGCGACGCTGGCGTGCCGCGCAGCTCGCCGGTCTGGAGACGCTCCCCGCGCTCGTGCGCGAACGCGACGACGCACAGACGCTCGAGGTCGCGCTCGTCGAGAACATGGCGCGCGAGGACCTCAACCCCATCGAGGAGGCCCGCGCGGTCGCCGCCCTCGTGGAGGAGCTCGGCCTCACCCGGGAGCAGGTCGGCCGGCGCATCGGCCGCTCGCGCGTGGCCGTCTCGAACCTCCTGCGGCTGCTCGACCTGCCCGACGAGGCCATCACGCTCGTCGAGGAGGGCGCGCTCACCGAGGGCCACGGCCGCGCGCTGCTGCTCGCGCCCGACCACGCCGACCGGCGTCGGCTCGCGCTCGACGCCGCCACGGAGGGCTGGTCGGTGCGCGTCGCCGAGGCGCGTGCCCGCGAGGCGGGCGACCCGACCGGTCGCCCGGCGACAAAGGGTCGCGCCGCCGTCCACCCCGACCAGCAGGCCGCGATGGAGGAGATCGCCGCCGCGCTCGGCGCCGCGCTCGCCGTCGAGGTGCGTGTCCGTCCGCGGGGAACCGGCTACAAGGTCGAGCTCGCCTTCGACTCCCCCGACGCGGCGCTCGCGCTGGCCCGACGGGTCGCCCGCGGCTGAGCTCGCGGTGAGCTCGACGGCGCCCGAGCCTCGCTACAATCGCCGGCCCCGGGCGATTAGCTCAGTCGGTTAGAGCGCTTCTCTGATAAGGAAGAGGTCCCAGGTTCGAATCCTGGATCGCCCATACCTTGGGTATCGGACTGCTGTATCTCGGCAAAGCTCGATCTGCTCCCGCGGTGAGCGCGTGCGGTTGAGCCAGCACGAGCGCCCGATGGCCACGGCTCACCAGATGCATTTCACGAATCAGGCGGTGCTGCTCCGACCTTCCTCTGGTATATTTACGCGCTCAGCACGTGCGCGTGCGAGCTTCCGTTTCGCAGCGGCACGGCGCGCCGTGTCATCTGTCTCGATCGCCTCGGAGAGCGTTAGGAGGCTCTGAAGCAGAGCCCCGGTTTCCTCGGTGTGCACGAGCGTCCAGAGTCGCCCAGGCGCTCGCCGTTTCCCGGTTTCCCGCGCGATGATCCGCGCACGCCGCAACCGTTCAAGGCGCCGGTTCGCAGACGGCTGCGACACCCCCTCCAGAGCCGAAAGTATCTCTGCTTCGGTCGCTGGCGCTGCGATCAGCTCCAGCAAGATCGCGACCGCCACCGGGTCGAGCGCATCAAGGAGTTGTGCCGTCCGATCGTCCACGTACTATGCAGATTCTGCATAGTTTTCGGGAAGGGGGGGCGAGTTCCTCGCCTCATGCCCTAGTGCAGGTGTGGAAGAACTCAGGCTGTTTGAATTGGAAGCTGCGCTCGCCCCCGCCATCGACATCGCCACGGCCCAGGAGGCCCTCCTCTGCACGCGCCTCGCGAGCTACCCGCGACTGCGGTTCATGGGGTCGAAATACAAACTCGCCCCGCGCCTGGCGAGCGTCTTCGACGCGCTTCCGCCTGGTGCGGCCCTCGATGCCTTCTCGGGAAGCGGAATCGTTTCCTACACGCTGAAGGCGACCGGTCGGCCTGTCGTTTCGAACGACCACCTGCAGTTCGCCTCCACATTGACCGAGGCGCTCGTCGAGAACGACGACAGCGTCCTTGGACTTGACGACGTCGAACGCGTCTGTTCAGGCAACCGTGACGGCCGAGACTTCATTCGGCGGACATTCACTGGCCTCTACTTCCCGGACGAAGATCATGCCTTCCTCGACGCTGCGTGGTCGCATGTAGACCTTCTGACCGGAGGAAAGCGCGCCCTGGCGATCGGTGCTCTGTGTCAGGCAGCCGCATGGAAGCAGCCTCGGGGGGTCTTCACGATCACGACGCCCCGCTATGACGACGGCCGGCGGCAAATGCGTATGAGCCTTGAGGAACTCTTTCGCGAAGCCGTGGGAAACTTCAATGCCGCTGTGTTCTCCACGCACGCTCCATGTCGAAGTGTATGCGGCGACGTCTTCGAACTCGATCCGTCTGGCTTCGCGGTGGTCTACCTGGATCCGCCGTACGCGCCGCCGCGGGATGACACGTGCTACATCAAGCGATATCACTTTCTCGAGGGGATCGCGACGTACTGGCGCGGCCAGGAAATCATGTGGCAGACGCGAACGCGGAAGCTCGCCAAGCGACATACGCCGTTTGCTTACAAGCGCAGCGTGCGCGGGGCGCTCGACCGCGCCTTCGGGCATTTCGCCGCGTCCGCCCTGGTCGTCTCGTACGGCTCGAACGCCGCGCTTGACGTGACCGAGCTGGAAGGCCTGCTTCGCATGCACAAGCGCGATGTCCGCCGCCTCGAGATCCCACACCGCTACGCCTTCGGAACTCACGGCCACGCGAACCGTCGCGTCGCGACGGAGTACGTTCTCGTCGCAACGTGACACCCCCGTCTTTCGATGACTATCTCAAGCAGCTCGCGGCGGTTTCGCCGCACCAGGTTGCCGCTGAACCCGCGGCGCTCGAGGTCTGCAGTCACGCCACCGCCGCTGTTGTCGGACTCGGCCCGCTCGACCGCGGGAAGCTGGCGCAGCTCGTTTCGGGCGATCCGACCATCGTCCCTGTTCTCGCCGCCGTGGCCGGACTCTCGCAGGAGCGGTTTAAGACATGGCTTCAACGAAGCTTTGCCACGGCCGGATGGGTCATGATGGGCCGCAAGAGACCCGCGGAACTCGTCGCCGCGCTCGATGACGATTTCGATCTGATTGCCCTACTTGAGGCGCAGTCGCGTCGGGCTTGGACGTGGGCGGACGTACTGGCTCGCACCATGTCGCCACGGCAACATGCCGGAGGGTGGGTACAGCAGGGGCGCGCTCTTGAGGACGCCGTTGAGGCCCGCGTTCAAGCTCTCGGCGTCGCGTATGTGCCGAGAACGCGGTTCGTCGGCCAGGCGGGTCAGACTGCTCCGGCCGATTTTGCAATTCCAAACGGCGAGGGGGCACTCATAACCGTTGCGGTGAAGGGTTTCGACTCGACAGGTAGCAAACTGAGCGACGCAACGCGGGAGATCGAACAGATGGTGAAGGTGAAGACGGCCAGACAGTTCGTCCTCGCCGTCGTGGACGGCGAAGGGTGGCTTCGGCGCAAAAGCGACTTGGAGCGCATACACGAGCTGTGGATGCAGAACCTCATCGATGGAGTCTTCACGCAAAGCACACTTGCCGACTTCGAACGCTCACTTCGGGACGCCGCCAGGCGGCTTGGACTTCTGTAGGTGGTACGCGTGCCGGGGGTCACTCTGCGGTCGGCTCACCTCGACCCTTTGATCAGGTGCCGCTTCGCGGGCGCGACCGCGTGGTCGTGGTGGCGCCGACGTGTCTGCCCCGAGGCGCACGGCCCGTTCGACGTAGCACCATCGATGGCCATGTCGCGACTTGCGACCCGGTACGCCAGGAGCTCCTGCACATCCTCTCGACCGTCCCAGTGCGGCGTCTACACTCCGGACACATGCAGGAGATGGTCATCTACGGCGTGAGCTTCGACATGGTCGGCAAGCAGCCCATCGTGCTGCTCAAGGCGGTCGACTCGAATAAGTTCCTGCCGATCTGGATCGGGCACCCCGAGGCCGCGGCCATCCTGATGAAGCTGCAGGGGACCACGACCCCGCGCCCCATGACGCACGACCTCATCGTCGACGTGTTCGGTGAGCTTGAGGTCAAGTGCACCCAGGTCGCGGTGACCGAGCTGCGCGACAACACGTTCTTCGCGTCGATCACCCTGCAGGTCGCCGGGCGCGACATCGAGATCGACTCGCGTCCGAGTGACGCGCTCGCGCTCGCCGTCCGCTCCGGCGCCTCGATCTTCGCCGCCGAGGAGGTCATCGTCGAGTCGGCGATCGAGTTCGAGCACGAGGTCGAGGACACCGAGGAGGTCGTCGACCGCTTCAAGGAGTTCCTCGACCAGGTCACGCCGGAGGACTTCGCCGGCGAGGACGACCCCCAGGAGCGCTAGGAGCTCACCCGGGAGTGATCGTGCGAACGCCGTGCCGCGGCGTCCAGACGTCGATCACGAGCGCCGCGCCGTCCTCGACCATGCGCACGGCGGACACCTCGCGGAGGTCGAGACGGAAGAGGTGCGACGGACGGCTCGTCGCGTCGCCGCCGTTCATCGCCGCCACGAGCTCGGGGTCGGTGACCTCCTCGGCCACGCCCGCGAGCTTGGCGTCTCCGGTCCATCCCGGCGGATCGTCGGAGCCGGTGTGCAGCGCGAAGCGCGCGTCGCGCCGGAGATCCTGTGCCTTGCGTGCCCGCCACATCGAGCCGATCCACAACTCACCGTCCGCGAATCGGGACTCGGTTCCCGAGATGCGCGGCGAGCCGTCCTGGCGCAGGGTCGCGATCGTCTTGTGCGCGTGTGCGTCCAAGCGCCTGCGAACCTCGCGGGCGAGGTCGGGAGCCGCCTGCTCGAAGGCCGAGAAGCTGGGCATCCGCTCAGCTTCGGCGTGCCATGGCGCCTCGTCAACGAAGAGGTCGAACGCGATCAAACCGCGCCTCCGGCACCATCCCGTCCGTGGTGACCGACCGCCTCCGCGCGCTGCTCGACCTTGTTCTCGCATCGCTCGACGAGCCCCGGGCGGACGGCCGGATGCTGGCTGATCGCTCCCACTTCTCGCGCGACCACCTCGACCGGCTTGTCGCGGGAGCGACCGGTGAGTCTCCCGTAGCACTGCGCCGCCGGCTGCTGCTGGAGCGCGCGGCGTGGCAGCTGCGCGCC
>JAABUN010002819.1_pt1 | contig 29199 bp, 26 predicted proteins | sample 5559311 | NCBI WGS metagenome assembly JAABUN01 (sample SAMN10711877, study PRJNA513370) | rock metagenome | isolation source: Antarctica rocks | place: Antarctica: Victoria Land, Siegfried Peak sud | reverse complement strand
GTGCACGCAATAACATCACTTATCATTCTGTAGTGGAGTACGGCGGGCGACCCTGGTACATTGATGATGGCGTACACTTTCAACCCGGCCCTCATGCCGATGTCACTAAAATTGCTCCCGGTCTTGACATAAAACAGGTTTGTGATTATGCTCATTCAAAAGGAGTTGGTATAAGAGTGTGGGTACATTGGGCTGCACTTTATCCAAAATTAGATTCCGCATTCGCAATGTTTGAAAAGTTAGGGATCAATGGAATGATGGTGGATTTTATGGACCGCGATGACCAGGAGATGGTAAACATTCAAACCGAAATATTGGAGAAAGCAGCGAAGCATCATTTGCACATCCAGTTTCATGGGGCTTATAAGCCTACGGGCATTAATCGCACATATCCAAATGAGTTTACACGTGAAGGAACTTATAACTACGAGGTGAATAAGTGGGCAAAGAAGATAACCCCCGATCATGATCTTAATATCCTGTTTACACGAGCGCTTGCCGGTGCAACAGATTACCATCTTGGGGGTTTTAGAGCCGTTCCCGATTCGCTCTTCAAAATTCAATATACACGACCGCTGATGTTGGGCACCCGTTGCCATATGCTCGCTATGTATATAATGCTTGAAGCCGCTCTTCAAATGCTGTGCGATTATCCTGCAGCTTATGAAGGGCAACCCGGCTTTTCACTGCTTCAAAAAATTCCAACTACCTGGGATGAGACGAAAGTAATTGATGCAAAACCCGGAAGCTTTGCCTGCATTGCCCGAAGAAAGGGAACGGATTGGTACATCGGGGCGATCAATAACAGTCAATCTAAACAATTAGAAATTCCATTGAAACTCTTACCCAACGGCTCTTTTACCGCTGTGCTTTACACCGATGCTCCTGAAGCCGCTACACAACCAAATAATATTGTTCAATTTAGCAGAGTAGTAAACGCGAACGATATATTGAACCTTCAAATGGCTGCGGGTGGCGGAGCAGTTATTGTACTGAAAACTAAATAACCGGGGTAGGCAAGAGTGTTCAATAAAGCAGTGAAGTAAAGCAAGCAGAAATCTGTTGTTTTTCTCTACAACCTGTTAATCCAATAATTTAATTTTTCCTAAGCATTAGCGTGCTCATGCAACGAATGTCATTTACATTAACTGTTTTCAACGGTTCAATAAAAGACAGATTGCATTGACGTATAGTAGAAGCTAATAATTGCTTTGTAAGCAGAAAACGTATTGACCCGTCGGGAATATGGTAAACACCATCCTCCATTAACTCAACACGGGTTTCTATTCCTATATTAGATGTCATACGAATGAACAATGAACCGCTAGGTTTAAGAACGCGTACCAATTCAACCATCATGTTTTTAAAGTGAGAAGTGCTGCCTGCAAAATGTAATACCGCGCTGCAAATAATATGATCGAAGAAATTACTTTCAAAAGGCAGGCCTTCAACAGCAGCAACCTGAAACCTGGTAGAAGGGAGATTTGTGTGCCTCCTTTTTAAATCATTAATAAAACCAGCGTTGCTATCTATGCCGTAAACAGAAATATTATTCAATAAAAACCAATGAAGATTTCTTCCATTGCCGCAACCCGCGTCTAAAATTATATCGTTCGCGGTATAGCTCCCTTTCATTATTTGATCAAGCAGGTAAATATCAGTTTCGCCAATTAAGTTATGAATTGAAATGGACATTGATAGTATTGTTCTATTTTAGAAATACAAAAACTACAAAGGGCTTCAAATTCTTTATCCTGTAGTACCAGGTCATTTTATCACTTCCACCGCTTACTGCTTTATCATATTAAAGCGGCAATAGCAAGTGATTATTTGAAAAGAAAACCTGAAAACATCTAAATTGAAATCATTGCCAGTTATAGTTCGGCTTCGCTCCCATCTCAAAAATCAATTCATGGCCATTTACTATTTGCCGGTGAGTGATGAAGGGTTTATCAATTTGCTTTCCATCAAGCGTTACCTGCTGAATGTATTTATTTTCTTCAGACAAATATTTTGCTATAATTCTAAAAGACCGAGGCTTACCCGCAGCAGTAAAGTTTAATGTCAACTTGGGAAATTGAGGAGCACCAATTGCATATACTCCCGAAGCGGGTGAAACAGGATAAAAACCCATCACTCCAAAAATATACCATGCTGCCATTTGGCCGCAATCTTCATTTCCATTAATACCTATTGGTTCATTTCTAAAGTTTTCTGAGGTATGTTTTCTTATTAGTTCCTGCGTTTTCCATGGTTGTCCGCAATAATCGTAGAGATAGATATAATGATGGCCCGGCTCATTGTCGTGGCGATAATGTTTACCGGCAAAGTTCTCATCAAGCTTTGCAGCAAACTTTTCTTTTCCACCCATCATCCCAATCATCCCTGGTACATCATGCATAGCACCAAAAGCATATGTCCATTGGTCACCTTCAGTAAAGCCTTCCCATTGGCCCTTCTTATTTTTTTCATCCCATTGCCCATTCCTTTTTCGGGGAAGCATAAAGCCTGTTTTAGCATCGTACAGGTTCTTATAATTTTTACTAAGCTGCATCAATTGTTTATAGTCATTTGTTTTCCCCAATGCTTTTGCCAACTGTGCCACAGCATAATCATCCACTGAATATTCAATAGTCCGCGAAACTGATTCAGCCGTTTTATCAACCGGCACAGAGCCCAGCTTTTTAAAATAAGTTAATCCTGCCTGTGCTTCATAGCCTGTCCACAAATCCCTGTCTGCATATTTTAAAATAGTATCGTTAGCAGGTGGAACCATAGCATCCTTTAGCAATGCTTCGTAAGCAAGGTTTACATCATAACCACGAAGTCCTTTTACATAGGCATCTGCTATTACAGGATCAGCATGAGTGCCTATCATAATATTGGTTTCGGCAGGGTTAGGCCACATAGGTAACCTCCCACCTTGCTTATACATTTGAAGCATGGCAGTTATCATAGAATTAACACGCTCCGGCTGAGTGAAGATTAGCAGGGGATGAAGCGCCCTGTAAGTATCCCACAACGAGTAATCAGTGTAAGAAATGCCCTTATGAACTTTATCATCAAAGGCACTGTAATATTTTCCATACTCAGACATCTCGCGAGGGAACTGCATGGTATGAAACATGGCTGTATAAAAAATAGCCTTCTGGTCTTCTGTTACTCCATCTACTTTAATGCGGCTTAAATTCTTTTGCCACTCATTGCGTGTTGATTGAACAAGATTATCAAAAGTCTTTCCCTTTAATTCCATCTCCATATTTTTTCTTGCCTGTTCTATACTAATAAACGAAGTACCAATGCGTACCTGCACCCGTTCATTTTTTTGTGTTGCAAAACTTATATAAGCGCCCATCCTTGTTCCATATTGGTCAATGGAAGAAGCATTCACTTTATCACCATCCCATGTTCCAAACGATTTAAATGGTTTATCAAACTGTATAACAAAATAACCTTTGAAGTTTGGAAGGTCGGGGCTGATTTGAGCAGACATTCTATCAGGGTTATAACCCGTTATCTCATTTTTAGCCCGGTTAACCTTTACATAACCTCTCAACTTTTTAATTCGTTCTGTATAATCATTAGCCCAATGTTTTATTCCAGGATTTAAATTAATCCCTTGTACAATGATATGTGCATCTTGTGAAGAAGGAAATATAAATTGAAAAATTGCACAACGCGAAGCAGCGGCAATCTCTGCTTTAATGTATTGGTTGTTTTCCGCATTCAATAAAACCGAATAATAGTAAGGGCGGGACACTTCGTTTTTATGGCTGAATTTCAATGCACGATCTTCCGGTAAAACTTTTAGATTACCAATTTGTGGCATAACAGAAACATATCCATAATCACCCATCCAAACAGTAGGTTGATGCGAAGCTAAAAAACCTATAATACGCTCATCCTCGTAAAAATAATTCATCCTGCTCATCAGATTTTCACCGGTTTGAGCAACAAAATTCGTCATAGCAAATGGAGGCCCGACGCATGGCATTGTTCCGCCGCCATCTAATCCTTTTGCAAAACCTGTTGCTGCTGTTCCAATAAGCGGATTTACATAATCAACTTCCTGTTTGTTTGTTGCCTGCTTTTGTGTAAAGACGCCTGTGAGAATAAGAAGAAATAATGTAAGTAGTAGTGAAGCTTTTCTCATATCAATATAGTTATAAAAATTGGCCGCTATTACCTCCCTAATAAAACACGCTGTACAAAGCTGTAAGTATCCCTATAATTATAGTTGAACCCACAATAAAACCGGGAGAACAGCGAAACATGGTTGCATCAATCTCCAAAGCTTTAGGGTTGTCTTTACTTTTGCTGTCTGCAAGACTAATAACTACCATCAGCAATACAAGTATGATGAACACAATTGTCATACGATCCATAAAAGGGAAGTCAGGAAATGCCCCGTTTGTCCAGGCGGGAAGAAATTTTAAAACGGTTGAAAGCGGAATGGTAAGAATAGCTGATGTAAGGGCGGCAGCAGATGTAGCCCGTTTCCAAAAAAAGCCTAAGAGAAAAATGGATAGCACACCGGGTGAGATGAACCCTACATACTCCTGTATGAACTGGTAAGCCTGGTCGAGGTTTCTTAAAGCCGGGGCAACTAAGCTTGCAAGTATCATTGCTACAATAACAGTAATGCGCCCTGTTTTAACCAGCTTTTTTTCGGTGGCTTCTTTGTTGAAATACTTTTTGTAAATATCTAAAGAAAAGATTGTGGAAATGCTGTTTGCCTTTCCGGCGAGAGAAGCAACAATGGCTGCGGTAAGGGCTGCAAATGCAAGTCCTTTCAATCCGTTTGGCAATAGGTTCATAAGTGTAGGATAAGAATGATCGGGCTTAATAATTCCGTTTACATCTGCCATCTCTGTTTGAAACATCCCATTCTGATGCATTACATACATGGTAATGCCGGGGATAACAACGATGAGAGGTATCACCAGTTTTAAAAATGCGGCAAAGAGAATACCGGCACGTGCTGTTTTAAGGTCGGCGCCTAAAGCCCGTTGCGTAATATATTGATTGCAGCCCCAGTAATTAAGGTTGTTGATCCACATACCTCCTATCAACACCGATAAGCCAGGCAAGTCCTTATAATGAGGACTTGATTTATCGAAGATCATGTGAAAATGTGTTGGCGCTTTCTCTCTTATTACACTTAAGCCTTTTAAAATATCTCCTCCAAAGCCAAACTTTTCCGATACAAGTGTAAGCGCCAGGTAGCAGGTTACAAGGCCGCCCATTATAAGCACAAGCACCTGGATAACGTCTGTATATCCTATCACCTTCATACCACCAAGCGTAACTACAATAGAAAAAATACCAAGACCGATCATGCACCATTCAAAGCTTATTCCTGATATAGAATTTATTGCCAGCGAACCGAGATAAATAATAGATGTAAGGTTTACAAATACATAAACGAGTAACCAGAAGATGGCCATAAGCGTTGCAACAGTGCCGTTATACCGTTGCTGCAAAAATTGAGGCATGGTAAAAATCTTGTTCTTAAGATAGATGGGTATAAAGAAGGCGGCAACTATAATAAGCGTGGCAGAAGCCATCCACTCATAACTTGAAATAGCAAGCCCTAAAGCAAATCCTGAACCAGACATTCCGATAAAATGTTCGGCTGAAATATTAGACGCAATGAGCGAGGCACCAATTGCCCACCAGGTAAGAGATCCTTCTGCAAGAAAGAAATCTTTAGAATTCATTTCCTTCGATTTCTTTTTATGGTATATCCAGTACCCATAAGAAGATACAACAACAAAATAGATAAAGAACACGAGGTAGTCAAGCAGGTGAAGATGATTCATACAGCAGCGTTAGTAGTATAAAAATGATGGAAAATAAACAATTAATCAGAAATACTATAATAAACATGAAGGTTTAAATAAACTTATCACCTTTTAGCAACTGTTTGAATTTTTCCGCATGTTTTACCACGTAGCAGCCCTACAAAGATATGCTCCTGTGTTTTTAAATTATAACTTGAGGCTATATAATTAAATCCTCTTAGTGTTATTCGTATAGACTCTTCTTTGTGGTTAAATTATCCACATTCTCATTCAACTTTAATTAAGATGAACAGCGTATGCAGTTGGAGCGGTGGAAAAGATAGTTGCTTTGCATTAATGCAGGCAAGGAAAGAAGGATATGCTCCGAAAGTTTTATTAAATGTTTTAAATGAAGAGCGAAGGATTTCGAGAAGTCATGGAATTCCTTTAGGGATTTTACAGCAACAATCGTTGGCAGCAGGCATACCAGTCCATTTTATAGAAAGTGGCTGGAAAGAATATGAGCCTAAATTTATATAAGGCCTGAAACAACTAACTGAACAGTTCGAATTATCTCATGCAGTATTTGAAGATATAGATTTACAGGCGCACCGGGATGGGAAGAAAAAGTTTGTAAGAAAGCAGGTCTGCAGGCAATTCTGCAACTTTGGAAACAAGACCGTTTACAATTGGTTATTCAAATGTTAGAAAGTGAAATTGAAACAATTATTGTTAGCTGTAATGAAGTGATGGGAGAAAAATTTTTAGGAAAAACACTAACAACAGATTTGATTAGTGAACTTCAGCAGTTAGGAGTTGATCCCTGCGGCGAGAACGGGGAGTTTCATACGCTGGTTATAAATAGTCCTTTATTTACACATAAGCTCCGGGTTCAAGTAACAGAAAAGTTGCTTCATGAGCATTATTGGTTTTGTAACTTGAAATGAAAACTTTTAAAAATGAAATCAAAATTGTTACAACATAAGGGGTAAGGAAATAATGCAGAAAACATCAGGCTGCAATACGTTGCAAAATTGCTTTGCAGGGAATATTGGAAGTTACTTTAACCGAATGATTTTTATGAAGCGGAATAGTAAAGAAATTGCCTGGAACCAATGGGTGGACTTCATCTCCTACTACAATATAGCAGGTACCTTGTACAATAAGAACTTTCTCAAACTCATCGTGGTGCACTTCCTGTGGGGCAATATCTTTTATCCAAACAATAGCTGTTACAACCTTAGGTGTATAACCAATTATTTTGGCATATATATCCTTAAAATCTACAGGTAAAACCATATCATCACGGTTTAACCAATAAGCGTAATCTGCTATTTTAGATCCTTCATTTAAAACAGGGGGAAAAGTTGGCTCTTCGCCTTTCTGTAATCTTTCAGTATAATCTATTGTAGCTATTAAAATGGGCTTGATTGTAGGATGCGGGGCAACCGCATTTGCCAGTACATAACGCTCCAAATCTTCGCTAATAAGGTCAATCTCCTTTCTAAATTCATTGGAGGTTGCTATCATTTGTTCCACCTCCAATGTCTCTTGCGCATCTGTAAGACCTAAAATGTATGCTTCTAATATTCCAGATTCAATATAATCTTCATAATTTCTCATTCTGCTACTGTCCCTTTTAAACTTAGTGCTCCCTTTTTTTACTTTGTAAAAAGTTTTTCAAATTCAAGTATCTTTTATAACAATTTTCGTTCCTGCTCAGATGTACGGTTTTATTAATCATCTGGCCTTTAAATATTTGCAACTTAAAACATTAGTCAATTAACGTTTTAATATGTTATACAGCTACCGGGTTATAAAACAAAAAAGTCCCGCATGACGGCGGGACTTTTTAAGTTATTTAAGTCTTAAGCGACCGCCTTTTCCAATTGTCTGTTTCTCGCTAATATATAATAACCACTAAATAATAAAGCACCGAAAAACAGATTACCCATTATAGAGTTAAGAAGGAAATTACCAAAAAATTCGTTTTTATAAAATGGAATAGCCAACGCATAACAAGCAAGTAAACCTGATATATTATGAGGATAAGTTGTGCTGCTAACCCAAACTCCCAAGTTGGATACAACGAAGAAAATAAGAGCGCTCCATACTGCTGCAAAAGCGATATTGGCAACAGATGTTTTACGAATGAATGTTGCAAGAAAGGTTGTTAACATAAAAGCACCGTAAACAAAAAACTGGGTTGTGCCATAGAAGCCTTTAGTAGAAGTAAACACCTGCAGGCAAACATCCGACAATAGCAAAGCAGCTAAAGGCAATAAAAATGCTAATTTCTTATCTTTAATAACCGAACCTCCAAACACAGCTATTGCGCCCAACGCAGTAAAGTTGTAGGGATGAGGAAACAACCTTGTAAAGGCAGCAAAAACAATTAATAATACTGCACTTAAAACCAGAGAGCTATTTTGCTTATTCATTTGCATTTTTCTTATAACGGCGAAATTAGTTGAAAAAGTGCTTCAGTTTTTTAACATTCTATAAAATGTTGTCAAAAATCTTTTTACAATTTTCTGTTTTAGAAAAAAAGTCAGCCCTTAAGGAACAAATGCCTTGTAAAATAAACAACCCTTTGCGGAAGCTGTGATATTATATCCGGTATCGGGCAAAACAACAAAAGCTTCACCCCGCTTACATTGCAGTTGCTTATCAACTGTTACATTGCCATCCATCACTAAAAATACTTCGGCAGAGGCAGATGTATTATTGTACTGCTGGCCTTTTTGCAACTGAACGGCAGATATTGCAAAATCTTCAACAGGTAAAGGATAATTAATTTCACCTCTATCAGAAACTGTTGGATAAAGAACATGGGGTTCAATACCTTCAAAAGAAATGTGCTTTAACAATTCAGGTACATCAATGTGTTTGGGAGTGAGTCCGCCGCGAAGAACATTGTCGCTGTTTGCCATCAGTTCTACATTTTGTCCTTCAAGATAAGCATGAGGCACACCTGCTCCCTGAAATATTGCCTGCCCCGAGTGCAATTCAACAATATTAAAAAAGTAAATAGAAAAAATGCCTTTGTCTGTATTCTTTCCTTCGAAACCATTTTTATACAGTTTTGCCACCCAATAACCCGGCTCACTTTTTTCAAGAGTTGTTTGCAATTCCCTTTCAATCAAAGGCTTTAAAATTTTATTTGCCTGTTCAACCGGTAACTCCATTACTGTTTTATACAATCCATAATAACCTTCCCTTTCAAACACAGGCAATAATGATGCAAATTCAGAAATGCATTGCAGGGTTTTCTTTAATTCATCTTCTTTTTTAAAACCATGCAACAGCCAGAAGTTACTAAGTGCAACCATTACTTCAGGCTTGTGATTTCGGTCTTTATAATTACGGTCGGGTGCATTGATTGGAACGCCTTGTGCCTCTTCCTTTTCAAAACCTTTAATGGCTTCTTCCTTTGTTGGATGTACCTGTATGGAAAGCATTTCTTTTACATCAAGCACTTTAAAAAGATATGGAAGCTCTCCAAACTTTCTATACACCTTCTCACCGAGATGCTTTACAGGCTCTTGTTTAACCAACTCGTACCACGTCGATAATTGTCCATCATTCTCCAATTTTCCCGAAGCGGTGGGGTGAGCGCCCAACCAATATTCTGCATAGGGCTTCTTCTCTGTATTTTTATGTCCTAATAAAGCCGGTATGAAATGAAATCCTCCCCACGCATAATGTTGCACAGTTCCAATAAGCTTAAAAATTTTTTTATCCCGCTGCATTATGTATTTTTCAGTAACGCCGAAAATAATAAAAAATGGCACAGCATAACGAAACAGGCTTTGCAGGTGAAAAATTAGCAACGGAATGGCTGATAAAAAATGGATATACCATTAAAGAAACCAACTGGCGATACCGCCACTGGGAAGTTGATATTATTGCGGTAAAAGGAGATACACTGCATTTTATAGAAGTAAAAACCAGGCGCAGCACAAAGTTTGGTAACCCAGAAGAAAGCATTAATAAACAAAAGATGAGAAACCTGAAAGACGCTGCTGAACAATACCAGTTTAAAAACCCGGGCTGGAAGTGGATACAGTTTGATGTGCTGGCTATTTTATTTAAAGAGGACGGAGTGGATTATTGGTTTAACCAGGATGTGTATTTGTAAGGGAGTGTAGGTGTTCACAAATTTACGAAGTTCACGCGTTCCTAATTTACCAGTTCTACGCTAAATTGAAACTAGGAATCTAAATTCCTGAACTCCTAACTTCTGGGAACTCATGAACTTGTTAACTATTCAACCATTCAACTATTCAGCCACCATGTGGGAAGCATTTAAAAAAGGATTTAAAGCCTACCTGCAATTAGAGAAATCGTTAAGCGATCATTCGGTTGAGGCTTACCTGCGTGATGTTGGGAAATTAACTGAATTTCTGCTTGCTGCAGAACAAAAGATAAGCCCTGCTGAAGTTGACCTTAAAACCCTGCAGCAATTTATAAAATGGGTTGGAGAGCTTGGTATGACGGCAACTTCGCAGGCGAGAATAATATCGGGCATAAAAGGTTTTTATAAATATTGCCTCATCGAAAATATTGTTTCTGCCGATCCCACTGCTTTGCTCGAAGCCCCAAAGCTTAAACGAAGCCTGCCTGATGTTCTCAGCTTTAATGAAATAGAAAACATCATTGCACAAATTGATCAAGGCAAGCCAGAAGGCGGCCGCAATAAAGCCATTCTCGAAACCATGTATAGCTGCGGACTGCGCGTAACTGAAGTAGTAAATTTACAGATAAGCTGCCTGTATTTAGATGTAGGTTTTATACGTGTAATTGGGAAGGGAAACAAAGAAAGATTGGTGCCGATAGGAAGTGATGCAATCAAATATATTAAAATTTATAAAGACAATATTCGTGTTCACGTTCCTGTTAAAAAGGGTTGCGAAGATATTTTGTTTGTAAATAAAAGAGGCGGGCAACTATCACGAATAATGATCTTTTATATCATTAAAGACCTTGCTCTAAAGGCTGGAATTACTAAAAATATTTCGCCCCATACATTCCGTCATTCGTTTGCAACACATTTGGTAGAAGGCGGTGCAGACCTTAGAGCAGTTCAGGAAATGCTTGGCCACGAAAGCATTACTACTACAGAGATTTACACTCACCTCGATCGTGATTTTTTAAGAAGCACATTGCAGCAGTTTCATCCGGCGTATAAGGGGCAATAGCTCTTAGGTCATAGATTCATAAGGTCATCGAGTCATTTAGGAGGTTGATGGGTAACAATTAATGTAATAAACTACTTCTCCTTACCATTCCATATCCTCCAGCTTTCATCGGCCTGAATAACCAACATATCTTCACCATTTTTTGTAATGGCTCCCTGCTCTTTACCTTTTTTTAAAAACATAGTTTCAGCAGGGTTATAAACACAGTCGAACAGGTAATGTTGGTTAGTAAGGTATTGATAAGGAATAGCAGGAAACTCATCAACATTAGGGTACATGCCTAATGGTGTAGTATTTATGATGAGGTTATATTCCTTTAGTAAATTTTTGGTAACCTGGGGATAGGTCATAAAATTCTTGCCTAATTTTTTATACCGGCTTACAAATAGAAAATCAATCTTTAATTTATTAAGCACGAATTTAATTGCAGCAGCAGCGCCACCCGTACCCATAACCAGCGCCTTTATATGATGAGGTTTAAGCAGCGAAACCAGCGATAATTCAAAACCTGTTACATCCGTATTATACCCAATCAGTTTACCGTCTTTTATTTTTATACAATTACAGGCAACCATTTGCTTAACCTCATCGCTTCCTTCGTCTAAAAAACGGATAACCTTTTTTTTATAGGGGATAGTAACATTTAACCCTTCAAGGTCTTTATGTTTTTCAAGCAATTGCCTAAGTTCGTTAATGGATGTCAAGGGGTATGATTCGTACACACAATCGTGCAAACCCTCATCTGCAAACTTCTTTGAAAAGTAGCCCGGAGAAAAGGAATGATTCAATGGAAAGCCTATCAATCCAAACCTGCGCATTAAAGATTTAAATTGTTTAAATATAGTTCAAAAGTATCGCCCCGCAAGCCAATACGCATGGCTTCTAAAGGAATTATTTCGCCCGGCGCTATATTTCCAAGATTTACATTACAACCTATCAGTTCAAGAAAATATAATTGCTGAGCTTTTTGCGGTGCTTCCCAAATTATTTTTTCTTCGGGTATCTGCGTTAATATCTCCTGCACCAATCCTTCCCTTACTTCACCCGAGCCCCGGTAAATACCCACATTACCTGCTTCTCTTGCTTCTGCAATCACATAAGATGATCCCGCTTCCAACTCTGCACGCATTAGTTCAATCCATTTATAAGGCGGGATAATATGGGCTGTATCCTTACTTCCCACCTCGCTTAAAACTGTTCCGAATTTAGTTAGCTTTTCTATATACCCGCATTTTTCTGCATGGGGTATGGTGATGGAACCATCGCTCACCTCAACATAATTAATATCGTAATCCCTCATCATCTTTACATAATCATCAAACTGGTTACGAACTAAAAAAGCTTCAAACAAGGTGCCGCCAAAATAAAGGGGCATACCTGCTTTTTGGTAAACTTCAATTTTCTCGCGAAGGTTAGGTGTAACGAATGATGTGCCGAAACCAAGTTTTACAATATCAATATGTGGATTTCCAACACTTAGCATGTTTTCAACTTCGGCAATACTTAATCCTTTGTCCATTATCATCGTAATTCCCCTCTCCCGTGGTTTTGCAGTTCTTTCAGGTATTTGGCTAAGGTTAAAATTCATCCGGTCGGTTTTAAAAAGGAAGCAAAAATAAGGATTGAACATCAAACTATATTTGGCAATCGGTAAATGAAAAGATTGTTAAGGGGCTTCCGGTTCTTATTTTTGGAAAGATATTTGCCTCTTTGTAAAACAAAAAAACAGGATGAAATACCTATACATATTATTATCTGCAGTAGCATTATCAATTTCGGCAAAAGCGCAAACAGATACTTTACCTGCATACAGGCAAGTGCCTTATATCCCCCCTTTTAAAATATTGTTGGCCGACAGTTCGTGGTATAGCAAAGCAAATCTTGCAGCAAAAAAACCTGTACTTATATTATATTTTAGTCCTGATTGCGGGCATTGCCAGTTGGAGACAGAAGAATTAATAAGCCGGATAAAGGAGTTGAAGAATTTGCAGATAGTAATGATAACAAGCAGACCTTATGCTGATATGGCATTTTTTGCCAACCACTATAAACTTCGCAGGTTTCCCTCTGTAAAAATTGGCTCTGATCCCCAAAGACTGATCACTAATTTTTACAATGTTAAGTTCACTCCTTTTTCTGCCTTGTACGATAAAAAAGGCAAGCTCACTAAAGTATATGAAGATGGTATTAACTGGAAAGAGCTTGTTTCGTTAATACAATAAACTTTAGCTCTCTTACGCATTAGCTCTAATTTTAGCAAAATTAGCAAAGTTTAATCCGGCAGACAACCTTGTGGAAATTATTACGTTCATATTAAATGAAATTGGTGAGATTTCATTTTTAATATAATTTACACTACTTACAAAACCTTCAGCTATGAAAAAACTTACACTCGTTGTTGTTGCTATTTTTATTTTCTCTCTCGTTTCTACATCGCAACCGGTAATTTCCTTTCAAACTATTACCACTGGTTTATCATTACCTGTGGATGTAGCAAATGCAAAGGATGGATCTAACCGTTTATTTGTGGTTGAAAAAGCAGGAACCATTCGTATTTGGAATGGCACTTCCCTGCTTGCCCAGCCTTTTCTCGATCTTACACCTATTGTACGATCAACAGGCAGCGAACAGGGATTATTGAGCGTTGCCTTTCATCCTAATTATACTGTAAATGGTTATTTCTTTGTGTGGTACAATAACCTCCTTGGAAATGTAACTTTGGCGCGCTACCAACGAAGCAGTTTGAATGTTGCCAATCCGGCTTCGGGTGTTATTCTTATGTCGTTGAATAAACCATTTACTAATCATAACGGGGCTGATCTCAATTTTGGTCCCGATGGTTATTTATACTTTGGAACCGGCGATGGCGGCAGTGCCGGCGATCCCGCTAACCGTGCTCAAAACGGGGATTCGTTATTAGGTAAAATGATACGCATTGATGTGAATAACCCAAATCCTCCATATTATTCTATTCCGCCAACCAATCCTTATATAAACGATCCTGCTATTAGGGATGAAATAATTGCAATAGGCATGCGAAACCCGTGGAGATGGAGCTTCGACCGCTTAACAGGTGATATGTGGATAGCTGATGTAGGCCAGAATGCATGGGAAGAAGTAAATTTCAGGCCTGCGGATAGTATCTTAAATCTTAATTATGGATGGCGTTGTTACGAGGGCACTCATCCTTATAATACCACTTCGTGTACTGCTCAACCAAATTATGTTTTTCCTATTTTCGAATACTTTCATAATACCACAACCGGCGGCTTTTCTATAACTGGTGGCTTTGTTTATCGTGGCACTGAATTTCCATCGCTTCAAGGTTATTATATTACTTCAGATTATGTAAGCAATCATGGATGGTTAATAAAACCAGATGGAACTGGTGGCTGGACCATTACTATGCAAACTACCTGGGCAACCGGAATTTCGTCGTACGGAGAAGGTGAAGACGGAACTTTATATGCCGTAGCGTTAAGCAGCGGCACTTTGTATAAATTAATTGCAAATAATTCCTTGCCTTTGCATTTAACTTCTTTCGCCGGAAAGCAAAGCGGCAATTACCACGAATTAAACTGGCAGGTACAAAATGAAGAAGCAGGTGATGTATATATATTAGAAAAACGCACCAATACCAGCCAACCCTTTGTTGAAGTAAGCCGCGAAACATCCCCCGGTAATAATGCAACTAATAAATACACCACAAAAGCTGCCGCTGCTAATGAAAGAACTTATTACAGGTTGCAAATAAAAAATATAGATGGCCGTGTCTTTTACTCTTCAATAATAGTTTTGGAAAATGAAGCAAAATCCCCCATCAAGGCAATAATAGTAGGTAAAACTTTACAACTTTCGCTTCCGGTAAAGGCAACTTCTTTAGCAATATTTGATGGCGCAGGAAGAATGGTATTTGAAAAACAAATTGCTACTAGTGCCCAAACGGAAAAAGTCTCTTTACAAAATATTTCAAAAGGGGTATTAACTATTCGTGTTCAAACACAAGACCACTTAGAAACTATAAGGGTAGTATATTAATTAACGTTTATAACGAAAACAGCAGAGAAGAATTTTTTCTCTGCTGTTTTTTCATTGTATCATCCCCTACCTTCGCAAAAATTTATTTATCTCTAATTTAAACATCTGAATAATGAAAATTACAGTAGTAGGCGCGGGCGCCGTAGGTGCAACATGTGCCGATAATATTGCCCGCAGAGAACTGGCAGAGGAACTGATATTGCTTGATATTAAAGAAGGTCTTGCAGAAGGTAAGGCCATTGATATGATGCAAACTGCCGCATTCCTTGGCTTTGATACAAAAATTATTGGTGTCACCAACGATTATGCAAGAACTGCAAATTCTGATGTTGTAGTAGTTACTTCTGGTTTACCGCGTAAGCCGGGAATGACGCGTGAAGAACTTATTGGCACTAATGCAAATATTGTACGAACTGTAACTGAAAATATTTTAAAACATTCTCCCAATACTATTATCATAGTTGTATCTAACCCAATGGATACGATGAATTACCTTACCCTTCAAACATCGGGTTTACCTAAGAACCGCATTTTAGGTATGGGCGGTGCTTTGGATTCTGCCCGTTTTAAATATTACTTAAGTCAGGAATTAAGCTGCTCGCCTTCTGATTTGAACGCTGTAGTTATTGGAGGACACGGGGATACTACCATGATACCTTTAATAAATCATGCTACCTGGAACAGTATTCCTGTTACACAATTACTAAGTAAAGAACAACAGGATAAAATTGTTTCGGCTACAATGGTCGGCGGTGCTACCTTAACCAAATTAATTGGAACATCGGCCTGGTATGCTCCTGGTGCAGGCACTTGCGCCATGGTAGAAAGCATTGTAAGAGATGAGAAAAAATTAATATCGTGTGGTGTAGCTTTGGATGGGGAGTATGGACAAAAAGATATTTCATTGGTTGTTCCGGTAATACTTGGCAAGAATGGCTGTGAAAGAATTCTTGAATTTAAGCTAAGCAACGAAGAGCAGGCAGCCTTCAACAAAAGCGCTGATGCAGTAAGAAATATGAATGATGTATTAAAAACATTGTAAGAGCGTTTTAAAGTAACAAGTTAACCTGAGCAATTTTTTACGCACTCAGGTTTTTTTATTTATTTGTTAGAGGCCTGCTGTTTCTACAGCATGCTATTTATTTAATTCAAAATAATGATTGTTACTAATTAGAATGCAAGATTTAGTGCATTAAACCTCTTTCTGCCAGTTGGCCTATATCAGAAACAGAATGTTTTTCCATACACTTGAAATGACCTAAAGGGCATTTTTGGTAGCCAATCTTACTGCATGGCCTGCACCATAGGCCTTTTACTTCAAACTTAGTTTCAGGTACCATAGCATTACCAAAATAAGCGGTCATCCCAAATGAGGGAACAGTATTACCCCAAATACTAATGACAGGTTTTTTAAAAGCCGAAGCAATATGCATTAAACCGGTGTCGTGCGTAATTATGAGTTTAGCTCTTCTTACAAGATCAGCACTTTCGTTCAGGCTAAATTTGCCACAGGAGTTATATACTTTTATTGTATCAACAGAAGCTATTTCATCTCCCATTTTCCGGTCTTCCGGTCCGCCTAACAAAATAATAGGATGTTCTATTTGTAAGCATAGCTCTTTAAGTTTATGCTGAGGTAACTTTTTTGTATTGTGTGCCGCACCAATTACAATCCCAATATATCCTAAAGAATGTGAAGCAGGAATATCTTTATCGGGAACAATATCTTTTTCAGGAATAAAATAATCTAACCCTTTTCGGTCATTTACAACTCCTAATTGCTTCACTGTTTCCATATACCTGTCAACAACATGCACAGATGGCAAGAGGTTTATTTTAAGAGCAGTTAATAACCACTTCCGGATGTTTAGTTTATTAAAAGAATAAGCCTTTACTTTTTTTAAACCCTGCTTTATTTTTAATGTGCGAAGGTTATGATGAAGATCAATTATATAATTATAATTTTCTTTTTTAAGATTGGTAATCACTTGCTCCAGATCATCTTCCAGCAGATGCAGTTTATCTATATAATGATTACTTTGAAGTACCTCCCTGAAACCATATTTGCTTAGGTAATGAACCTCAGCATTAGGTAATTGCTGTTTGAGACAGCGAACTACAGGTGTGGTTAAAATAATATCTCCTATTGAGCTAAATCGTATAATGAGTACTTTAAGCCCCCTAAACTCCTCCGCCTCTAAAGAGGAACTTTGAGAGCTGTTATAATTTTTATCCTTGTTCAAATTTTTTAAACTTGTATTTATAATCTTCCTCTCTTTTCTCCTTGCAGGGTCGAGGCTTTCAATTCGTTTTAAGGGGCTTCCACATACTTTAAATCTTTACCAAAAGTTTCTTTGGTAAAATAAGCGGCAGTCCAGGTAATAGCCATAATGATTGTTGCAGTAATAATTCCACCGGTAATGTAATCTGTTGCTTCGCGCAAAAACTTAAACAGCATAATAATTAGAGGTAAAGCTCCCCGCACCATATTAGGAACAGTGGTGGCAGCAGTTGCTCTTAAATTGGTTCCGAATTGCTCTGCAGCTATGGTAACAAAAATGGCCCAAAAACCGGTAGCGAAACCAAGGCCTGCACATATCAAATACATGGTTGAACTGCTTCCGCCTTTTTGCATAAAGAAAAGTGCCATAAACACCATTGTTAATCCGTAAAAGATGTATAAAGCTTTTTTACGGCTGTTTAAAGCCTGGCTTACCAAACCAATCAATATATCGCCTATTGATATACCAACATAAGCATACATAATTGCTTTACCCGGCGATACCGGTTCTGTTATACCAAACTCTGTTGCAAACTTATCCGCAAAACTTACCAGTACACCAATAACAAACCACGTAGGTAAGCCTATTAAAATACATTTAATGTATTTAAAGAACCGTTCTTTATTGTTGAAGAAAGAAAAGAAATTACCCCGGCTTACATCCATTTCCTTAACTTCTTTAAACATGCCGCTTTCAAAAACGCCAATACGTAATATTAATAAGAGTATGCCCATTGCTCCACCTATATAATAACAAATGCGCCAGTCAAATTCTTTCGAAATAAAATAGGCAACCACTGCACCAGTGAGGCCTATGCCGGCAACCATTGATGTGCCAATACCCCGTTTTTCTTTAGGTAATAATTCTGAAACCAGCGTGATGCCTGCCCCAAGTTCGCCTGCCAAACCAACACCGGCAATAAAGCGTAGCAATGCATATTGATTAACGGTTTGCACCATACCGTTGGCAATGTTTGCAAGCGAGTAAAGTAATATTGAACCAAACAATACGCTTAACCTGCCCTTCTTGTCTCCCATTACGCCCCATAAAATTCCGCCTATCATTAAGCCAATCATCTGAACACTAATGATGAACTCTCCCTGTGTTAAAACCTGGCTTTCAGATAAACCCAGCGAAGCAAGGCTTTGCTTTCGAATAATACCAAAAAGAAGCAGATCGTATATATCAACAAAATAACCGAGGGCACCTACAACAACCGGGATAGAAAAAATTCCATAGGTCGGTTTATCCATAGAATTATTTTATTATTGAATTTTTGTTCTTCGACCTGGAGAATATTTTTATTAAAACGGGAAGTGTAGTAACGAGCACTATACCTAAAACAATCACTTCAAGATGCTGTTTAAGATCGAAGCCAAACTGGCTTAAAATTAATTTTTGCAGAAAATGACCTGCCAGCAACATAGAAAAAACCCAGGCTATACTGCCGACAATATTATAGTAAGTGAATTTCTTTTTATCCATATCAACTACACCTGCAATAACCGGGGCAAAGGTTCGTATAATAGGTAAGAAACGGGCAAAAACAATAGCTGTACCTCCGTGCTTTTCGTAAAACTCATGTGCCTGGTTGAGATATTTTTTTTTAAAGAAAAAGGTATCCTTGCGATGATAAATAAACGGCCCGCTTTTTTTGCCAAACCAATAGCCAACAAAGTTTCCCAATATGCCAGCTATAGATATAAGTATCAGCAGAATAAATAAATCAACAAATTCATTGCCTGAAGTAATGACTTCATTTGCAAGTTTATCGCTATAAATGCCTGCAACAAAAAGCAGGCTGTCGCCCGGTAAAAAGAAACCTGCCAATAAACCTGTTTCTGCAAAAATTATGAACAGCAGTATCCATAGGCCTCCGTGCTCAATATAAAATTCAGGATTTAGCAGGTCTTTAAAATGAATGGATAATATTTCTATCATTACAATGTTCTAATTCGGGTTTTGTTAAAAGTGATTACTACAAACTTTCCATGAAGATTTCGGATATGTTCTTCAATAAAAGTAAGTAACCGTTCTTTAATAACTTCAAATTCATAAGGTCTGTATCAAAGAAGAATAACTCCAATTACAGTTACCTTATGATGATAAACTAATTCACAAAAGTCTTTATCCTCTTAAATAATAAGGCGGGGAGGAATTAATGATTGTATAACAATTTTCTCATCGCTTATGCCGACACTTTCTTCTGCTATAGATAACACCGAAATGCCTGCTTTTCTTAAAGCAATAATTAAATTTTTATTTACGCTTTCGTCTGCAATCATCATGCAGGGGTAGCTTCTATTATTATTTCATTGGTTAATACAGCATGTGCATATTGAATAGCTTCCAATACATCCTCTCTTTTTATATGCGAATAGCCACTTAATATCCACTCAACAGTTGCCCCGCCTGCTAATTTTTCCAGTATCAACTCCACTGTTATCCTTGTTCCTTTTATGCAGGGTTTTCCTAACATAACTTTCGGATCTATAGTAATTCTTTCAAAGTACATATTGTTTTTTTTCAAAGTTATTTAATTGCATATCTAATGCTCCAAAGATTTTTCCCATTTGCTTACCACGCTTGTTGCAAGACCGTTTCCTAATACATTGGTTGCAGTTCTAAACATATCGCAAAAATGATCTATTGGCAGTATCAGCGCAATACCTTCCGGCGGAATATTAAACATGGCACAGGTGGCAGTTACTACTACCAACGATGCCCGTGGCACACCTGCAATACCTTTGCTTGTAAGCATTAATACAAGCAGCATGGTTAACTGTGTACCAAAATCCAAATGAACGCCATAAGCCTGGGCTATAGCAATACTGGCAAAAGTCATATACATCATGCTTCCGTCAAGGTTAAAAGAATAACCTAACGGAAGAACGAAAGCAACAATCTTATCCTTACATCCGAAACGCTCCAATTCTTCCGTTAATTTTGGAAAAACTGCTTCGCTGCTGGTGGTGCTAAAGGCAATTAACAGCGGCCCTGAGATTCTTTTAATTAACGTAAACAGCCTTCGTCCTAATACTAAAAAGCCAACAGTTAATAATAGTACCCACAGCAATAAAATGCCTAAAATAAATTCGCCAAAATATAATCCGTAAAACTTAAAAATCTCCAGACCTTTTGTAGCAATTACAGCAGCAATAGCTCCAAACACGCCTAAAGGGGCAAAGTTCATTACATAAGTTACCATTTTTAAAATAACATGAGAAATAGCTTCCAAAGCTCTTACCACTATTTTACCCCAATCGCCTAAAGCGGCTGTTGCCACGCCAAAAAATATACTAAATATTACTAACTGGAGGATTTCATTATTTGCCATAGCCTCAAATACGCTTTTCGGAACAACATGCTCAACAAAATTCTGCAGCGAAAATGTTTGTGTTTTGCCAAGAAGGTCTTTTGCGCCGGTAGCATCTGCGTTACTAAGATCAATACCTTCTCCCGGTTTAAAAAAATTAACCAGCACCATCCCTAAAAGCAACGATGCAAGAGATGCTGATACAAACCACAATAAAGCTTTACCTCCAACTCTGCCTACTGTTTTAAGATCGCCTAATTTAGCAATGCCTACAACCAAAGTTGAAAAAACAAGCGGGGCAATAATCATTTGAACGAGCCTTAAAAAAATAGTAGTAAGCAGCCGTATGTTGTTTGAAAATGTTTGAATAGTTTGAGGTGAAGATTGACGATGAATAATATAACCTGTAATAATGCCCAGCGCCATAGCGATGATAATATATAAGGTTAACCTGTTTTTTTTTGAAGGCTGATCAATTTGCATGCAGCAATGATTATTGTGCAATATAGTATTTACAATTAAAAGGCAAAACGAACAAAGGAAGTAAGTTTTATAGCAGTAAAAGAAAACTTTTATGTTTTGAATAAATGCTTATTTTTCCAACCAATTAAAAACATAATAACTTAACCAAAACAATTATGAATTTACTAGCCAGGAAACCCATTCAAAAATTAATTGCAGAAGCAGACGATACCGATAAAGGTTTGAAGCGTACATTAAGCGCCGGTAATTTAATTGCCCTGGGTATTGGAGCAATTATAGGCGCCGGTTTGTTTGTACGTACTGCCGCAGCCGCCGCAAATAATGCCGGCCCATCAGTTACTATTGGTTTTATTATTGCTGCAGTAGGTTGCGCTTTTGCCGGATTATGTTATGCCGAATTTGCTTCGATGATACCTATTGCCGGCAGTGCTTATACTTATAGTTATGCCACTATGGGCGAATTTGTTGCATGGATCATTGGCTGGGATCTTATATTGGAATACGCCGTAGGTGCTGCCACCGTAGGCATTGCATGGAGCGAATACTTTAATAAGTTTCTCGAGCTTTTTGGTTTTCGAATACCGTACGAATGGTCGCATTCGCCCTTTGAGGTATCGGCTGCAGGTGCTCACGGTATAATGAATATTCCGGCGCTGTTTATTATTCTCATGCTCACTATGCTTTTAATCAGAGGTACTAAAGAGTCTGCCTTTGTAAATGGTTTAATCGTTATTACAAAAGTGGCTATCGTAATTGTTTTTATTGCAATAGGCTGGGGGTATATGAACCCCGCTAATCATGCTAATTATATTCCCGAGCCTGGTACATATACAGATTCGCAGGGTGTTGATCACAACTTTGGAGGCATTATGGGAATGCTGGGTGCAGCAGGTGTTGTTTTCTTTGCCTTTATTGGTTTTGATGCCGTTTCAACCGCAGCACAGGAAGCAAAAAATCCAAAGAAAGATATGCCAATAGGCATTTTAGGATCGTTAGCTGTTTGTACTGTTTTATATATCCTTTTTGCACATGTGCTTACGGGGGTTGCAAGTGTAAATGATTTTAGAACTGCGGGTAAAGAAGCTTCTGTAGCTTATGCAATACAAACTTATATGCCCGGTTACAAATGGCTGGCCGATTTGGTGACTATAGCCATTTTAGCTGGCTTTTCGTCAGTTATATTGGTAATGCTGATGGGGCAATCGCGGGTATTTTATTCAATGAGCCGAGATGGTTTAGTGCCTAAAATATTTTCGGATGTACATCCAAAGTTCAGAACACCTTATAAATCCAACTGGATATTTTTCGTATTGGTTGGCTTGTTTGCGGCTTTTGTTCCGGGAGATATTGTTGGAGATATGACAAGCATCGGAACTTTATTTGCCTTCATTTTAGTTTGTGCCGGTGTATGGATTTTAAGGGTAAAAAATCCTGAAATAAAACGTCAGTTCACAACTCCCCTTGTTCCTTTAGTTCCTATTTTAGGCATAGTAGTTTGCGGTGCTATGATATTTGGTTTAGGCTGGACCAACTGGGCTCGACTTCTTGTCTGGCTTTTAATTGGTTTTATTATTTATTTTGGGTATAGCCGTAAGCATAGTTTAATACAAAAAGGACTGATACTTGATCCCAAAGATCCTGTTGATCCTTTAAATCCTTTAAAATAATTATGTTCACTAAGTTATGATCAATAAAAAAACCGCATCAAACGTGCGGTTTTTTTATTGAATTGGTAATATTGATAAGCCTATCATGTAATACTTCTGCTATATCAACATATCTTATCGAAAAACTTTTTAAATCATTCCTTTTGCAAGATCTGAAGCGCTTCGTCATCATGGTATTGTTTAATCAGTTGACTTAAATTCCCCCTTAATTCTTTCGTTATTTTTTCATTTCCTTTTACGCCATATAAATTGTTCAGTTCGTGCGGATCTTTTTTAAGATCAAACAACTCCCACGATATTTTGTTGCCGTAAAAACAAATAAGCTTATGCGTTTCGGTTCTAACGCCAAAGTGAGGCTGTACATGGTGCGGTTGCGGGTATTCGTAGTAATGATAGTATGCCTGGTTTTTCCAGGCAATGCTTTTGCCATTATTATTAAGCAATGGTAAAAGTGAAACACCCTGCATATCTGCCGGAGGTTTCACTCCTGCAATACTCAAAATGGTAGGCGCCCAATCAATATTTACAGCAAACTGGTTAATGGAAGTGCCGGGTTTTATCACACCCGGATAACGCATTACAAAAGGTGTGCGCATAGACTCTTCATACATGAACCGCTTATCAAACCATTGATGTTCGCCTAAATAAAATCCCTGATCAGATACATAAATAACAACGGTGTTCTTTGCGAGGCCTGTTTTATCAAGGTAGTCTAAAATATAACCTATGTTTCTATCAAGAGAATTTGCAACCGAAAGGTAATCTTTCATAAAGCGTTGATATTTCCAAAGGGTCAAATTCTTGCCGGACAACTTTTTTTCGTCAAACTCTTTGCTTATTTTTTCATTGTAATAATCTTCGTAAGCTTTCTTTTGCCCGGGAGTAAAACGTTTATATGCCGGGCCGTTAAACTCAAAATGTACTTTTAAATCCTCTTTCAACTTCATTGCCTTTCCAATTTCCATTTCCTGATTCTTTGCTGCAATCCTTCCTTTATAATCATCATGAAAGGTTGAGGGAACAGGAAAGTCAACATTGTCGTACGCGCCTAAATCCTGCACATCAGGCATCCAGCTACGATGAGTTGCCTTCTCTCCCACTACCATACAAAAGGGTTTTGACTGATCTCTTTTATCTAACCAATCCAACGAAAGCTTAGTGATTACATCTGAAACATATCCATTATAATTCAGGGTATCGTTATTCGTATTTATTAAGTTGGGATTAAAATAGTGCCCCTGTCCTACGAGTATATTAAAATAGTCAAAGCCTTTGGGAAGCGTGCCTAAATGCCACTTACCAATCCAGGCAGTTTGATATTGATTTTGCTGTAATAAAGTGGAAAAGAGGGTTTGGCTTACATTAAATCTTTCTTCATTAGCTTTATAGCCATTAGCATGGCTGTATTTTCCGGTAAGTAAAGTTGCCCGGCTTGGTCCGCAAAGAGAGTTTGTAACAAAAGAATTTTGGAATATTGCGCCTTCCTTTGCAATCCTGTCAATATTAGGTGTTTTTGCTATTTTACTGCCATACGCACTAATGGCTTGGTAAGCATGATCGTCGGAAATGATAAAGAGAATATTTGGCTTTTTGGTATTGGCTCCATTAGGTTGAGCATAGCTGTTAGATACAGCAACTAACAAAAAAACACATAACCAGTACGAATTCTTATTCATAACAATGCAAATTTTTTAAATCATCGCGCTATAAAGTCTTTTAAAATTCCTAATCACCAAACTTGCTGGCAGGTAGTTTGATTTTTTACTTAACTGGTTTGTATTAAAACTCAGGTTCAGCATAAATACATCCACTTCGTAAATATAATTGGTGGGAGTATGGCAGTAACTCATACCGAAGCCACCTTTCTCCCGCTTGCCGGCATATCTGTTAACCCTCTAAAATCCACCGGCACTAATTTACTTACACCTGGCTCCTGCATCGTAACACCATAAATTACATCTACAGTACTCATGGTTTGTTTGTTATGCGTCACTATAATAAACTGGGAGTTTTCGCTAAACTGCCGGATCATTTTCGTAAACTTTCCTACGTTTGCATCATCCAAAGGTGCATCTACTTCATCCAAAATACAAAAAGGAGCCGGTTTAATTAAGTAAATGGAGAACAGCAAGGCCGTAGCAGTTAATGTCTTCTCACCACCGCTCAACTGGCCAATACTGCTTGGACGTTTGCCTTTGGGTTTGGCAATAATATCAATTCCTGTTTCGGCAAGGTTTTCGGGATTTTCAAGTATAAGGTCTCCTTCATCTTCTTCAGTAAACAATGCTTTAAATACCTTTTTAAAATTATCTCTCACCGCATTAAAAGTATCCAGAAATTTTTGGTTTGCAGTTGTTTCAACTTCCTGTATTGTTTGCAATAAACTGTCTTTCGCATTCACCAGGTCGTTCTTTTGTTCAACAATAAAATCATAACGCTTTTTCATTTCCTGGTAAGCTTCGATAGCGGTGGGATTTATTTCACCCATATTTTCAAGACGCTTTTTCATCCTGTCGCTTGCTGCCTGAAGTTCTTCAACAGATGTTTCAGTGTTCCGTGGCTGATCTATTATTTCATCAAGATTAATTCTGAACTCCACGCTTAATCTTTCCTTCATACCGGCTAATTGAAGCTTCAGTTCGTTTAGCTTATCTTTTATTTCAGTAAGCAAATGATCTATCATTTCCTTACTTTTTACCTTATAACGCAACTGGCTTTCCTTTTCGCCCAAGGTATTCCTGAGATTGTAATATGTCTGGTCTGCTTCGTTCAGTTTTTTCTCCTCCTCCTCTTTCATGCGCATCAGGTTCAATAAAAATGCTTCAGAATCTTTCAATGCAGCTTCACCTTCAGCAATATTTCCGGTTGCCTGTTTTAATTGAGCGGTGTTTGTTTCAATCTGTTGAGTAAGGTCGTTCAACTGGTTTCGCTTGAATTGTAATTCTGTTTTAAGCGATGAAATTTTACTTTGCTGCCGTGTAAGCTGAAGGTTGTTTTCGTTAAATAACCTGTTCACTTCATTATAATCCTGTTCTGCCAGCCTGTAATCCTGCTCCTGCGTTTTCATCTCAACAGTAGCAGACTGTAACTTCCCGTTTAAAACAATTAATTGCTGCCTCACATCTGCAATAGAATCCTGATTTGTTTGTAAGTTATTTTCCAGCTCTTCCAGTTTTTTCTGGCTGGTTGTATGGGATGCATTGATGTTCTCGATTTTATTTTGAAGCGCGAACACCTGGTTGGTAAGAGTATTTATGTCCTGTTGCACCTGCCTGATGGCACCTTCTTTTAATTGCTCACTATAGGCAGTTACGTGGTTATAATGTGCCTGTATGTCCACTTTTAAAGCATTTACCACAGCTTCCTGAGCTACAATGTTAGCGTGCAATTTTTCTAAATTTTTTGCACGACCAATTTTTTTACCTTCAAATAAACCCACACTTCCACCACTAAGAAAATACTTTCCCTTAACAAACTTGCCCTGTTTTTCGAGAACAATTGTATCCAGATGGCTATCGGGACTTTCCTGTAAAGCAGTTTCATCGTCTGCAATAAAAACATTTGATAAAAGATATTTCGCAAGGCGACGATATTTTTCATCTACCTCAATTACATCAAGCGTTGCAATAGTGTTTGCAGGCTGATGTTCTTCTTTTTTTCTGTAATTATTTATATTATCAAGCAGGAAGAAATTAGCCTTGCCTTTTTTGTTGACCTCTAAAAGAGAGACAGCCTTTAAACCTTCCTCGAGATCGTTTACAACGTAATAATTCAGGTATGGTTCAAGCACACTTTCAACCGCAGCACGGTATTCTTCTTTTACATAAATAATATTGCTTAGAATGGGTGATTCATGGTTCCAGTTTTTGTTATTATGAAGGAACTTCACACTTTCAGGGTAACCTTCCATTTTATCCATCAGGCTCTTTAACAGCGCATGTTCATTACGTTTAGAGTCGAGCTTACGGTTTTCCTCAGCCAGCATGGTGCGCAGGCTTTCTAATTTTTGCTGCGTTTCTAATATCTGTTGCTTAGTAGCTTCATGTTGCTGCTGCAACTGTCGAAGCTGTAACTTTCTATCTTCAAGTTCCTGTTCTTTGTGTGTATGCTGCTCTTCAAGTTGTTTAAGCTGAACTTCACGTTGACCGCCTTCATCCTGTAACTGCACTAAGCTTCTTTGCATATTTTGGATAGATGCATCAGCAACAGCAACCTTTTTCTCCGCATCAAACTGCCTGCGCTGAAGGTCCTGGTATTGCCTGCGCAACTGGTCTATATGTCCGCGTTTATCATCAAATACCTGCCGCCTCGTTTGAACATCCGTTTTCACATTATCCACTTGCTGTTGAAGGCTTGAAAGCTTGCTTTCTTCCTCACCCAACTGGGTAGTAGTAAAATTTATTGACCCTTCAATACCACTTAACTGACCTCCCGCTTTATCCAGAAAAGCTTTGAGGCTGCCTTCCTTTTCTTTCAGGTATTGAAGCTTTTGCAAAGCCAGTTTTTTCTCATTCTCCTGCGAGCGAAGTTTCTGCACCAGGTCATTAAACTCGTGCTGCAGAGTTTGCAACAATCTTTCCTTCTCAATAAAGCCAACCTTCTCCTGCTCAATTACAGCTTCTTCAGTTGCAATCTCAGCTTCCAGTTTTATCTTTTTATCAGTTTCTGTTTGTTGCTGTTCGTTCAGTTCGTGGTAAGTTTGGTTAAAACCTTCAAGTGAAGCTTTGGCTAATTCAACAGAAATCTCTTTATAATCTTTCTTAATCTCGTAATACTTTTCCGCCTTTTTTGACTGGTTCTCAAGGGTTTTTAACTGGTTGTTGATCTCAAATAATAAGTCCTCTATACGGTTCAGGTCACCTTCAGTTGCTTCTAATTTGGCTTTGGCTTCTTTCTTACGGGTTTTGTAAATGGTAATTCCGGCGGCCTGTTCAAGCATACGACGACGGCTGTTTTCTTTGTCGCGTATAATGTCGTCCACCATTCCCAACTCAATAATAGCATAGCTGTCGGTACTTATCCCTGTATCCATAAACAGGTTATGAATGTCCTTCATCCGGCAGCTAACGTCGTTAAGGCGATACTCGCTCTCCCCGTTCTTATAAAATTTGCGTGTAACCGTTACCGTGCTGAACTCGGTTGGCAAGAGGTTCTTCGTGTTCTCAAAAGTCAGGCTCACTTCCGCCAAGCCACTTGCACTACGTGTACGGCTGCCATTAAAAACAAGTGCCTCGAGATTTTCGCTACGCAACACACTTATCTTTTGCTCGCCAATTACCCAACGGATACTGTCAATAATATTACTCTTGCCGCAACCATTAGGCCCAATGATGCCGGTAATACCTTCATCAAAGTTTATAGTTGTTTTGTCGGCAAAGCTTTTGAAACCTTTGATTTCTAAACTCTTTAATCTCACTTCACACAATTTATGTCTGCGAACTTACATTAAAAGGTTTAAAGCGGCCAGAGGCAGTATGAGGTTGTGTATTGGTTGTGGACATCCGATGTTGATGTTCTGGTAAAGCAGCTTTTATATAAGTAAAAAGTTTAAAGTATCGATAATGTTAATAAATTTCAGTTTTAAGGCAGGTATTATTAAAATTAAGGATAGGCAAAAAAAGATACCTTAAATAAAATTAAAGATGTTTTATTTGAAGGTTTGAAACCCTCAGATGTAAGTGATTACTATTATAAATTTCTCTCTTTATTAGCAAATCATATCAATCTTACAAATGATGAAAGTGTTTAACAATAAGAGTATAGAATTTATCGCCTCTCCTTCTGCCTTTGCCTGTGTTTCACCTGCAAACCCTGTTTTTAAAATTGTTCCTATTTTTGATAAAATAATTGCAATGAAGCTGAGTGAATATAAACAATCCATCAAGGAATTGGTTGATTCAACAAATAATGAAATGCTATTGAAGCATTGGCAAAAACAATTAGCGTGGGATATTGAACATCAAAATGAAATAGAATTATCTTCCGAAGAATGGTATCTTGTACAGGAAGGTATCGCAGATTATGAAGATGGGGAAGTAATTTCTCTTGAGGATTTTATCAACAAGAGAAAATGACCGCTTATAAAGTTATTGTCACTAAAAAGGCCGACAAAGACGAAGAAAGAATTTATAACTACATTTCTAAAGAGTTCGGGCAGATTTATGCGGATAAATTTCGAGATAAACTCATTGAACTTTTCAAATTACTTTCCAAACAGCCTTTATTAGGCAGGCCTGCTAAAAACCGCGCAATGTTAAGAGTTTATATCTTTAGCAAACAAAACAAACTTGTTTATAAAGTAACCGAGAATGAAATAATAATTCTTAGACTTGTCAATTACCACCGCCAGAGGCGGTGGCTTGAGGGTGAAGCCCAAAGGGCTAAAATAGTTCAGGCTGGTTGAAATTATTTTGGTCTCGCTCCTCTTTA
>JAABUN010002818.1_pt1 | contig 29202 bp, 24 predicted proteins | sample 5559311 | NCBI WGS metagenome assembly JAABUN01 (sample SAMN10711877, study PRJNA513370) | rock metagenome | isolation source: Antarctica rocks | place: Antarctica: Victoria Land, Siegfried Peak sud | reverse complement strand
AAATGGTGGTGATCTGAGAGAGTCACTGCCGCTTCTGGCACTTGGGCCTGCCGGGAGTGTTGCCCTTCGGGGAGGTCATATAGCCCGTCTCGGGCAGGGACGGGCTATACGGCTGTGTGGGCACAAGCGACCAACGCGGCTCTCCCCCCGGTGTGTCAACCCGCGTGTGACGACCCGCTGGTGCCGACCCGCTGAGGAGGCCCCACGCCCTACCTGCGGGTGATGGCGAGCGGCCTCATCGACGCGCAGGCGCGCACCGCGGCGTGCCCGCCGTCGGCGCTCACCGTGGCCGGGGTCGTGGCCCACCTGGGCGGCGTCGAACGGTCCTGGTTCGCAATCGACTTCGCCGGCGACGACCTGCCGCGACCCTGGACGTCCGAGGACCCCCACGGCGAGTTCGTGACCCACCTCATCGGGGAGACCGCCCGGCACTGCGGCCACCTGGACCTGCTCCGTGACGCGCTGGACGTCACCAGGAGGGAGTGAGCCGCCCGGCGCCGGGTGGGCCGGTCGTGCGCACCTGCGCCGCCCTGCTAGCCATGGGCTCCGCGACGGTCCCCCGCCCCGGCAGGTGTAGCAGTATGCGCACCACCGCACCCGTGGTGCCGTGCGCCCGGGTGACCGCACCGTCGAAGGAGACACGCATGCCGTACGAGGTCCAGGGAGTCGTCAGCCGCGCCAAGGGCGAGCCGGTCACCGTCGAGACGATCGTCGTCCCCGACCCCGGACCCGGCGAGGTCGTCGTCGACGTCCAGGCGTGCGGCGTCTGCCACACCGACCTCCACTACCGCGAGGGCGGCATCGGCGACGACTTCCCCTACCTGCTCGGCCACGAGGCCGCCGGGGTCGTGTCCGCCCTGGGCGAGGGCGTCACGAACGTGGCCGAGGGCGACTTCGTGGTCCTCAACTGGCGCGCGGTGTGCGGGCAGTGCCGGGCGTGCCGCCGCGGCCGGCCCTGGTACTGCTTCGACACCCACAACGCCGCCCAGCCGATGACGCTGACCGACGGCACGGTGCTGTCCAACGCGCTGGGCATCGGGGCGTTCCAGGCCAAGACGCTCGTGCACTCCGGCCAGTGCACCAAGGTCGACCCCGCCGTGCCCGCGACCGCCGCCGGTCTGCTGGGCTGCGGGGTGATGGCGGGCTTCGGCGCCGCCGTCAACACCGGCAACGTGCAGCGCGGCGACTCCGTCGCAGTGATCGGCTGCGGCGGCGTGGGCGCGGCCGCGATCGCGGGTGCGCACGTCGCGGGCGCCACGACGGTCATCGCGGTGGACCTGGACCCCCGCAAGCTGGAGGGAGCGAAGCGGTTCGGCGCCACCCACGGCGTCAACCCCGCCGACGGTGACGTCGTCGAGCAGATCCAGGCGCTGACCGGCGGGAACGGCGCGGACGTCGTCATCGACGCCGTCGGCAGGCCCGAGACCTACCGGCAGGCGTTCTACGCCCGCGACCTCGCCGGCACCGTGGTGCTGGTCGGCGTGCCGACGCCGGAGATGACGCTGGAGCTCCCGCTGCTGGACGTGTTCGGCCGTGGCGGGTCGCTCAGGTCGTCCTGGTACGGCGACTGCCTGCCCGACCGCGACTTCCCGGTGCTGATCGACCTGTACCGCCAGGGCCGCTTCGACCTGGAGGGCTTCGTGAGCGAGACGATCGGGATCGGCGACGTGGAGGCCGCGTTCGACACGATGCACCGCGGTGACGTCCTGCGCTCGGTCGTGGTGCTCTGATGGGCGCCATCCGTGTCGACCACGCCGTCACCTCCGGCACGTTCAGCCTGGACGGGGAGACCTTCGAGGTGGACAACAACGTCTGGGTGCTCGGTGACCAGGACGAGTGCCTCGTCGTCGACCCGGCGCACGACCTCGACGCGGTCGCCGCCCTGGTCGACGGCCGTCGGGTCGTCGCCGTCGTCTGCACCCACGCCCACGACGACCACTGCAGCCAGGCCCCGGCCGCCGGTGCCCGGTTCGGCGCGCCGGTCATGCTGCACCCCGACGACGCCGAGGTGTGGGCGCTGACCCACCCGCAGGCCCGCTGGGACGCCGACCTGGCCGACTCCCAGGTGCTCACGGTCGCCGGCACCGAGGTCCACGTGCTGCACACGCCTGGTCACAGCCCGGGAGCGGTGTGCCTGCACGTCCCGGACCTGCGCACCGTGTTCACCGGCGACACCCTGTTCCAGGGCGGGCCGGGGGCGACCGGGCGGTCCTTCAGCGACCGGGGCACGCTCGAGGCGTCCATCCGCGCACGGTTGTTCGCCCTGCCGGACGACACGGTGGTGCGTACCGGTCACGGGGCGCCGACCTCGATCGGGGCCGAGGCCACGACGCTGGGACGCTGAGCCGTCCGGCGGTCGCTCCGCGGTGACCGGTGCGACCGTCCGGCGTCGGGTCGTCCACCAGGCGGCGCACCACCACGGCGCCGGCGCGGGCCGCGCCCAGCGCGACCGCGACGGCTCCGCCGACGAGGGCGATGACGACCCGGCGCGGCCGGCGTCGCTGCGACGGCAGGACCTGGACGGTCCCGTCGCAGGTCGCTCGCTCCGGCTCGGGGGCCGTCGCGTAGGGGTCCTTCGTCGTCATGGCCGTCTCCCGGCTCGGGGTGCACGGAGCCTCGCCCCGCGTCGTGCGCTCGTCCCGCTCCCGGGAGCCTCCGCCTCGACGGCCGCGGGTGTCCGGCGGTCGAGGGCCAGGACGCCCGATCGGGTGCGCGGGGGCGTCGTCCCGCGCCGCCCCTCAGGTGCGGCCCGCCCGCTTGTCGTCGTACATGCGGGCGTCCGCGCGCTCCAGCAGGGCCTCGGCCAGCGCGTCGCGGTCCTGCGGCGGGACGTGGTCGACGACGTCGGCGACGGCGGCCACGCCGATGCTGAGCCCCACCCGCAGGCGGTGGCCGCCGGCCTGCACCGCGGGCTGCATCGCCGCCAGCACCGCCCGGCGCACGCCCTCGGTACGCCCGGGGTCGCTGCTGGGCAGGAGCACGACGAACTCGTCCCCGCCGATCCGTCCGACCACGCCCTCCGCCCCCACCACGTCACGCAGCACGGTCGCGACGTGGACCAGCACCTGGTCGCCGCAGCGGTGGCCGTAGGTGTCGTTGACGGCCTTGAAGCGGTCCACGTCGCAGAACAGCACCGCGGAGCCAGGTCCCGCCCGTCGGGCCACGACCGCGAGAAGCGCACCACGGTCGAGCACCCCGGTCAGGGCGTCCTGCTCGGCCACCAGGCGGATCCTGTCCATCGCGCCCACCCGGGCCAAGGACTGCTCGGCCAGCGCCGCCAGGGTCGCCACAGCGGTCCGGTCGCCGTCACCGAAGCCGTGCTGGTTGCCGCGGGGGCCCACCACGAGCCATCGCCGGCTGCCACCGTCGTCGAACGAGCCGCCCACCTGGTCCGGCCGCGGGGGGCGTTCGGCGACGACCGCGGGGGCGGCGGTCGCGGCACCGGCGGCCGTGGCGACCGCCTCGAGCACCTCCGCGGCCGAGGTCGCCGACTGGCAGCCGGTCGCCCCGCGGTACAGCGCCTGGGCCCGCGCGTGCTCGGTGAGCGCCGCCGTCGAGGTCCGGGTGGCGTGCACCAGGGCCGCGGCGACCGGCACCAGCAGCAGCAGGGTCCAGGGCGACAGCGTGAGCAGCACCGCGGCGAGCACCGCGGTGGCGTTCACCGCGAGCACCGTGCCGGCGGCGACCAGCCCCGCCGGGTCGGCGAGCACCTCGCGGACCCGTCCGCCCTCGACCCGGGCGATGAACACGGCGCTGAGCAGCAGGTCCGCGCCGACGTAGCCCGCGCTGCCGACGACGACCGCGACCAGGTCCCAGACACCGACCTGGATGGTCGCCGGGCCGCGGCCGAACAGGTCCGCCAAGGCGGCGCGGGTGGCGACGGCGAGACCGACGAACAGCAGCCCCGCCGCCGCCGACAGAGCGATGTTGTAGGCGCGCACGACCCGCCTGCGCTCGTGGGCGGTGCACTCCGCCAGCACGTAGCCCAGCAGCCAAGGGACCCAGGCGGCGGCGACGAACAGCGTCAGCGACCAGGCGCCCGGTCCCCCGCCGGGCGCGGCCACCGCGGTGCGCATCGCCGTCCACAGCAGGAACGCCAGCACGGCGCCGTCGAGGGAGTAGACGATCGCCCCTCCGAATCCGACCAGGCGTAGCGGGTGCCGGCTCAGCAGCGCGGTCAGTGGGACCGCGAGCCCGACGACGACGGCCAGCGGGACGTCCGGGACCACGGGCACCGACAACAGCTCGAGCAGCGTGCCCATCTGCGCCTGCTTCCCTCGGCCGTCCCGTCCCTGGACGGTCTCGACCGACGAGGCCACGAACTGGAGCATCGGGCCGCAGGTCGGACACCTGTGCCGCCCGACGGGAGACTACGACCCCGCAGGGACCGCTGAGAAGGCGCCGGTCGGTGCCGGGGCAGGCGGCCTCACGACGTGCGGCCCCGGTTGTGCCACGGTCACAGGTATGACCTCGCCCCTGGGACTGCTGCGACGGCTCCGCCCGACTGCGATCCGTGCGTTCTTCCGCGCCGAGACCGGTCTCACCGCGCTGGCCGCCCGAGCGGCCCTGCGCCGGGGCTGGACGGAGGCGGTCCTCCCTGTCACCGGGATCGCCGTCGGGGACCGCGTCCGGGTGCTGGCGCGGGTCGTCCTCGCTGCGCCGGGTGCCGAGCCGTCGGAGGTGGTCGGGGTGGCGGGCTGGCGTCGGTTGCTGACGATCGAGCGTCCGGGCGCCGAGGTCGAGGTCGAGCTCGCCGGGCGCCGCCACGAGCTCTGCAGCGGTGAGGGCGGTTTCGTGGACGTCGAGGTCCAGGAGCGGCTGGAGCCGGGCACCGCGGAGGTGCGCTTCCAGGTGACGGGTCGACGTCAGGTCGCGGCGGAGGTCCAGGTGGCCTCGCCGCAGGCGACCGTCGGGGTGGTGTGCGACATCGACGACACCGCCTGGGTGACGGGGTTGCGCCACCCGCTGCGCGCGGCGTGGCGGACCTTCGCCCGGGGCAGCGAGGGCCGCCGGGCGGTACCGGGCACAGCGGCGCTGCTGCGCGAGGCGCTGGGCAGCCAGGAGCACCCGGTGGTGGTCTACCTGAGCAACGGCCCGTGGAACCTGGCCGGGCCGGTGTCGAGGTTCCTGGGCCGCAACGGGTTCCCGCGCGGGGTCCTGCTGATGACCGACTGGGGCCCCCGCACCGACCGCTGGTTCCGTGACGGGCAGGCGCACAAGCGCAGCTCGCTGGAACGGCTGGCCCGCGACATGCCGTGGGTGAGCTGGGTGCTGGTCGGTGATGACGGCGAGCACGACCCGGCGATCTACACCGACTTCGTGCGTAGCCACCCCGGTCGGGTCGTCGCCGTCGCCATGCGTCAGGTGAGGATCATCGAAGGTGCCGGACCTCGGACCGAGGACGTCGACGGCGTCCCGTTCGTCCACGCCCCCGACGGCAACGAGCTCCGTGGCCGGCTGGCAGAGGTGCTGGCCGGGCTGCCCGATCGCTGAGCGTCCGGCGGCAGCCCAGATGCACGCGGGTCGCCCTCCCGGGCGGGGTCAGACGCCCTGGCCCGGCTCCGCCACCCGGCGGTGCACCTTCGCCTTGACCGAGTCCGGCAGCACGGCGCTGAGGACCCCCTGGAGCTTGGTGCTCCTCGAGCTGGCGAGGACCTTGGCCTTCCCGTCCAGGAGCGCGTCGAGGCCCTGTCTGGCGACGTCGGCCGGGTCGTCCTTGTCGGCCTGGCCGACCCGGGTGCCCTCCATGCCCGCACGGACGAAGAAGTTGGTCTCCGTCGGACCGGGCATCAGGGCGGTCATGGTGACCCCGGTGCCGGCGAGCTCCTCCTGCAACGCCTCGGTCCAGGACTGCAGGAACGACTTCGTCGCGTTGTAGACGCTCTGGAACGACCCGGGCATGGTGCTGGCGATCGAGGACGTCACCAGCACCATGCCGGCGCCGCGCGCGGCCATCGACCGCACCACCGGCTTGGCCAGGCGCAGCGTGGACACGACGTTCAGCTGGACCATGGCGACCTCGTCCTCGACGTCGGTGTCCAGGAACGCTCCGCCGAGGCCGACGCCCGCGTTGAGCGCGACGACCTCCAGCGGGCGGCCGGTCCCGGTGACCACGTCCCACAGCTGCGCGACGCCATCGGCCGTGCGGAGATCGACCTGCACGGCGCGGACGTCGCAGCCGTCGGCGCGCAACGCTTCCGCGACCACCGCGAGCGTGTCGTCCTCCGCCGTCACGACCAGGTCGAAGCCGCGCTGGGCGAGCTGGGCGGCGAGCTCCGTCCCGATCCCGCTGGAGGCACCCGTCACCAGGGCCAGCGGGCGTGGCGTGCCGCCGAGGGCGGTCATACCGGTGGTCATACCGGTGGTCGGGCCGGTGGTCGGGCCGGTGGTCGGGCCGGTGGTCGGGCCGGTGGTCGGGCCGGTGGTCGGGCCGGTGGTCGGGTCGCTACGGGTCGTCCCGTTCGTCGATGCCTCGTCCGTCATGACACTCCCCGTACCCGCGCCGCAGGGGCCGGATGCGCGCAGCGACCCGGTCCGCCGCAGCATCGAAGTCACTGCGCTGCAACCCGGTCGAGACAACCACCACGTAGACATCGGCCGTGCACCGGCACTGCTACGCGCGCCCCGCCCTGCCACGTCCTGAACACACCCGAGCCCCTGAGGAGAACGTCATGCCCGAGCACCCCACCCGAGACGACGCGCGCCGCCTGCTCGTCGACGGCCTCGGCCAGCAGCCGGCCGCCGCGGGTGGAGGAACCCCGCGGCATCCTGCAGCCGGGCAAGGGGCGCATCGACGGCGACTACTACCTGCCCTCGACACCCGACGACGTGCGCTGGGGCTACGTCCCCGGGATCGGCGCAGACCCCGTCCTGACTGTCCCGTCCGGCAGCACGGTCACCATCGACACCGTCTCCCACGAGGGCATCCTCGAGGACCAGGACCAGGGCCGTGACCCGGTCGCGTGGTTCGCCGAGCGGGGCGTCGCCCGTCGTCAGGTCCTCGACGACGCGGTCGAGATCGCCCGCGACTACGACCGAACCCCCCGTTCGTTCGACCTCGACGGGCCGCACGTGGTGACGGGCCCGGTGTTCGTCTCCGGTGCCCGCCCCGGTGACGTGCTCAAGGTTGAGACCCTGTCCGCGGTCCCGCATGTGCCGTACGGCGTCGTGTCCAGCCGCCACGGCAAGGGTGCGCTGCCCCGGACCGCGGCGGGCGGCGCACCCGACGGCATCACGTTGGAGGAGGTCATGCCGCCCGTCGGCACCGACGGTCGTGGCACGGGGGTGCAGCCGGAGGACTACGGCAACGTGTCGGTCTTCACCCCGGTCCAGCGTCGCCGCGGCATCCCGTCGGGGGTGATGCCGGTCGGTACCGGCGGGGAGGTCTCGTTCCCGATCGACCCGTTCATGGGCCTGATGGGGGTGGCGTCGGCAGTCTCCGAGGTCTGGTGGACCCGGTGCTGAACTCCATCCCGCCGACGTTGGGCGGCGGCAACATCGACATCAACCTGCTGGGGGTCGGCTCGTCGTTCTACCTGCCGGTCTTCAGCGACGGGGCGCTGTTCCACGTCGGCGACCCGCACATGGCGATGGGCGACGGCGAGGTCGCCCTGACGGCGATGGAGGGCTCGCTGCGGGCCACGTTCCGTCTGACGATCTGCACACCAGGAGCCGGCGACGCGCCCGCGGTCGCCTTCGGCTACCCGTTCGCGGAGACCGACGACGTCTGGGTGCCGATCGGGCTGAGCGACCCGGACGGGTCGATCGGCGGGCAGCAGAGCGACCTGGACGTGGCGATGCGTCGGGCCGTCGTCAACGCGCTGGACTTCCTCCAGGCCGAGCTCGGCATGGACCGGGCGACCGCCTACGCCTACCTGAGCGCGGCGGCCGACTTCCGGGTCTCGCAGGTCGTCGACCGTACGGTCGGGGTCCACGGCGTGGTGCAGAAGTCCCACTTCGGTCGCTGACGCATCCGCCCGGACGCGAACGGTCCGGCCGGTTCTCCCGAGGGTGTCGGCCGGACCGTTCCGTGGTGCTGTGGCAGGCGGTCGCGACCCGCCTGGACATCGTCGTCACCGCGGGCGGGGAGCACGTGCACCTGTTCCTCGCGCCTGACCTCAGCGCCTGCCGAGGCCCTTGAGCCGGCGCCCGAACTCCTTGCTGAACGCGTTCTTGAGCACCCCGGGGTCGAAGGCGACCGCCCCGACCAGGGTGTCGGTGCCGTAGCGGCGGCACACCGTGATCCAGGCCGCACCCATGGCCGCGGTGACGGACGAGGCCACGCCGGCCCCGACCACCCCGCCCACCACCGTCCCGGCGCCGGGGATGAGCTTCACCAGGCCGGTGGCGAGCGACCGGCCGGCCCCGGTCGTCGCGGCCACGGACCCCAGCGCCAGCAGGGTCGCCCGGTCGACGGGAACGTTGTGGAGCAGGGCGATGCGGGACATCATCCGGAGCTGGATCGGCACGAGCAGGGCGGCGTCAGCGAACGGGATCGGGGTCGCCGCCGCGGCGCCCGCCTGGGCGGCCGCGGTGGCCACGACTTTTTTTGACTCCCTCGCCTTCGACTCGCCGTCCACGCGCTGGGCCGCGACCAGGGCGGACTGCACCCCCAGCGGCGCCACGGTCCGGCTCTGCTCCACCAGCCCCGGCAGGCCGTGCGCGGGCCAGCCCGCGAAGTCGTCGCCCAGGGCCATCACCGGCCAGGCCCGGCCGCCCACCACCGGGAGGTCCATCGCCTGGATGGCGCGGTGGAACGCCACGGCGTCGGGGTGGTTGCGCCCGTCCACCTGCGGCACCTTGGTCATCACCAGCAGCACCGGGATGCCGAGCTGGTCGAGGGTCTCCATCACGGTGCGCTCGCTGTCCTGGATGCGCAGGTCGGCGAACTGCACGCAGAACCAGGCGACGTGGATCTGCTCGTTCTCCGGGCGGGTGCGGGAGTGGTCCACCAGCGCCCTCAGCTCCGCGACAACGGTGTCGGTGTCGTCCCCGATCTCCAGGCCCTTGGTGTCGACGACGTTCAGCCCGACCCCCTCGCGGGAGTACAGGTGGCTGGTCTGCGTCACCGGCCGGCCGATCCCCGTCTCGGCGAGGGTCTCCCCGAACACGGCGTTGACCAGGGTGGACTTGCCGACCCCGGTCCGGCCGAGCACGACGAGGGTGAACGTGCCGAGGGCGTCCCGCTCGTGTCGAACGCCGCCTGGAAACCCTTGTCGGCGAGGTTCACGAAGGGTCCCCGCAGGGTCGGGCCGTCTGGTGGGTGCCTGTCACGGCGTACATGATGCCCGGCTGGTGCACTCGCCTGGTCGAGGGTCGGGCGGCGCGGTTGGACCCGGGGCCGGTGCGGGTACCCCCCGGCATGACCTCCTCCGACGATCGCTCGGGCTTCATCGTGGACACCCTGGTCGACGCGTTCTCCGACCTGATGGAGGCGGACCCGGTCGCCTTCCGGCGCCGGTTCCGGTCCATGGCAGCCGACCCGTTCTCGTTCTACCGCGGCTCGGCGTGCCTGTTCTACGCCGACATGGCCGGGCGGGAGGACCGCTGGGCCGACGAACGGACCTCTCGCGTGTGGATCCAGGGCGACCTGCACGCACAGAACTTCGGCACGTACATGGACGGCGACGGCGGTCTCGTCTTCGACGTCAACGACTTCGACGAGGCCTACCTGGGCCACTTCACGTGGGACCTGCAGCGGTTCGCCGCCAGCTTCGCCGTCATGGGCTGGACCAAGGCGCTGTCCGACGACGACATCTCGCGCCTGATCGAGACGTACGTGCGCGCCTACCTGGACCAGGTCAGCCACTACGTGGAGGAGGACCGGGACCACGAGTGGTCGCTGCGGCTGGGGACCGCCCGCGCGGCGGTGGAGAAGGCGCTGCAGCAGGCACAGCTGTCCACCCGGGTGGGGCTGCTGGAGGACATGACGGTCGTCGAGGACTATGCACGACGGTTCCGGGACTCCTCGACCACCCGGTTGCTGGGTGACGACGAGCGGGAGCTGGTGACCGCCTCCTACCGCCGCTACCTCGACACCGTGCCGGAGTCCAAGCGGATGGGCAGCCTCAGCTATGAGCTCAAGGACGCCGTGGGCAGCAAGGGCTTCGGCATCGGCAGCGCCGGGCTGCCCGCCTACCGGCTGCTCGTCGAGGGTCACACCCAGGCGCTGGAGAACGACGTCGTGCTCACCATGAAGCAGGGCAACGTCCCGGCGGCCGGCCGCGTGTTCCCCTACGAGCACGCCGAGACGGTGTTCGAGCACCAGGGCCACCGCACCGCGGTCAGCCAGCGGGCGTTGCAGGCCCATGCCGACCCGTGGCTCGGCTGGGTCCGGATGGAGGGCGGGCAGCACGACGGCGTCGGCTTCGTGGTCCGGGAGCTGTCCCCCTACGAGGCTGACCTGGACTGGACGTCGCTCACCGAGCCCGACGAGATGGAGGAGGTGCTGGACCAGCTCGGTCGCGCAACGGCCAAGATCCACTGCGTCTCCGACGCCGACGACGAGAACACCCCTCTGGTCGACTTCCAGACGGAGGACGCCATCGCCGCGGTGGTCGGGGGAGCGGAGGACGACCTGGTCTCCGACGTGGTCGCCTTCGGCCTGGAGTACAGCGGCCGCGTCCGTGCCGACCACAACCTGTTCGTCGACGCGTTCAGGTCAGGGGCCATCCCCGGGCTGGGCCGCCACGGGTGAGGCCGAGCATCCGCCACCGGTGGTCGGAGGAGGGCGGGGCGGTCGTGATGCCCGGATGGTCCAGTCGGTCGAGCTGCTGCTGGACACCGACCTCGACGTCCGGGTGCGGGCGCAGTGGCACGCCCCGGTCCGGGCCGGGCTCCCGAGCGCGGGCCGGCACACGGGGCCCACCAACGCCCCGCACGTCACGCTGACCGTCACCGGTGTCGGACCGGCCCACGAGGACCGCCTCGTCGATGCCCTCCCGCCGGTGCACCTGCCGCTGCCCCTGCTGCTCGGCGGCTACGTCGTCCTCGGCCACCACACGCACGTGCTGGCCCGCCTGGTGGTCCCGCTGCACGGCTGAGGCGGCCGCGCCGGCCGGCCGGTGGGCTGCCCCGGCCGCTCAGCCGGTCCAGGGCGCGAGGGCGTTGCGGATCCGTTTCTCGCTGACCGGGTGGGCCGTGCCGAGCTGCTGGGCGAACACGCTGACCCGCAGCTCCTCCACCATCCAGCGCACCTCCAGCAGCGATGCCGGCACCGCGGTCCCCTCCGGCAGGGAGTCCACGACGTCCAGGTAGGCGTCGTATGCCGGCAGCACCCGGTCCAGCAGGACGAGGTCACGACCGGGGTCGGTCTCGGCGGCGTCCAGGCGACGCCCGACGGCGCCCAGGTAGCGCAGCACGTGCGGCAGCCGGGTCGCGCCGGTGGCCAGCACGAACCCTGGTGCGACCAGCCAGTCGACCTGGGCGCGGACGTCGGCGACGGTGTCGGCCAGCTGCGGCCGGCCGAGTCGGGACAGCCGGTCGCGGACCCCGTGAGCCGCCGACAGCACCCGTGACACGGTCCGCACGAGCTCGTCGGTGACCGGGTGCACGTCGGCGCGCACCGCGTCCCGCAGCGCTTCGACCGCCCCGGCGTCGCGCACCGACCAGGTCCCCTCCGGCAGGGCACGTCGGACGAGCTGCGTGACGGCGGTGGCCAGGCAGTCCTCGAGCATGTCGAGCACGGAGGGGTAAGGCGTCCACGACAGGGCGAGCCTGGTCGGCACGTCCAGCGTCCGGGTGATCGACCCGAGCGGGGAGGCCAGGCCCAGGAGCAGGGCGCGGCGGACGCCCCGGTCGTGGGCGACCACTGCTGCCTCGCGCTGCTGCACCACCCTGACCCCGAGCGTGCTGCCCTCGTCGACCCACGCTGGCCAGCCGCGGACCTCGTGACCGGACAGCTGCGCCTCCACGACCTCGGCGAGCCGTTCGGCGGGCGCGGCGTCGAGGCTGCGGCGTTCCATCGAGGCCGTCGCCCGCGCCAGCGAGTCCTGTGCCCGACCGGCCAGGCCGCGCCGCAGCCGGACCACGTCGGACCCCTCCGCCAGCACCGTCCCCGCGGTGTCCACGACGCGCACCCGCGGCCGCAGGTGCGCCGGCAGCACCCCGGGGTCCAGGTCGTCGGGCGTGACGACGGGACCGCCGAGGTCGGTGAGGGCTCCGGCGACGACCTCGCGGACGTCACCGCGCGGCACGGCACCACCGGGTGAGACCCGGTCCAGCACCGCGGCCGCGTGGTCGGGCGCGGGGGCGAAGGAGCGGCGCAGCGCCTTCGGGAGCGAGCGGACCAGAGCCGTCACCAGCTCCTCCCGGAGCCCGGGCACCAGCCAGCCGAGCGCGTCCGCGTCCAACGCCGCCAGCACCTGCTCCGGCACCGTGACGGTGACGCCGTCGTCGGGGGCGCCGGGTGAGAACACGTAGGACAGGGCCAGCGCGACGGTGCCGTCCAGGTGGGGGACGTCCAGGTGGTCGGGGAACTGCTCGACGACCGGCCCGGCGTGCCCGTCACCGGCCAGCACGTCCGGCTGGGTCATGGTGAGCAGGTCGGGGGTGACGTGTCGGGCCTGCTTCCACCACGCGTCGAAGTGACGGGCCGAGACCACGTCCGCGGGCACCCGGGCGTCGTAGAACGCGTGCACGGCGGTGTCGTCGACCACGACGTCGCGGCGGCGGGTGCGCTCCTCGATCTGGCGGACCTCGTCCATCAACCGGGCGTTGTCGACGAGGAACGCGTGCCGGCTGTCCCAGTCACGCTCGACCAGGGCGTGGCGCAGGAACAGCTCCCGCGACAGCACCGGGTCGACCGTGGAGTAGCCGACCGCGCGGGCCGCGACCAGCGGGATGCCGTACAGGGTGACCTTCTCCGTCGCCTCGACCTGCCCGCGACCGGTGTTCCAGCGGGGCTCGGAGTAGGAGCGGCGGACCAGGTGGCCGGCGACGGGCTCGACCCAGTCCGGCTCGATCACGGCGCAGTCGCGTGCGAACAGCCGTGTCGTCTCCACCAGCTCGGTCGCCATCACCCAGCGCGCACCGGCGTTCTTTGCGCGTTTGGCCCCCGCACCGCCGGGTCGTGGTCGCGGCAGCACCGACCCGGACCCGATCGAGAACCGGGCGGCGCGGGCGCCCAGGTAGTCGGTGGCGTCGCCCTCCCGGAACCCGATGTGCGACAGCAGGCCAGGAAGCATGCTGCGGTGGACCGTGTCGGCGACCGAGGCCTCGAGCTGGGCGTAGGCCGACGCCTCCGCACCGCGCCGCGGCTCGTCCTCGGTCCGCAGCAGCCCGTTCGGGCCGAGCCTGGCCTCCTTGCAGACCTGGCGCAGCTGCGCGTCCAGGTCGAACCACTCCCGCACCCGGGCGTGGTGCAGGTGCTCGGCCAGGCACATCCGCCGGAACGCCGAGCTCGACAGCTCCTCGCGGCGGGCCCGCAGGTAGCGCCACAGCGCCAGCCGGGTCAGCAGGTCCGAACCCTCGACCCGGAACCGGCGGTGCGACGCCTCCGCGGCTGCCTCCGCCTCGACCGGCCGCTGCCGGACGTCGATGATCGACAGCCCCGCCACCAGGGCGCGGACCTCGTCCAGGCAACCGTTGCGGTCCGCTTCCAGGAGCATGCGTCCCAGCCGCGGGTCCACCGGCAGCCGGGCCAGGGTGCGCCCGACGTCGGTGAGGCGCCGGTGCCGGCTGACCCGGCCGCGCTCGTCCTGCTCGACCTGCTCGGCGACCGCGCCGAGCTCCTCCAGCAGAGCCAGGCCGTCCTTGACCTGCCGCGGGTCGGGCGGGTCGAGCCAGTCCAGCTCCTCGATGTCGTCGATGCCCAGGCTGGTCAGCTGCAGCAGGACGCTGGCCAGGTTGGTACGCCGGACCTCGGGCTCGGTGAACTCCGGGCGGGCGTCGTGGTCGGCCTCGCCGTAGAGCCGGATCGCGACACCCGGCGCCAGCCGGCCGGAACGACCGGCGCGCTGGGTGGCGCTGGCCTGGCTGATCGGCTCGATCGGCAGCCGCTGCACCTTGGTCCGCAGCGAGTAGCGGCTGATCCGGGCCAGGCCGGTGTCCACGACATAGCGGATGCCCGGCACCGTCAGCGACGTCTCGGCGACGTTGGTGCTGACGATCACGCGGCGCCCGGCGTGGGCGGCGAAGATGCGGTGCTGGTCGGCCGCGGACAGCCGGGCGAACAGCGGCAGGACCTCCAGGCCGACGTAGGAGCCGGACAGCTGGCGGGTCAGCGCGTCGCAGGCCTCGCGGATCTCGCGCTCCCCGGAGCAGAAGACCAGGACGTCGCCGTCGCCCTCGGTGAGCAGCTCGGCGACGGCGTCCACGACCGCCTGGGGCTCGTCGCGGTCGTCGCCGGCCGCGGCCTCGTCACCCGCGTAGGGCCGGTAGCGGATCTCCACGGGATAGGTCCGTCCGGACACCTCGACCACCGGCGCCCCGCCGAAGTGGTCCGCGAAGCGTGCGGGGTCGATGGTCGCGCTGGTGATGATCAGGTGCAGGTCCGGCCGGCGCGGCAGCAGCCGGTGCAGGTAGCCCAGCAGCACGTCGACGTTGAGCGACCGTTCGTGGGCCTCGTCGACGATGACCGTGTCGTAGCGGCGCAGCATCGGGTCGCGCTGGATCTCCGCGAGCAGGATGCCGTCGGTCATCACCTTGAGCAGCGTGCTGGGCCCGGTGGAGTCGGTGAACCGGACGGCGAAGCCGACGTGCTCGCCCAGCGGGGTGCCCACCTCCTCCGCGATCCGCTCGGCGACGCTGCGCGCCGCGATCCGACGGGGCTGGGTGTGCCCGATGAGACCGGTGGTGCCGCGACCCGCCTCCAGCGCGAGCTTGGGCAGCTGGGTGGTCTTGCCCGAGCCGGTCGCACCGGCAACCACGACGACCTGGTGGTCGCGGATGAGGCGGACGAGCTCGGAGCGCCGGCCGACGACGGGCAGGTCCTCGGGGTAGGACAGCGGCGGCATCGTCTCCCGGGCGGCGGCCAGGCGGGCGGCCTGACGCTCTGTCTGCCTCGCGGCGTGCTGCTCGCCGCCCTGGGCTGTGCGCCGGCCTCGACCGGACCGACGGGCGGGACGCGTGGGGGAGGACATGACGCCCACGAGGGTATGCCCGCCGCGCGGGCCCGCGCGCCTGCCGGGTTCGGGGCGGGTCCGGGGCGGTGGGGTGATCGGGCGGTGGGTGCGCGGTGGTGGGGTCTCGGCGGGTGCGAGGTGGTGAGGGTCAGCCACAGATGCGGAGCTACGGTGCCGTCGACAGGTTCCGACGGGTGGGAGTGGTCGGTGGTCCGCAGCCATGCCGGGCGCCACCCTCACGACGGGGGACCAGGACGCGAGTCACGGGCGTCCGCGCCAGCGTCGCTGCTCGGGCGGCACCTGTTGCTGCACCCCGTCAGTCCTGCGACGCCGGCGAGCGGCTCGAAGACGTTCCTTCCGAGCCGCCGGCGTCCAGCAGCCACCGCGACACCTGGGCGACGTACTCGCGGTAGTCCTCGACTGCACCCGGGACCGCCTCGGCCAGCCGCTGCTGGTCGACCTCGCCGTAACGGTGGGTCAGCAGGTTCCGCAGACCCGCGGACGGGGCGATCCGGCCCGCCAATCCCGGAGTGAGCAGCCCGACGTCTGCTGCGGCCAGGAAGGTCGAGCGGTAGTCGGCGGGCGACGGGCGGCCCGAAGCGGTGACGACGCGGCTGTTCACCGAGACCGCCGTGTCCACGAGGACGGTCAGGGTGCGCTCGACGACGAGGCGCAGGTCAAGGTCCTCGGCGAGCCGCGAGCCCGTCACGTCCCGCAGCTGTTCGAGGCGGGTCAACAAGGGTTCGATCGACCGGAGCCGGGCGTCCACCACTTCTGGGTCCAAGCGCCGGGGGGTCACGCGAGGGCCCGGCGCTCGAGGTCCGCCCTGCGCAGCCGCGGTGTCCATCCGCTCCAGCGTCGCTGCGACGGACGCCTCGATCCAGGCGCCGGGCGTGGACTCCCACACCGGGGTGGCTCCGGCCAGCGCCCGCTCCCGGAACACCGCAGAGCTGCCGTCGACCACACCCAGGTCCACGTCTGTCCTGCTCAGCCGGGCGAGGGCGGCCGACAGCCCGAGGGCGTCGGCGTCGACGCCGCGCTCGAAGAGAACCCCCACGTCCAGGTCCTGAGGGTCCGGCTCGTCGCGGCTGGCGCTGCCGAACACCGTGAGCACCCGCACACCGTGACCGGCGAGCAGGCTGTCCAGGTCCCCGTGCTCGGCAGCGGAGAGCAGCCGTGCCATGCCCTCGGTCGGCGTCACCACCCGCTCATGCTGGCACGGGACGAGGAGGTCCGTGCCGGGAGCAGTCGACCTGTGACAGCGCGGTGAGCCCCGCGACCGAAGGCCCGCTGGCGCCCGCGTCAGGAGCGGAGAGGCCACCGCCGCTGCTCGGGCGGCACCGCTCGCCACAGGTTGACGGCTCCGGCGGCGGTGACGGGTACCCACAGCGCACGTTCCGGCAGCGACGGCGAGGCCAGGTTCACCGGGACGCCGACCGCCAGCCACACGGCCCCCAGACCCGTCAGCACCGTCCTGACGCGAGGGCTGCCCACTGCGCCGGCCGCGACCGCAGCCATGCCGAGGTACACCGGGGCGGCCACGGCGCTCGTGGCCCGGAGCCGGCCGGGGAGCCTCCCGGGGTGCGCGCCACCGTAGGCCGCGGCTCCCCACGGCGCCCCTGCGGCGAGCGCGGCCTGGAAGCCCGCGCAGCCGAGGAGGAGGCCGGCGGCGACGCGACCCGAGCTGCGCGGGGAAGGCACCATGCCGACATCGGACCACATCCGTCGGACGTGGCCAATGGGTGCCGCGTGCCTCGCGGACCGACCTCGCCGTCCTGGGCGCGCTGAGCACGGCGTCGATGACCGGTCACGGGGCCGACGCCGGTGTGCGCAACGGTGTGCTGCTGCGGTCGGACGGGCCCGGGGTGGCCGATGGCAGCTGCAGGGGGTCCTAGGTCCGCACCTGTGGCTCACGACGGCCCCGTACCCTTGACCGGGTGACACGCACCGGGTCGCAGCCGCCCGGCAGCCCACACCTGACCGAGCCCTCGCCGCCCTCCCCCACCGCGACCGCGGTGAGCCGGCCCGCCGCCGGTCCCGCCCCCGATCCGGTGCCGGACCGGGGCCGCCGCCACCGTCTGGTCCTTGGTCTCAGCCTGCTCGGCACGGTCCTCGTAGGTGTGCTCGTGGCTGTCCAGTCCCGCATCAACGGCGACCTGGCCGCCGTCCTCGTGCCGCAGGCCGAGTCGAGCTCCGGCTGGCGCGGCCCTGCGCCGGACGGGGTGGCCGCCGGGCTGGACGCGGCCCTCGTGTCCTTCGGCATCGGCTGGTGCCTGGTGGTCGCGGGCGCACTGGCCACCCCTCGCGGTCGGCGCGGCCTGCGCGGTCTGGTGGCGGCGCTGCGGGCCCGCCGGCTGCGCTGGTGGCAGACGTTGGGCGGTGTGGGCGGCGCCGGGTTCGTCGCCGCGCAGGGGATCGCCGTCCCCGTCCTGGGCGTCGCGGTGTTCACGGTCGCGGTCGTCGCGGGCGTCACCGTCGGTGGCCTGCTGGTGGACCGGGCGGGGCTGTCTCCCAACGGGGCACGGCCCTTCACGGCGCGGCGCGTGCTCGGTTGCGTCCTCGCGGTCGGCGGGGTCGGCCTGAGCGTGTCCGGCAGCCTGGCCGGCGGGCTCACGACCGGGGCAGGCGTGGCGGCGTTCGTGCTCGTGCTGGTCCTGGCGCTGCTGGTCGGAACGGCCACCGCGGCGCAGCAGGCCGTGAACGGCCACGTCGCGGTGCAGGCGCGCTCGCCCTGGACCGCGGGCGTCACCAACTTCAGCGCCGGGATCCTCTTCCTGCTGCTACTGCGCCTGTCGCTGGTGGGCACCGTCGCCCCGGCCCCCCTGCCCAGCACCTGGTGGTCCTACCTGTCCGGGCCGATCGGGCTGTCGTACATCGTGCTGGCGGCGGTTCTCGTGCGGACCCTGGGGGTCCTGCTGCTGAGCCTGGGCAACACGGCCGGGCAGCTCGTGGGCTCCCTCAGCCTGGACGAGCTGGTCCCGACCGGGGCCGGTCGCCCGGGTGCCGTCGAGGTCGTCGCCGCCGTGGTCATCTTCGCTGCGGTCGCGCTGGCCGCGAGCCGACCCCGGCGGGGCCGCGTCCGTACGGGTGCCGGCCCCACGAGGGCCACCGTCCCGGCACCGCCCGGTCATTAGGCTCCGGACGTGGCTGCCCCCGACTACGAGGACCGTGCCCGCGAGCTGCTCTCGGGCGAGGTCTACGACTACTACGCGGGCGGGTCCGGCACGGAGGTGACCCTCCGGGACAACCCCACGGCCTGGTCGAAGGTGCGGCTGCGGCCGCGCGCCCTGCGCGACGTGTCGTGGGTCGACACCGCCACCACGGTGCTGGGCACGTCCGTCGCCGCGCCGCTGGTCGTGGCGCCCATGGCGTTCCAGGGTCTGGTCCACCCGGAGGCGGAGCGGGCCACCGCCGAGGGCTGCCGTCGCGCCGGCGTCCTCATGACGGTCTCGACCCGCTCCTCGCTGCCGGTCGAGGACGTGGGCGCCGACCCGTGGTGGTTCCAGGTCTACGTGCTCCGCGACCGGGACCTGACCCTGCGCCTGGCCCAGCGCGCCGCGGCCGCCGGGGCCCGGGCACTGGTCCTGACGGCGGACACCCCCGTCGTGGCCCGCAAGCACCGCACCGCCCGTGCGGGCGCCGTGTCGCAGGAGCACTTCCTGCGAGCCCTCGGTCCCGGTGTCGACCCCGTCTCCGCCGAGCAGGCCGCAGACATCACGTTCCAGGAGGTGTCCCGGCTGCGGCAGGAGTGGGGCCTGCCCGTGGTGGTGAAGGGCGTGCTCCGGGCCGACGACGCCGAGGCCGCCGTCGCGGCCGGGGCGGCCGCAGTCCTGGTGTCCAACCACGGCGGTCGCCAGCTCGACGGGGCCGTCAGCACCGCCGACTGCCTGCGCGAGGTCGTCGACGCCGTCGCCGGCCGTGCCGAGGTCTACGTGGACGGCGGGGTGCGGAGCGGCCTCGACGTGCTGCGGGCGCTGGCGATGGGGGCGCGGGCGGTGCTTCTGGGCCGGCCCGTCCTGTGGGGGCTCGCGGTGCACGGCGCCGACGGCGTCCACGCGGTCCTGGACGGCGTCGCCGACGACCTCGCCCACGTCATGGCGCTCGCCGGTGCACCGACGGTGGCCGAGGTGACAGGGGACCTGCTCGTGCCCTGAGGCCGCCCGCCATACTCGGCCGATGACGCCTCGAGACGCCGACCTCGTGCTGGTCGGCGCAGGCGGGGCCGGCCTCGCCGTGCTGCACGCCCTTGCCCACCGGGACATGACGGTCGGGCTGCCCCGGCCGCTGCGGGTCGTGGTGGTGGACCCCGTCCCGGACGAGGACGTCGCCTCCCGCCACCGCACCTGGTGCTTCTGGGCCGAGGGCCCGGTCGGCGTCGCACCGGCCGTGCACGCCACCTGGCGTCACGTCCGGGTCAGCGACCCCACCCGCGACCTGGTGCTCGACCTCGAGCCGTTCCGCTACCACCTGGTGCGCTCGGTCGACCTGGCCGAGCTGGTCGCCGAGGAGGTGAGCCGGGCGCCGCGACTTCACGTGGAGCGGGTCGTTGCCCGAGCCGACGAGGTGTCCTCCTGCTCCGACCACGCCCACGTCGAGGTCGCCGGGACGATGCTGCTGGCCGACCTGGTGCTGGACTCCCGCCCTGCCCGGCCCGCCCGGGCCGGGTCGGTGTTCTGGTGGCAGCACTTCCGGGGCTGGACGCTGCCCGCCGGCTCGCTGCCGCCGCGCCACGACAGCGGCCCCGTCGCCTCGCTGATGGACTTCCGGACCTGCCAGCCCGCCGCCGGTCTGTCGTTCGGCTACCTGCTGCCCCTGCCCGACGGCCGCGCGCTCGCGGAGTACACGGAGTTCTCGCCGAAGCGGCTGGACGACCCGGGCTACGACCGGGCGCTGCGCGGCTACCTCGACCTGCTGGGCGTCGACGCCGGCGTCGTGCCCGAGCACGTCGAGACCGGTGCCATCCCGATGACCGACGGCGTCTTCGCCCGTAACGTCGGTGCCCGGGTGGTCCGCACCGGCACCGCGGGCGGGGCGACCCGGGGCTCGACCGGCTACACGTTCGCGGCGATGCTGCGCGACGGGGAGGCCGTCGCCGACCTGTTCGCCTCCGGTGCCCCGGCCGGAGCGGGGCCGGTGCGGCTGCCGCCGTCCTACCCCGGCCGGCACCGGTGGATGGACACGGTCCAGCTGCAGGCGTTGCAGGCCGGCAGGATCGACGGGCCGCAGTTCCTGACCGACCTGTTCGCTCGTCGACCGGCCTGGCAGGTGCTGCGCTTCCTCGACGGCACCGCCGACCTCGCCGAGGACCTGGCGATCATGGCGGCGTCACCGACCTGGCCGATGGCCCGCACAGCCGTCGCGGGTCCCGTCGGCAGGCTCCTGAGGCGCCGGCGAGCCCCGTCCGACCCCGTGGTCGACGCCCTGGTCCCGGTGGCGACGGCGGTCTCGCGCGGCCCGGACCGACCGGGACCGCCCGGCTAGGCTCGTCGTCCCGGGCTCCGTCCCGGGCTCCGTCCCGGGACCGGAAGGACGGCAACCGCACCCGTGTACCTGGACCAGATCCTCCTGCTGGCCTCCGGTGTCGTCACTCTCGCCGTGGGCCTGTTCGTGCTGTTCACCGCGTTCGTCGTCGTGCCCCGCAACCGCAGGCCGTCGTCGGCGACGGCGTGGATCATCATCATCGTCTTCGTCCCCGTCGTCGGCGTGGTCGCGTTCTTCCTGATCGGCAGCCCCCAGCTGCCGCTGTCGCGGCGGGTCAAGCAGCGCAACGTGGACCGGCTCATCAACGAACGGACCCGGGAGTACGGGCTCGGGGAGCAGGACGCCCCCGGCCCGGGATGGTTGGCGCCGGTGGTCCGGCTGAACCAGAACATCGGCGCGCTGCCGATGCTGCACGGCAACAGCGCCGTCATCGAGACCGGTTACGAGGAGTCCCTGCTCGCCATCGCCGCCGACATCGACACGGCCCGCACGACGGTCGCGGTCGAGTTCTACATCCTCGCCCACGACACCACCACGGCCCCGGTCTTCGACGCCATGGAGCGAGCCGTCGGCCGAGGCGTGGCGGTGCGCGTCCTGCTGGACCACATCGGGTCCTGGGGCTCGCCCGGGTACCGGCAGACCCTCGCCCGGATGGACGCCGCCGGCGTGCAGTGGCGGCTCATGCTGCCGGTGCAGCCGCTCAAGGGCCGCTACCAGCGCCCCGACCTGCGCAACCACCGCAAGCTCGTCGTCGTCGACTCCCGCCTGGCGTGGGCGGGCTCGCAGAACCTGGTCGACCGCAGCTACAACAAGCGCTCCAACCGGCGCCGCGGCCTGCAGTGGCAGGACCTGATGGTCCGCCTGCACGGCCCGGTCGTGCAGGGCCTGGAGGCGCTGTTCGCCACCGACTGGTTCAGCGAGACCGACGAGCTGCTCCAGGTCGGCGCGCCCGAACCGGCGGAGGAACCGCACGGGGACCTCTCGATCCAGGTCGTGCCCAGCGGACCGGGGTTCGTGACCGAGAACAACCTGCACCTGTTCAACGCGCTGCTGTACGGGGCGCAGGATCGGGTCAGCATCACCAGCCCCTACTTCGTGCCGGACGAGTCGCTGCTGTACGCGGTCACCGCCGCCGGCCTGCGCGGGGTCGACGTGGAGCTCTTCGTGCCCGCGCAGGCCGACCAGTTCCTCGTCCACCACGCCCAGCGCTCCTACTACGAGCAGCTGCTCCGCGCCGGGGTCCGGATCTACCTCTACCCGCCGCCGTTCGTGCTGCACGCCAAGCACATGAGCGTGGACTCCGACATCAGTGCCGTCGGTTCCTCCAACCTCGACATCCGGTCCTTCACCCTGGACCTGGAGGCGACACTGCTGGTGCACGGCAGCAGCTTCAGCAGCCAGCTGCACCGGGTGGAGGACGGCTACCGGGCGGTCAGCCGGGAGCTGCTGCTCTCCGACTGGCTGGCCCGCCCGCGCCACCAGCAGATCGTCGACAACCTGGCACGGCTGACCTCGGCTCTGCAGTAGGCGCCGGCCGGCCGCCCCGCCGTTCAGAGCAGGTCGTCCATCCCGTCCTCGTGGTGCCCGGCCGGCAGGAGGTGGTCGACGAGCTCGTCGGCGATGCCGGTGTAGCTCTGCGGGGTGAGGGCCAGGAGGCGGTCGGTGACGTCGGTGGGCAGGCCGAGCCCGTGGACGAAGTCGGCCATCGCGGCCGCGTCGACCCGCCTGCCCCGGGTGAGCTCCTTCAGCCGCTCGTAGGGGTTGTCCAAGCCGTGCAGGCGCATGACGGTCTGCACCGCCTCGCCGAGCACCTCCCAGGAGTGCTCGAGGTCGGCGTCCAGCACCGCGGTGTCCACGTCCAGCGACGTCAGGCCGCGGGCGGCGTTGTCCACCGCGAGCAGGGAGTGCCCGAGAGCGACGCCGATGTTGCGCTGCATGGTCGAGTCAGTGAGGTCACGCTGCAGCCGAGAGGTGACCAGCGTGCGCTGCAGCACCTCCAGCAGGGCGTCGGACAGCTCCAGGTTGGCCTCGGCGTTCTCGAACCGGATCGGATTGACCTTGTGGGGCATGGTCGAGGAGCCGATCGAGCCCGCGGGCGCCACCTGGGTGAAGTAGCCCTGCGAGATGTAGGTCCAGGCGTCGGTGCAGAGGTTGTGCAGCACCCGGTTGAACCGCTGGACGTCGGCGTACAGCTCCGCCTGCCAGTCGTGCGACTCGATCTGCGTCGTCAGCGGGTTCCAGGTGAGCCCCAGGCCCTCCACGAAGTCGGAGGTCACGGCCTGCCAGTCGACGTCCGGGGCGGCTGCGACGTGCGCAGCGTAGGTGCCGGTGGCGCCGTTCATCTTGCCGAGGTACTCCGCCCGGGACACCCCGTCCAGCTGGCGACGCAGCCGGTGGGCGAGGACGGCGAGCTCCTTGCCCATCGTGGTCGGTGTCGCGGGCTGGCCGTGGGTGCGCGAGAGCATCGGGACCGACCGGTACTGCCGCGCCATGGCGGCCACCTGGTCCGCGAGCGCGGTCGCCGCCGGCAGCCACACCTCCCGGATGGCGCGCTGCACCAGCCGGGCGTAGGCGAGGTTGTTGACGTCCTCGCTGGTGCACGCGAAGTGCACGACCTCCTCGACGTCGGCCAGGGTCGTGCCCGCCATCCGCTCCTTCAGCAGGTACTCCACCGCCTTGACGTCGTGGACGGTGACGCGCTCGATCTCCCGCAGGCGTAGCACGGTGTCGGCATTGAAGTCCGCGGCGATGTCGTGCAGCCGCTGCACCTCGTCGTCGCTCAGGCGACGGACACCGGGCAGCACCTGCCGCTTGGTCAGGTGCAGCAGCCACGCGACCTCGATCCGCAGCCGCTCCCGGTTCAGGGCCGGCTCGGACAGGTGCTCCAGCAGGCCCTGGACCGCAGGGCGGTAGCGGCCGTCGAGCGGGCCGAGGGTGGCCTCGCCCAGGTCGCTCGCGATCCGAGCCGCGGTGCGGGACGCCGCGGGCCGGGAGGCACGGTCAGCGGGCGGGTTGGTCGCAGCAGGCTGGTCCGGGGTAGGTCTCACGCGCAGATCCTCACACGTAGCGGGAGGCGAGCTCGGCGGCATGACGGCCGTAGCCGCCACCGAACAGCACGGCGTGCACGAGCAGGGGGTGCACCTGGTGCAGGCCGACCCGTTCCCGCCACCCCGCTGCGAGCGGGGCCGCCTCGTCGTAGGCGGCCAGCACGCTGCCCAGGTGCGGCAGGTCGAACAGCGCCAGCATCGCCAGGTCCGTCTCGCGGTGCCCGCCGTGGGCGGCGGGGTCGACCAGGACCACGCCGTCCCCGGTCCACATCACGTTGCCGGTCCACAGGTCGCCGTGCAGCCGGGCGGGGGTCTCGACGTCACCGGCCAGGTCCGGCTCGGCGACCAACCGGTCGAGCAGGCGGGCGATCACTGCGGACTGCTCGCCGGTCACGGCGCCGGCGTCGTGGGCGTTGCGCAGGTAGGGCAGCAACCGGTGCTCGGCGTACCAGGGCCCCCAGGCCGTACCGGGACGCAGCGGCAGCACGAGTGGTCCGATGTACCCGTCCCCCTGCCAGCCGTCGGGCCCGCTGCCGTGGTGCGCGGCGCCGGCGGCATGGGTGCGCGCCAGGCGCCGGCCGAGCTCCTCGGCGGCAGCAGCCGTGGGGACCACCTCGGGCAGGCGCGGCAGGACGAGCCGGTCGTCGTGCACCGACAGCGGCTGCACGACCCGCACCCCGCCCGGTGCCTCGGCCAGCCAGCGCAGCCCCGCGGCCTCGACGGCGAAGTAGCCCGGCGGGGCGTCCACCCGGCGTTTGACGAACACGTCGGTCCCGGAGGCCGCCCGGCCGAGGTCGTCCGCGGCCCTCGTCCCCTCGCTCATCCCAGGACCTGCGTCCGTCGCCCGTCGTCGAGGCACTCGCGCAGGCGTACCAGCAACCCCGCGCAGGCCCGTTCGATCTGGTCCAGCACACGGTCGAAGGCGTCCAGGTCGGAGTAGTACGGGTCGGGGACGTCCAAGGAGCGCCCCGGCGCCGATCCGGGCGGCGGCCCGTCCCGGGCCACGGGCAGGCGGGCGTCGAAGCTGCGCAGCAGCCGCACCTTCGCCTGGTCGGGCTCGCTGGTGGACCAGCCGCGCAGCGTGCGCAGGTGGCCGCGGTCCAGCGCCAGGACCAGGTCGAGCTCCGGCAGCCAGGGCGGCTCGAACAGCCTCGCCCGGTGGTCACCGCCGTCGTAGCCGCGTGCCTCCAGGGCCTGGAGGGTGCGCTGGTCCGCCCGCTCGCCGATGTGCCAGTCCCCCGTGCCCGCGGACGTCGCGACGACCAGGCCGTCCAGGCGTTCCTGGGTGACCATCCGGTTGAGGACGACCTCGCCCATGGGGGAGCGGCAGATGTTGCCCGAGCACACGAAGCACACGCGTATCGGGCCGACTGCCATGCGGCCATTGTCACCACAGAGCCGTCCCCGGCGGCACCCCCCGGGAGGCCGCCGTCTGCTGCCGGTGTCCACAGGCTCGGGGGTGGCGGCGCCGTCCCCAGGACCGGGGCGGCCCATGGCAGGGGGCGTGCAGGGGCGGGGAGCGTTGCCGTCGTGGTAGAGCGGGCGGCAGGGGTGGGTGAGCAGGTCGACGAGCTCGCGGCACGGGTCAGACGGCTCCCCCCTCCGTCGTGGACCGGTCCGACCGCAGAGGCGTTCGGGGCCGGCCTGAGCAGGGTCGCCCGGCTGCTGGACGGTGCCGGCGACGCCGCTGCGCGGGTCAGGGGCGCCGCCCGCCGGCTGGGGGCGCCGTGAGCCTGCAGGTCAGCGGTGGCACCGCGGGTGCAGGTGCCCGTCTGGAGGAGCTGGACGCGCTCGCCGGGGCACTGGTGGACGCCTCTGCGGACTGCGGCGCGCTCGTGGTCGCGGTGCTGGCCGAGGGGGCGGGGCAGTCGACCGACGCGGTCCTGGACACCCCCCTCGGCCTGCCCGTGGACCCGTGGGCCGCCGCGGAGCTCGCCGAGGCGACGGCGACCGCGGTCGGTCTGCTGTGCCGGGCGGGTGCCGAGCTGGCGACCCTGGCGAGCGCCGTCGCGCTCACGGCCGGCACCTACCGTGCCCGGGAGTCGGCGCTCGATGCGCTCTGGCTGGGGGTGCCGCTCGTTGTCGGGGCCCGCGTCCGGTCCGGCCTGCTGGCGCTGGTCCCGTTCGCGCCGATGCTGCCGGCGGTCTCCGCGGTGCTCACCACCGGCACCGGCCTGCTGGGCACCGGTGCAGGTCTGCTCGGCACCGGTGCAGGTCTCGGCAGTGGCCGCGCTGCCGGCGGCGGGGCACCGGACGCGCCGGACGGCGGGTCGGGCGGCGGGGGTCTCGTGCCGACGCTGTCCCGCCCGCTGGTGGAGCACCCTGCCCTCGTCGACGGGCTCGTCAGAATCGTCCCCGCGGTGCTCGGCGCACCGGGGGTCCCGGCGGCGGCTCGGGTGGTGGCGGGGTTGGGAGACGTCAGCGGGCTGCTCGTGGAGACCTCGGTCGCCGTCGAGCGCTACGGTCCCGCCGCGCCGCCCGGTGGCCCGATGGTCCCGATGGCCGGCCAGATGGCCGTTCCGATGGCCGTTCCGGGTGCACCCCGGCGCTCCGTCCGGCCGGCTGACGGGGTCGCGGAGCTGCTTCGACGCAACCAGTCCGTGGCCGCCTGGCGCCGGCCTGGGCCCGGTAGCCACGACACCCTCCCGCCCGGGCAGGTGAGGCCACGCCCCGGGCAGGTGCGCATCGACCGGGTGGCGGGTGCGGACGGGACGGTGGCGTGGGTGGTGCACGTTCCCGGCACCCAGCAGTGGGACGGTGACGGCACGGGCACCCCGATGGACATGGCCGCCAACGTGGGCCTGGTTGCCGGCAGCGGGACGGCCGTCGCCGCAGGGGTGGCTGCGGCCATGACCCGGGCCGGGGTGAGGCCCGGTCAGCCGGTGGCGGTCGTCGGCCACAGCCAGGGCGGGATGACGGCGCTGGACCTCGCGGCCGATCCCTCGATCAGACGGGCCGCCACCATCACCCACGTCGTCACCGCAGGGTCCCCGTTGGCCGGTCGCACTCCGCCGGCCGGGGTGCAGGTGCTGGCCCTGGAGCACCCGGGGGACCTGGTCCCGCGCCTGGACGGCCGCTCCCACCCGGACCGGACCGACCGCGTGACGGTGCGGGCGCCCGCACCGGGCGGACCGTGGCGCACCGACGCCGTGCCGGCCCACTCCTCCAGCGCGTACGTGGTCACCGCTGCCCGGGTCGACTCCTCGACTCACCCGTCGCTGGTGGCCTACCGCGCAGGCCTGGCCCCCTTCCTCGATCGGGAGGGTGCGGTGTGCACCACCCAGCAGTTCGTGCTGCACCGCGCGGACGACCGTGACGGTCCCGCATAGAGTCGTGCGGTGCCCACCCAGCCCCGTCTGCGCGCCGCCCTGTCCGCCCTGCCCGCCTACCGACCGGGTCGCGCGCCCTCTGCCGGTGGCCCCGGGCCGTCGTACAAGCTGTCGTCCAACGAGAACCCGTACCCGCCGCTGCCGTCGGTGCTGGAGGTGCTCGCGGCTGCGGACCGGGCCGTCAACCGGTACCCCGACATGTTCGCCACGGGTCTGGTGCACCGTCTAGCCGAACGGCACGGCGTCGAGCCAGAGCAGGTCGTCTGCGGCACCGGCAGCGTGGGCGTCCTGGGCCAGATCGTCCAGGCCACCTGTGAGGGCGGGGACGAGGTCGTGTTCGCCTGGCGTTCCTTCGAGGCCTACCCGATCGTGGTCGGGGTCAGCGGTGCCACCGCCGTCCGCGTGCCGCTGGACGCCGTCGCCCGCCACGACCTGCAGGCCATGGCGGCCGCGGTGACCGAGCGGACCCGTCTGCTGCTGGTGTGCAGCCCCAACAACCCGACCGGCCCCGCCGTCCACGAGGACGAGATGCGCCGGTTGCTCGCAAACGTCCCCTCCGACGTCGTGGTGGTCCTCGACGAGGCCTACACCGAGTTCGTCCGCGACCCCGACGCCGTCGTCGGGCCACGGTTGCTTGCCGAGCACCCCAACCTGGTGGTCCTCCGCACGTTCTCCAAGGCTTACGGGTTGGCGGCCCTGCGCGTGGGCTACGCCCTGGCCCACCCCGCAGTGGCGGACGCGCTGCGGGTGACGGCGGTGCCGTTCGGCGTGTCCGGCCCGGCGCAGGCGGGTGCGCTCGCCTCGCTGGACGCCGAGGTCGAGCTGTTGGCGCGGGTCGACCAGCTGGTGGTCGAGCGCGGGCGGGTCCGGGCGAGGTTGTCACAGGTGGGCTGGGAGGTTCCTGAGCCCCAGGGCAACTTCGTCTGGCTCGGCGCCGGAGCGGGAACGGCGGCGCTGGCCGAGGCGTGCGAGTCCGCCGGTGTCACGGTCCGTGGTTTCCCCGGCGAAGGCGTTCGCTGCTCTATCGGAGAGCGTGAGGCGAACGACCTGCTCATCGCCACCGTCGCCCGCTCGGCCCCCTGAACCTGCCCGACCGGTCCCGTCACGCAATGCAAACAACCAGAACGGGCTAATGATGTCGGGCCTTCCGGCCGATACCGTCATGGAGCGGTAGGCAGCCCCGGACGGACCTGGGCGTCGGCGCCCCGCCACGACGTCGACCGGAGGTGACCATGAGGCTCAGGCAGGGTGTGTCCTTCGCCGTCGCCACCCTTGCGCTCGCCGTCGTGTCGACCGCGTCGATCACCTCGGTCGCCCTGGTCGGCTGGTCAAGCTACGGTCCCGGTGTCGTGGAGGCGTCCGGGCAGCAGTCGACCCCTCTCGCGCAGGTGCGTCCGCCCACCGTGGAGGCGTTCGGTCTGACCCCTGGGCGCCGGGCGTACGTGCAGGAGCAGGAGGCCCAGGCCGTCGCGGAGGCCGCCGGACGCGTCGACCCCGCAGCTGGGGCGCCCGTACCGGCGCCTGCCCCCGCCGACCTCCCCGAGCCACCCCTGGACCTCCTGCTGCTGGACGGCGTGCTCCAGCTCGAGCAGGTCACCGCCACCACCACCGTCGAGCCGGACCAGAGCCCGGGTGGGGAGCCGACCGACACCCTGAACACCTCGCCGACCGACGGGCCGACCACCAGCGCGCCGACCACCAGCGCGCCGACCACCAGCGCGCCGGTCACCGACGCACCGGTCACCGACGGGCCGACCACCGACGCACCGGTCACCGACGCGCCTTCCAGCGGGGTGGGACCGACGGTCTTCAAGGAGACGGTCGACGCCGTGCCGTCGCCGACGGTCCAGTCGACACCCACTCCCGGCACGATCGCGGCGGGCGGGACACCGACGCCCTTCGACCCGGATGCTGCGCCCGAGCGGCCCACGCAGGCCCCCGGCCCGACCGAGCCGACCGCCGAGCCCACGACCGAGCCGACCGCTGAGCCGACGACCGAGCCGACCGCCGAGCCGACTGCCGAGCCGACTGCCGAGCCGACGACCGCCGAGCCGACGACCGCCGAGCCGACGACCGCCGAGCCGACGACCGCCGAGCCGACCGCTGAGCCGACGACCGCCGAGCCGACCGCTGAGCCGACGTCCGAGCCGACCGCTGAGCCGACTGCCGAGCCGACCGCCGAGCCGACGACCGAGCCGACCGCTGAGCCGACCGCTGAGCCGACTGCCGAGCCGACCGCCGAGCCGACTGCCGAGCCGACGACCGCCGAGCCGACGTCCGAGC
>JAABUN010002817.1_pt1 | contig 29219 bp, 28 predicted proteins | sample 5559311 | NCBI WGS metagenome assembly JAABUN01 (sample SAMN10711877, study PRJNA513370) | rock metagenome | isolation source: Antarctica rocks | place: Antarctica: Victoria Land, Siegfried Peak sud | reverse complement strand
ATGATCCGGGCTCTTGCCGACATTCGATGATCCGGATCCGGCATTTCCTGAGCGGCAGCGCGCATTGTTGACCGACAACGACGGCCTGGCGACGGTGGGCAGCGGGCAAGGCTATTCTGCCCACGCCATTGCGCAAAACGGGCGGAAGGCGATCATCGAATGTCGGCAAGACCCATGATCCGGTACACATGTTTGCACCAGCCTTGGCAAGAACTCCGGCCACTTTATCCAGCCACCACGTCATGATCGGTTCCAGCGCATCGACATTTCTTGCCACGCGAGGGATCAATATGTGTACCGGATCATGGCTCTTGCCGACATTCGATGATCGCCGTCCGCTCATTTTGCGCGTTGGCACGGGCGGATCGGCCGCGCCGAGTGCCCGCCGTCGCCAGGTTACCGCCGACGGCCAACAATGCGCGCCGCCGCGCAGGAAAGGCCGAATCTGGATCATCGAATGTCGGCAAGACCCCGGATCATATGGCGAGGTCTGCAGGGTCCGCCGCAGATCCCGCCAGATCATTGCAGTTTCCCCCGCGCGCGCGCGGACGCCACCTCGCCGCCGAGCAAGCCCCCTGCGCGCGCCGCTACGATCAGGTCGGCATCCTGATCGATCCCCAGCTTCCCCCGCCGCTCCCGCAATGCCGCGCGCACCGTGCTGCGGTTGATCCCCGTCCGCGCGGCCAGCTCCGTGCTGCTGATCGTGGCCGTCGGGCGGCCGCACTCCGCCAGCGCCTCCAGCACGGCCCGCTGCGTGGCGCTCAGGCGGATCGGGGCGTGGCTGGCGTGGCTCGGCTCGTCGCTCGGCGCCGGGGTGGCCGGTGCCGCCATGGTACTGCCACGGCTGATCGGCGGTGCCCCCGGCGGCCCGGGTGCTGCCCGGCAGGATAACGCGGCCGGTGCATCCGTCGCGCGCGGCGGTGCGACCGCCGCGGGGACGAGCGGTGCGCGCGCGGGCATCGCGGCGGCCGCCACCGCCGCCACGGCTGCCCCAACACGCGCCGTCACGCCGTCATCCACCGGCGCATCGTCGCCCGCCGGGTCGGGCACCACGAGCGCCGCCTCAGGCAGCGGGTCGGCAGCGCGACGCGCGCGGAAGGGCGCGAGCGGGTCGGGGTCGCCGGGGCGGGCAGGTGGCCGCCCGGCAGCCGCCGGACCGGCGCCGGGACCTGGTAGTAGCGCCGCTGCCGCGCCAGGAGCGGGTGGCGAGTGGCGCTCACGACCAGCACCTCGTCGCCCAACGTGCGCAGCTCGTCCGGGATGAGGGGCGGGCGCGCCGCCTCTCCCGTCCCCACATTCCCCCGGTCGGCCAGCGGGGCCACGGTCGCGCGGCTGCGCCCCCGGCTGCGGCTGTGGACCGTCGCCGTGCCCGCCAGCCGCGAGAAATAGTCGGCATCCTCGCCGCTCACCCGCGCCAGGTAGAGCTTCGTCGTCGCGTTCGTCAGGATCGTCGCGGCGCCCTCCCGGCCGTAGGTCGCCGCGAGCTGGTGGAGGGCCTGGACGGCGAGGATCACCCCGAAGCGCGAGGCGCGGATCGTCGCCATCCGCGCCGGGAACTGCGGGATCCGCCCGAGCGTCCCGAACTCGTCCGGGTAGGTCAGCACGGGCGTCGGCAGCTGGCCGGACGGCTGCCGACGCCGTGGCGGCGCGGGTCTGGAAGAGGTGCAGCTAGAGGCCGCCGGTCAGCGGGGTGCCGAGCGCGAGCGGGAGCGGTGTGCCCGGGCGGGGACGGTGCCCCGCAGCGCGGCACCGTCCCCGCCCGCGTGTCGTCGGTCAGCGGCGTACGGTGCCGGGCGCGCCGCTCGCCCGGTGCGCGCCTGCGGGGGCGACCCGACAGCGCTACGCGCCCCTCACGGCTGCAGCCGCGCGAACACCAGCAGATTGCTGTCGTAGGCATTCTGGGCGGGGTCCCAGGTCCCCGCGCCGGTGATGAGGCACAGGTTGGCGTCGGGGGCCGGCCCGAAGACGCGCGCGAGGGGGGCCTCCTCGCGCCGATAGACCCCGGTCTCCAGGACCTGGAACCGCCGCGCCACCCCCGCCTCGTCCACGACGACGAGGCGATCGCCCGGCACGAGCGCGTTCAACCCCCAGAAGACCGCCGGGCCGACGCCCGGCGCGTCCACCGTGCCCGCGATCGCGGCATTGCCGACGGCCCCGGGGACCGCGCCGGGCGCGTACCAGGCCACCCCGCGCGGGTCCGGCGGCTCGGCCATCGTCCCCGCCCCCGTCGCGCCCACCGGCGCGACGGGGGCGGACAGGGCGAGCGCGGGGATACAGAGCCGGGCCGGGGCGGCGGGGACGGCCCGCAAGCTCGGCGGCACCGCCCCGGCGGCGTACGGGGCGCAGGGATCGCCGGGCGCGTAGCCGCGCGGCGTGGCGACGGGGGTCGCCGTAGGGGCGGCGGTGGGGACGGCGACGGCGCCCACCGACGGCGTGGGTGGCGTGGCGGGCGGTGCGCTCGGGCCGGCGACGGCTGCGGTGGCGGTCCCCGCGGTCGCGCGCGATCGCGCCGTCGCGGATGGCGCGGCGGTGGCGGCAACCGGTGCCGCGACGGTCGCGGCGGTGGCGGTCGCGGCCGGCATCGCCGTCGGTGGCGCCGTCGGTAGCGCCGTCGTCGCCGCCCCTGCGGCGGACGGCGCGGCGGCGGCGGGCCCGAGGGGGCCAGCAGTCGGGGTGGCCGTCGGCGGCGCCGTGACGCCGCACGCGCCCAGGGCGAGGAGGAGACCGAGGGCGGCGACGCGGCCGCGTCGTGCTGCTGCGGGCGGGATCATCGCGATACTCCTGCGCTCCGGTGTTCGGCGTCGCCCGATGGCGACCCGCGGCAATGATCGTCGTGGTGTGCCCGGGCGGTCCGGCCCGGGTGATCGCCGTGCCCCGGGCCGCGCCCTGTCCCGCGGGCGACCCGTCGCGCCCACACCGGTCGCCGGGCGCCGTGCTAGGCGGCCCCCGCGAGCCGGGGCGGCCGACAGCGGGCGATCAGCGCCGCGTCCGTCGTGTAGACCGGGCGCAGGAGCACGACGGCGCGGCCCGTCAGCGTATGCTCGGTCCAGCGATAGGCGCTGAACCAGACCCCGCGCGTGCGTTGGGTGCGCTCGAGACCGAGGACCGCGGTGGCGCCGAGGGACGCGGCCGCGTCGCACAGCCGGTCGCGCACCGCGTCCAGATCGCGCCCCCAGGCCGCGCAGGTGCCCGCCTCGCGGGCCATCACGTACCCGCGCACGGTCGCCGACCGCGCGACGATCCACTCGGCCGGCGGGAGGTAGACCAGCGTCGGGACCGGGCCCGGCACCACCGCCCGCGCCCGCAAGCCGCGCGGCGTCGCCGTCGCCGCGAAGGCGACGCGCTGGCCGGGGTGCAGCGCCGCACCGCCCGCGACCTGTTCCCGCTGGACGTAGTACGACCCCCCATCCTCGCCGTCGATGAAGCCGTAGCCGCGCTCGTCCGCGAATGTCCGCACCGTGCCCCGCATCGCGTTCCTCCCGCACTCGTCGTGCCGCCCGCGCACCACCCGATCGGCCACCCCACCAGCGCGTCCACGAGAACGCTGCAAACCTCCTTCCCGCAAATCCACCACGGGGACTATAGGCCGCAAAGAGGACTATAGCCCGTAGTGCCGCGCTTGGCAAGCCCCGATACTCGCCCCCATGTGCCGCGCACACGGGACGAGGCCTATGCACCCGCCGAGCAGCGAGACCCTCACAGCCCAAACACCGGAGCGCGCCTTCGGCGCGGCCCTCCGCCAGCTGCGCCGCGCGCGCGGGCTGTCCCAGGAAGGGCTCGCCCTGGCGGCCGGCTACGATCGCTCGTACATCGGCGAGGTGGAGCGCGGGGAGAAGTCCCCCTCGCTGCGGACGGTGTTCCGGCTCGCGCGCGTCGTCGGCGTGTCGCCCTCCGCGCTGATCGCGGCGGCCGAGGCGCAGTTGACGCCCCCCGCCGGGCACCAGGGCGCGTAGCGCGGCCCGGCTCACGCCGTGCGCCGCCCCGGCGTCGCCGTCGCCACGGCGACGAGGAGCGCCGCCCGCTCGTCCGCCGTCAGGTCGGTCCAGGGCGGCGCGAGGTCGACCACATCGAGCACGTCGCGCATCCGGGGCCGGGGGGGGTACGCGTCGTCCTCGTCGTCGTCCGGCAGGGCCGCCTCCCAGTCGGCATCGGCGCGTCGCTGCAGGGCCCGGTCGCGCGCCACCACGTCGCCGGCATAGCCCAGCGCGCGCAGGAGCGGCGGCCCCGGGAGGAGCCCGAGCGCGTCCGCGAGGTGCGCGAGCGTCGGGCTGCCGCGCCGCCGCGCCGCCGCGGCCAGCCCCGCCAGGCCCGCCGCGCAGGCGTGGTCACCGCGATAGTCGCGCGACCAGGTCGCCCGGATCGCCCGCGCGACGCGGTCGAGGTGGGCGGGCGTGATCACCAGCCCGCGCCGCGCCGCCGCCGCGAGCGCCCGCCGGGTGTGCCCGCGCCGCCGGCCCCCTCGCATGAGCGCGAACAGCGCCCACCCGTCCCCCGTCGCGACCCGCGCCGCGCGCCCCTCCCGTGCCACCGTCGCCGCGTCGCGCCCCCCCGGCATCGCCATCCCCGCCCCCCGTACCTCATCAGCCGCGTCGGCCACCGCACCGACACCGGGGAGTATATACATACTATGTAGTTTTGTCAAACGGCCCCGGGTCGGCTACCATGGCCCCCTGGAGGGACCGATGGCCACGCCCCTGCGGCCCGCCCGGCCGCGCACCTCGCTCAACGTCACCGCCGCCGAGATGGCCGCGCTGCGCGCCCTCGCGCTCGCGCTCGGCCTGCGCACCACCCGCGGCCCCGACGCCGGGCACGCCGGCAACGTCACCGCCCTGATGGCCGCGCTCGCCGCCGCCCAGCGCGCCGACCCGACCCGGGTCGCCGCCGCCCTCGCCGCCCTGCTCGCGCCCCGCGACGCGTGAGGACCCCGGGTCGACGCGCCGCGATGTGGTCGCACTCCGGGCAGCGGGCGACCGGGTGGTGCAGGCGCAGGACGAGCGTAACGTCCGCCTAGTCATAAGTTGGTTTCCTGGACAGGCTGAGTCTAGGCTGCTTGCGCCTCCGTGACAAGAGCCGGCTCGAAGGCCACCGGGCTGCGGTAGCCGAGTGCGGAGTGTGACCGCTGCCGGTTGCAGAAAACCTCCAGCCACGCGAAGATAGCCTGTTGCGCGGCACTGTCAAGTTAAGGCGCTTGGCGGTCGGATGACGCAGGAAAGTGGGGAATGATACGCGGGAAATGGGCAGAATTGGCCCTCAAACACGCCAAAACCGTGAGGAAGCGCCGCCTAGTACAGCGGGGCGGAGATAGCTCCGTAGTATACTCATCGGTCGCCGGGAGACGCGCGGCGCAGGTTGACCGATGAGGAGGATGGTATGCGGGGTCCCACGCCGCCGCCGGTGAGCCTGGCCGCCGAGGTACGCGATGCCCTCGACGCGCTGGTGCGTTGCCACGGCACCCCGCAGCAACTGGCGTTGCGGGCGCGGATCGCCCTGGCGGCGGCCGACGGGTTGAATAATTGCCAGATCGCGCGCCGGGAAGGGGTGGACGTCGCGACAGCGCGGCGGTGGCGGGGTCGCTGGCTGGGGTTGCAGCCGGTCGCCTTGGCCGACCTGCGCGTGGCGGAGCGGCTGGCCGATGCCCCGCGACCGGGGCGCCAGCCGACGATCGGGGCCGAGCAGCAGTGCCAGATCGTGGCGCTGGCCTGCGAGGCACCGGCCCAGTCGGGGCGGCCGATCAGCCAATGGACCGGGCGTGCGATCGCTGAGGAGATCGTGCGGCGCGGCATTGTGGCGCGGCTCTCCCGCCGCCACGCGGCCCGCCTGCTTAAAAGGGGGATCTCCAGCCACACCGCGTCCGCTACTGGTTGAGCCCGCCGACCGACGAGGAGTTCGACGACAAAGTGGCCGACGTGTCCGGGCTGTACCGGGCGGCCCCCCGGCTGGCCGCGCAGGGGGAGCGCGTCATGAGCACCGATGAACTGACCGGGGTGCAGGCGCTGGAACGCAAGCACCCCGGCCTGCCGCTCGCCCCCGGCAAGGTCGAGCGCCGCGAGTTCGCGTACGTGCGCCACGGCACCCGGACCTGCATCCTCAGCCGCGACGTGGCGACGGGGCGAATCGTCGCCCCCTCGTGCGGCCCGACCCGCACCGAGGCCGACTTCCTGGCGCATATCCAGGGGGTGGTCGCGAGCGACCCGGCGGCGACCCGCTGGCACTTCGTCGCGGCAGCCTCCGGGGTGGCCGACGACCTGGGAGCAAAGGGCAAGCGGGGCATCCTCGCCGACCGCCAGACGCGCACCGCCTTCTTGCGCGACCCGCAGCACGCCATCGTCTTCCACTACACGCCCAAGCACCGCTCCTGGCTCAACCAGATCGAGCTCTGGCTCAGCATCCTGGCCCGCAAGCTCCTCCGGCGCGGCTCCTTCACCTCGGTCGACGACCTGCAAGCGCGGGTCCTCGCGTTCATCGCCTACGACAACCGCACCATGGCCAAGCCCTTCCGGTGGACCTATCAGGGCAAGCCGCTCGTCGCCTAAACTACGGGTTTATCTCGGCCCAGGTGTACTAGTGGGGAATAGGAAACGAGCCGAAAGTTACCTTGACAATGCCCCGGCGACTGCTCACGCAGCGCCGGTTTTCTTAGGTTTGTTCGGCATAGCGAGAGAGAGTCGGACGCTGAAATGGAGCTCCACAACAAACCTCGCCAGAGGTTCGGGGTACACCTACTGGTCAGATCGATGGCCGACCGATCGTGAGTGCTGACGCCATTTCCGTTGTTGACGACTCTTGCCGGTCGGCCACCGAAACAACCACGATGTGCTCCCCAATGCGTTGGCGAGGTCTGTTGTTCTCGCCGTCCGCTGCGGCCAGGATGATCCGCGCGCGCACCGCCACCTGCTGCGGCGTCCGGTGCGCCCCGGCCAGCGCCTCCAACTCCCGCCGCGCCTCGTCGGTCAGCGCCACCGTCGGCGGCTTCGGCCCGCGCATCGCCGCCTCCTCGCGCACTCCCCCGGTTCCCTCACTCGCCCGCCGCGCTCAGTATACTACCGTCTCATCCCCGCCGCGCTGTACTAGGCCGAGTTTCATTTCGATTTATCAGGTACGCCAGTATAAGTTGCGTTCCCATCAAGATGAGCCACCAACTGCCACTACTGGTCAATGTTGCAACCGAGAGAACCAACGAACAAATCGCTGCCAAGATTGCCATACGCCATGATCTCATCAGCGGCGCAGCAACCGTTAGGACTACTGAGACTGCTAGAAGGCTCCGAATGAGCCAGAGAAGCGCAGCCAAGACCTCCGGATTCTTCATTTCCTGCTTCCTTGCCGAGTGGCAGCTTCTCTGTCGTCACACACAAGCTCAACGTACTGTGATACGAGCAGGACGCCAATTGAGTAAGCAAGCATCGGCGGGCTTCACAAGGCGCATCAGAATCGCTCCAAATCGGCACTTAGCGGTAGTTTGTTGACTTGGGTCAGGGCGAGGCGTACAGGTCGAGGCCGTGCCCGTGCTGGAGGTGTTCAAGCAGGCCCCGCAGCGCCGACGGCGGGGGCGACGACGACCAGCTGCGCCAGGAGCGCCGCAGCATGATCCACGGCTCCAGCCAGGCGCGCACGCCGCGCAGCGCCACCGGCCAGCACACGCGTGGGCATACGGCGCGTATTTTCCCCCCGCCCCACCGCCTCGTCGGCCGTCGGTTGCGGTGCCACCTCCTCGTCCGGCCGATCCGCGATAGCGGTGGCCGCGCGGCTCGCGTGCCACCAGCAGAACGCGCAGCAGACCAGTTGCCAGTGCCGCCGCATGGCCTGGTCGGAGCGGACCTGGTACTGGCTCCAGCCCAGCGCGTACTTCGTCTGCTTGTAGCTCTGCTCCACCCACATGCGCAGCCCGTACAAGCGCACCACCGCCGTCAGATCGGCCGGTGGCAGCGCCCCGGTGGCGACGACGTGTTCGTCCGGCGTCGGCAGGTTGGTGGCCAGGTACCAGGTCTGGTGGTCCGGCAGCGTCGCCGGATCGATGGTGGCAATGACCGCCCGCAGCCGGGGGGCGGGGCCATACGGCCCGGCCACCACCTCCAGCGCCCACCACGCCTCGGTGTGCCCGTCGCGGAAGGCCCGCACGACCCTGACCCAGGCCCCCGGATGGAGGGCATCCCGCCACCCCGCCGCCGCCGCCGCGCCCTTGAGGGTGCCGATGGTCCCTTCCTTATGCCACCAGCCGTGCGACGGCTTGAGCGCGAGCACGTACCCGACCTGCAGGGCGTGCAGCCGCTGGCGGAACCCCGCATCCTCGCCATAGAAGCTGTCGGCCACGACCGCCCGGAACGGCACTGCCGCCACGACCGCCGCCGCCACCAGTTCCCCGGCGATCTGCAGCTTCGTGCGGAAGGCGGGATCGGCCTTGCCGCGGGCGAAGTGGTGCTTGGGGGTGTACGGCTCGTAATCCAGCGGATAGTAGATCCGCTCGTCCGCCCACAGGCGCGTCACCGAGACCACGCCGCTGTCGGTCTTGCCCAGGTTGGCGAGGTACTGCCGCCCGACATGCGCGGTCTTGTGCCCCCATTTGCGATCGCCGTGTTCGTCGATGACCAGCACCCCCCGCTGGTCGGGGGCTGTCGTCGGGTCGGCGCGCAGCAGCGCCAGTCGGCGCTCGTTGAGGGCGCCCGCCGCCCACGTCGACTCGCTCAGGAACCACTGCAGCCCCTGCGCCCGCGCGTGCTGCGCGCCGACCACCGGCTCGGTGTTTGCCAGCCCGGTCAGCGTCGTGTTGCGCTCGGCGGGCAGCAGCAGCCCCTCGAGGTAGCGGCGGAAGCCCTCGCGCTGGCTGCGCTGGGCGAACAGGTCGTCGAACCGCGCGGCGTAGGCCTCCAACGGGAGCGGGGCGGCGGTCACGGACAGGCGTGCAGTCATCGGCGCACCTCCTGCCCGCCTTCTACCACTACCGCATCTCCCAAGTCAACAAACTACCGTTAATCGAAGCCACCGAAGGATGAGTGCTGATGCTCAACTCTCGGCGATGTGTTGGTTGGATGGCGGCCCCGCGAAGTCGCGGGGCCGCCATTCCGTGATACTCGCGGAGCTACGCCTTTAGCGCTTCGGCGGGTCGTTGGGGCCTGCGGGCGCACCAGGAGGGCGCTGCCACGGGACTTGCCCGCCACCATTGGGAAGTGAGCGCTGCTTGACATCCGCTTCCGGTTCCGTCACCGGCAACTCGAAAGGATTAGCGCAGAGTGGCTTACCGCTCTGGTCGTTCACCTGCTGTCCGTCTGGCCCGACGATGTTCAAACACGCCGGGAGTTTTGTCCGATCGAGCGTGCCGTTGTCTCTCACCCACGGCGGGCGGGACGGCGCGGAACGCGCGCCCGATGCTGCGTTAATCGTCTCGGACCATGCCATGACACCCAGAAGTGCCGCGATGGCAGCGAATAGGGCGATGAGCTTGGGCCAATGGCGATGAATCCCCATGATCGTCACTCCTCTCGATTATGCTCGCCCGTCCATCTCTACGCTGTCCGCGCGGCTACGATGGGAGCCAATGCTGCCAGCCGTACAGATAATCACCATACCACTGGCCGTTGTGGTAGACGAAGGACCCACCCGAGTTCCCATACCAACCGGCACCACAGGGGGGCTCGGTGTTCCCTAGCCAGTCTTCAATGACGAACGTCGCACCACCTGTGCCGTTGTAGTACCACTGGCTGTTAAAGCACCAGTCCCAATTCCCAGTGCCCTCGTTGTACTTGATCGCTGTGTATTTCGCGCGCAGTTGATAGGGGCTACGGTAACTCTCGGTAGAGCATGGCACGAAGTTGCCGATGTCAATGTAGTTTGCGCGTACGTCGACCCGGACATAACCCCCGCCGCTACCGTGAGAAATTTCCGATCTTCCCCATGTGCAGTTAGCATCTTGAGTCCAATAGACCCAATTCTCCTCGTAGACGGAGTGCGCGCCCACCGCCTGGGACGAGCCTGCCATGATGCTCAGTGCGACTAAGAGCGCCGCCACGAGCCGCTGTGTCCTCATACCATCCTCCATCAATGCGCTCCTGTTAGAGAATCTGCCGGATTACCGGTCACACCCCGGCAAACTCGAAGCCGACATCATGACCTCCTTCTTGGATAGTGACTGGGGAGTACGGTGGGCATCGCCGCATTGCCGACCCTTCGCAGTGACCCACAATTCTTGCGGTTTGTCTCTGCCCCCTCACCTTTCTCGCGGCTCGGCCTTCCGGAAACCTGTATCCATTGAACACCCTGACGGGCCTGAGAGGAAGTTAGCTTCCTACTCTCTTTCGCGAGTAGTTTCCTACTCGATCGCGCAACCGGCGCGGTGGGAGGCTCAGGCCAAGCCCGACTCCCGCGCCTGGGCTACCGCCGCCATCCGGCTTGTAACGCCGAGTTTGGCGTAAAGCGTGCTGAGATAGTTGCTGACCGTCTGCTCGCCCAGATGGAGTTCGGCAGCGATCTCCTTGTTGCTGAGTCCCTCGGCGATGAGCGCCAGCACCGTGCGCTCGCGCGGCGTCAGCGCCTCGGGGCCGGCGGCGTGGTGCAGCAGGGCGTGCTGCACCGCTGGGCTGAGCCAGGTGCCGCCCGCCGCGATCGCGCGCACCGCCCGGGTCACCGCGTCGAGCGCGTCGTCCTTGAGCACATAGCCCGCCGCGCCGAGATCGAGTAGCCCGCGCACCCAGACGTCCTCGTGGTGCGCGGTCAGCATGATGACGCGCGTCTCGGGGCAGTGGGCGCACATCCAGGTGATCGTCTCGGTCGCCGGGGACCGGGCATCCGCAGATCGAGCAGCAGCACGTCGGGGCGCAGGGTCGCGCACAACGCCCGGGCCTCGTCGCCGGTCGTCGCCTCGCCGACGAGCGCGAAGTCGGGTTCGGCCGCGAGGATCGCGCGCAGCCCGGCGCGGACAAGGGCATGGTCGTCGGCCAGCAGGATGCGGATCGGTTCAGCCATCACCGCGCTCCTCCAGCACCACAGGGACACGCGCCGTGATCGTCGTCCCTGCCCCCGGTCGCGACTCCACAGTCAGCGTTCCGCCCAGGTCGGACAGCTGCTCGGCCAGCCCGAGCAGCCCGAAATGGCCCGCACGACCCAGCGTGCTCAGGTCGGGCGGCGGCGCGAATCCGCCGCCATCGTCCGCGACATGCATGGTCGCCTCCCGTGTGCCGATCCGCAGGGCGATGGTCACGCGCCGCGCTCCAGCGTGTCGGCGCACGTTGCGGATCCCCTCTTGCGCCACCCGGAAGAGGGCGCGCATGAGGGCCGACGGGAGCGTCGCCCCGGTCGGGTCGAGGTCCAGCCCGACGATGAGGCCCGTCCCCGCCTCCCTGCGCCGAACGTGTGCCGCGTACCCCTCCAGCGCGGCGACCAGCCCCAACTCCTCCAGCCCGGCCGGCCGCAGCCCGCTCACAATCCGCCGCAGCCGCCCGATCACCTCTCGAGCGGCGTGCGCGCCGTCGTCCAGCAGGGCCGCGATCCCCGCGTCCGCTGGCTCGGGTCCGAGGGCACGACGACCGAGTTGGAGGGCGAGGCGAATACCCAAGATCCCCTGGATCGCCTCGTCGTGGATCTCACGTGCGAGGGCCAGCCGCTCCTCCTCGCGCACCGCTGACAGTCGTCGCCGGATGGCGTCGCGCTCGGCCTCGGCCCGCCGCTGGGCGGTGATATCGGTCGCCACGCCGATCACGCCGGTTACCGCCCCGGCCTCATCGCGCAGCGGGGCGTAGTGCGTGGCGAAGACGCGGTCTCCCGCCGCGACCCGCGCCTCGACCGGCTCCCCCGCGAGGGCGCGGCGCACGTAGCCCGGCACCGCCGGATCGTGCGGCGCGTCGGCGAAGGGCGACCAGCCGACGACCCCCTCCGGGGTGTGCCCCAGCGCGGCGAGGCCCCGCCCCGCCGCGAACGTGGTGACGCCCGCCCCGTCGAGGGTGAAGAGGAGGACCGGCGCGTTCTGGACGACGGCCTGGAGCTGCGCCTCGCTCGCCCGCAGCGCCCGCTCCCCCTCCCGCCGGGCGGTCATGTCGCGCACCACGACGCAGAACAGATCGTTATCGCCGGCGCTGAGCGTGGTGGCGCTGATCTCCACCGGCACGGTCGTGCCGTCCTTGCGCCGGTACCGCCGCGCGCCGATCGGGTGGTGCCTCGCCGCGGCAATGCGACCTATGTTGGCGTCGACGCTCGCCCGGTCGTGGGCGACAAGATCGTAGAGTGTCAGCGCGGCCAGTTCCTCCGCGGTGTAGCCGAGCAGTCGGCAAAAGGCGGGGTTGGCTTCGGCGATGCGCTTCGTGGCCGCGTCGAAGAGGAAGATGCCCTCGGCGACCTGCTCGACGACCGCGCGGTAGCGCGCCTCGCGCTCGCGCAGCGCCGCCTCGGCCAGCATCCGCCCGGTGATGTCCTCGACCATCCCGATGGCGTATCGCGGGACGCCGGCGGCGTCCCGCACCAGCGAGGTGGTCAGGCGGCCCCAGGCGAGCCGACCGTCTGCGCGGACGTAGCGTTTCTCGAGTTGGTAGTGGTCGCGCGCGCCGGCGACCAGCTCGGCGTAGAGCGCCCCGTCGCGGGCGGCATCCTCCGGGTGGGTCGAGCGCGGGAACGGTCCCTCGCCCGCCTCGCCCCCGTCGCGCCCGGTGAAGCGGGCCAGCGCGGGGTTCACCATGAGCGGGCGGCGCTCCAGGTCGGCCAGGCCGATGCCGATCGCCGCGTGCTCGAAGATCGCCCGGAAGCGCGCCTCGCTGTCCCGGAGCGCTGCGGTAGCCTGGGCGCGCTCCGTCACGTCCACGCCGAGCCCCAGGGTGCCGACGATCGCCCCGGCGGCGTCGCGCAGCGGCTCGACGCGCACCTCGTACGCCCGCCCGTCGCGGCGCAGCGGGTACGCGGCCGGGTCGCCGCCGAGGGCGCGGCGGTGGGCGGCGAGCGGCGGGAACGCCGGGTCGGCGGTGCCGAAGAACTCAGCGACCGTCTGGCCGACGCGCCCGCGCGGGTCGATGTCGTCACGCCGGAAGCCGCCGCCCGCGAACGAGTCCAGGCGCAACTCGAGGTCGGTCGTCCAGAGGAAGGCGGGCAACTGCCGCGTGAGCAGCCGCAGGCGCGCCTCGCTCGCGCACAGGGCCTCTTGGGACCGGGCACGGTCACTCAGCGCGCGCCGGGTCTCCCGCCAGCGCCGCCAGGCGTAGGCCGTGAGGCCGAACGCCAGGGCGAGGGCGGTCACGATCAGCGCGTCGCCCCCCGCGCCTTCCAGCCGCCGACCGGCCTCGACCAGTCGGTCGAAGAGATCGAACCGCCGGGCGGCCGCGAAGGTGAGCAGGCCGAGGGTCGCCAGGGCGAGCAGATCCCGACGAGCGGCGGACGTGCGGGGCGGCGCAGCGGGCGGGGCCATCGCCATCCTCCGCGCGACGGGGCGGCGGCGGCATCCCAGGCCGGATGCGCTCGCCACCCCCGACGCTCCAGCGGTCGTCGAGGCGGTCGGCGGGATGGTGGCGGGCGGGCGGGATAGACGGGAGCCGATGGCGGGCCGGGGCGGAGCCCCATGTGGGGGCGGGGGGTGATGTCGGCAACCTCGACCGCATCGGCGCGACCGCGCCGCGCGAGGCTGTGCGGCCCCGCCTCGCGGCGGGTGTGCCCCGAGCGGCACGCCGGTCGGGACTCGGTATCCAGCATAGCACGACGTCGGCGTCGGCGCATCGGCCAAATGGGCTACGGGGTGCCCCGCGCCTGCGCGCCCCGGTGGCAGTGCGGCCACCGCCGGGCGGCGCTCGACGCCGCTGCGCCGCTGCCAAGCGCCCCTGTGCCGCCACCGACTTCCCCCAGGGCTGTTCTGGGGTGCCGCGCCGCAGGCCTCCGCCTAATCACATGAGGCCGCCGCATTCGGGCTTGACCCCGCCCCCGTCCTGGCTTACCCTAATAGCCCTTAGGTGGAGCCAGGACGGGGCGATGTTTTTAGGTGGCGATTTGACATAATGTGGCGAGAGGGGTGGTGATGGCGGATGCGGTGATCGTGGGTACGCCGACGAGTTGGTCGCGTGCGTTGACGGTCGCGGCGGACGTCCACGCGCCGCACACCGATCCGACCGCGGCGTATTTGGCGAGCCTGTCGCCGAAGGGGCGCGCGACAATGGTCGAGCGGCTGCGCGCGGTCGCCGCGCTCCTCGACGTGCCGTATGAGCACGTTGTCTGGCATGAGTTGCGCTTCCAACACGTCGACGCCATCCGCCAGCGTCTCCTGGAGGCGGGCCGCGCGCCGGCGACGGTCAACCTGACCCTGGCGGCCTTCCGCGGGATCGCCCGTTACGCCCGCAACTTCGGGCTGATCACCCCCGAGGAACATGACCGCATCCGGGATGTGAAGACGGCGCGCGGGTCGCGGCTGCCGGCGGGCCGCGCGGTGCTGGCCGGGGAGCTGGGGCGCTGGTGGCCGCCTGCACCGCCGACCGGACCCCGGCGGGCGTGCGCGACGCGGCGATCTTCGCGGTGTTGTATATCGGCGGGATCCGCCGGTCGGAGTTGGCCGGGCTGGATGTGGCCGATTGGACGCCGGCGCCGCCGACGCTGCGCATCCGGCATGGCAAGGGGGACAAGGAGCGCCTCGTCCCGCTCGTCGGGGCCGCAGCCCGGGCGCTCGACGACTGGCTGCGGGTGCGCGGGGACCGCCCGGGCGGGCTCTTCCTGGCGATCACCCGGCACCGCACCATCGTCGGCACCGGGATGACGAGCCACGCCGTCTACAACGTCCTGGCGAAGCGCCAGCGCGAGGCGGGCGTGGCGAAGCTGTCGCCGCACGACTTCCGCCGCACCTTCGTCGGGGACCTGCCCGACGCCGGGATCGACCTCGCGACGGTGCAGCAGCTGGCCGGGCACGCCAGCGTGGCGACGACGGCGCGGTACGACCGGCGCGGCGAGGCGGTCAAGCGGAAGGCGGTCGAGGCGCTCCATTTCCCCTACCGGCGTGATCGGGGGTGAGTCGCCGTGGGTCGGCATGACCGCGCGAAATGCTTGCGCTCGGCGCTGCGATGCTGAACGGGCTGCGTACCAGCGCCCGCCTCCCCTGGCACAACCGTTGTTAAACGACGAATGCCGACAACCCCGAAAGGCCCTCGGCACTCGATCGTTCAGCTTCGCCCGCATGTCCAACGCCTTGCGGCGCTGCGCCTGCGCTGTCGTCGTCCCACTCTCGAAAGAGCTATCCGACTGGTTCGCCGGCATCCCGTTCGCGTGGCCCCCGAGAGGGTTTCGGCGGCGGGAGCACCCGTGCGTCCCTGATGTACGTACCGTACTATGGTCTTGCCGTCTTGTCAATAGGGTTGGGCGACATTTCTCCACAAATCCCCTAAATCCCCTGGACAGCGCGCCGTAGCCGGTGCTCCCATCTGTCCTGTCGAGGGCGAGGCGACGAGGAGCAGGAGCAGTTTGAGGCTAACGTCCGCAAAGCCGTCACCATTTGGAATGACCGGCATAATCGCATGAGCCAAGCCCGCATTAAAGTTCAGCACGAATTCCGGGCTATGCTAGGGGTCAACTAAGAATTCTCTAAATAAGATTGCATAAGTCGAGTTCGTACGCTGTAATTAGAGGGTAAGGCTGTGTATTTTTGGGGCAAAGGAGAGCCCTTGGATGCAGCGTTTGTCGGGTTAAAATCTTACCCCGGGATCATCGCTCCCGAAGGAGTGAGAGGAAACCCAGGGTGTACGTGTTGTAGAATACTTCTAATATGGCTATGTGTCAAGAATGTACGTACAGGCAAAATACGGTGTGCAGGTGAACATAGGAGTACGCTCTGTGGGCGATGCTACCCGCCTTGCCTCGTCGGCGCAACGCGGCGATTACAGCGCTTGCGGCGTATGAGCGAGGTTATTATGGCTGTCCCGACGACGGGATACGCTGGACGCGATAGTTTGCCAGGTCCGCCACGTAAACAGCGCCGGATGGTCCAGCCGCTATGGCGTAAGGGTTTCTAAACTGCCCGGGTGCGCTCCCCTCGCCGCCCCACTGGGCGATGAATTGTCCAGCGCCGGTGAACTGCTGCACACGATTATTTCTACGATCAGCGACATAGACGTTGCCTTGCCGATCGAGCGCCACGCTGTAAGGTTCGGCGAACTCCCCCGTCGCTGAGCCCTCCCGCCCCCATTGGAGTAGGAACGTACCCGTCGGCGAGAATTTCTGGATGCGGTGGTTGCCAACATCGGCGACATAGATATTCCCGCGTGCATCGACCGCGACGCCGCCGGGGGCGCGGAACTGTGCTGGCCCGCTCCCCTGCGCCCCCCAGATCGCGAGCGGCTCGCCCGTCGCGGAGAACTTGCTGACGGTGTGCCCCCAAACATCGGTGACGTAGAGATTCTCTTGCCCGTCCGTCGCCAAACCGATCGGGAACTGCACCTCGTTCAGCGCCTCGGCACGGGCGGGCCAGCCCGGCACCGGCTGCCCGGCAGGGTCGAGCTTCTGCACACCGCTGACCCTATCGGCGACGTAGACGTAGCCCTGGCCGTCGACGGCGATGCCATAGGGATAGAGGAACTGGCCCGGACCGCCGACCGTCGCCCCGCCCCAGGCCGCGAGGAGCTGTCCCGATGGCGCGTATTTCAGGACGCGATGCCGACTATGGGCCTGGTCCGCAGTATCCCCCACGTAGATGTTGCCCAGTCGGTCAACCGCGATCGCGCTCGGCACGAAGCCGAACTCCATGAGGATACTTGGCACCCGGTCGGCTGGGGTGTGGGGCAGCGCACTTGTGGGGCGCGGCCCCGCCGAGAGGGAGAGATCGAAGGCGGCCAGCGCCAGCCCCGCCGCCATAGCACCCGGTGGGACAGGGGACGCCGCCACCGGCGTGCCGGGGCCGAGCGCGCCGAGATAGTCGCCTGCATCCGCGATCTCGCGCGTGCCCGCGCAGAAGCTCGTGCTCAGGATGTCGGGCGGAGAGTCGCGCCCGGCGTTACCGCGTGTGGCGAACACCAGGTATGACCTCCCCGTCCGCAGGGTAGCATCGCAGGTGGAAGCGGAGCGGACTTGGCCGGAGATTGTTCCTACGGACACCGATAGCACCGGCGTGACATCCCCTTTCCAGCCGGTATCCACCAGGAAGGTCGCCCGCACTTGTGTCAGGCGCTCGACCGAGCCGTCCGACCGATAGCGGGCGGCCTGCTGCTGGGAGAAGGTGACGAGTTGCCCCCGGAAGACGACATCGGCCCGTGCGGGTGCCTGATCCGGTCGGGAGATGACGCACGAGCAAGCGAGGCACGTCCCCGGGGTCGCGAGGCTCGCGAGCAAGCCCAGGATAATGATCGGTAGGAGGAGTCGTTTCATTCTGCCTCCGGGGGAGTAAGTTATAGCGTTGGGGAGCATACCGTGCCTGAATAACGCGATAGGCTCCCCCGAAGTTCCCGCGATACCCGCGACTGGTCGATGGTCGGCGCTTGGCAACACTTGGCGATGCACCGGCGGTGCACCCCATCGAATGCGTATGGTGCGGTGCCGCTGCTCGCCCTGCCCCCCCTGCGCGGGACATCCCGTGCTCTGCTACGCTGCCTGTGCTGGTGCGTTGTTGGGTGCGATGGCGTGGTGCTGATGGCTGTGTCGCGATGGAGGTGCGCTAGTGGGCGGGAGTGAGTCTGAGGCGGCGGTCTTCCCGTGGTCCTTCGTCCCCGCGCCGGGGCCGGGCGAGCGCCGTGCCGATTACTTCGGGTGGCCGGACGCGGCCCTGGCGGGGTTGCGGTTCCCCTACTTCGCGCTGCGTGGGCGCGAGCCGGGGCCGACCGTGGTGGTCATCTCCGGGATCCACGGCGGCGAGTACCCCGGCCCGCTCGGGGCGATCGCGATCGGGCGCGAACTCGATCCGGCGACGATCTGCGGCGCGGTGCTGATCCTGCCGCTCGTCAATCTCCCGGCGTTTTGGGCGCGTTCGGCATTCGTCACGCCGGGGGATGGGCGGAACCTGAATCGCTCCTTCCCCGGCAAGCCCGACGGCATGATCAGCGAAGTCCTGGCGCACCGGCTGCTGACCGACGTGGTCGAGCCCGCCGACGCACTGATCGACCTGCACAGCGGCGACATCTTCGAGGCGCTGGCCGATCACAGCGGGCGTTATCAGACCGACGATGCGGTGCTGGCGGCGCTTAAGGGGTTCGCGTAGAAATGATCCCCCCATTGGCTATACTGCGTGCTGGCAGGGGTGTCACGCGCGGGGGAGGGGTCATGGAACTGACCGAGGGGCATAAGGCGCTGTTCAGCGCGGCCGCCCGGGCGCTCACCGGCAGCGCCCGTCGGGTGTTCATGGCGCGGACGGTGCGCGAGTTGGGGCCGGGCGGGCAGCGGCGGGCCGAGCGCGAACTCGGCTGGGACCGGGGGACGATCCGCAAGGGGGGCGCGCGGGGTCGCCATCGTCGACGCCTTCGCCCTGCGGGGCCGCAAGCGGGCGGAGGCGCGGCTCCCCGGGCTGCTGGCGGACATCGCGGCCGTCGTCGATGGGCAGAGTCAGGCCGATCCCTCCTTCCGCACGACGCGCCTGTACACGCGGCTGACCGCCGCCGAGGTGCGCCGCCAGCTGATCGCCCAGAGGGGTACACCGACGAGGAACTGCCGACGGTGCAGACGATCCGGGCGAAGCTGAACGCGCTGGGGTACTATCCCCAGGCCGTGGCGAAGAGCAAACCCCCAAAAAGATCGCCGCGACCGACGCCATCTTCGCCCAGGTGAGCGCGGTCAACCGGGCCGCCGATGCCACCCCCGACACGCTGCGGGTTTCCATCGACGCCAAGGCCACGGTCAAGATCGGGCCGTTCTCGCGCAAAGGGAAGAGCCGTGTACCGCTTGCCGCCGCCGACCACGACTTCCAGCCCGCAGCGACGGTGACCCCGGTCGGGCTGCTGCTCCCGGAACTGGACGAGCTGTTCCGCTACGGCGTGACCTCGCGGGTGACGAGCGACTGCCTGGCCGACTGCCTGACCGCGTGGTGGGAGCGCGTGCGGGGCCGCTTCACCCACATCACCACGCTCGTGCTCAACCTGGACAACGGCCCCGAGAACCACAGCCGACGCACCCAGTTCATGCAGCGGCTCGTGCAGTTCGCCCAGCGCTACCACCTGACCGTCCGCCTGGCCTACTATCCCCCCTATCACAGCAAGTACAACCCCATCGAACGCTGCTGGGGGGTGCTCGAACAGCACTGGAACGGCACCCTGCTCGACACCCTCGACGCGGTCCTGGGCTTCGCCGCCAGCATGACCTGGAAAGGGGCGCACCCGGTCGTCACCCTGGTCACCACCGCCTACGCGCGCGGCGTGACCCTGACCAACGAGGCGATGGCGGCGGTGGAAGCCCACCTCACACGGCTCCCGCAGCTCGAAAAATGGTTCGTCGACATCACCCCCAGACCATCGCCTGCGCGGGAGACGTAATTGTTTGCACGCCCCTAATGCGCCGTTCCTCACTTGCAGTGCAGATAAGAATCGGCGCCACCGGGCACAATTCTGGCATAGTGTCCGGTACGTATGCGCCCTCGTGTGTGGACCATACTTCAGGAACGGCGCACTAACGGTAGTTTGTTGACTCGGGGGGTGGTGCAGTGGTAGGAGGTGGGCAGGAGGTGCGCCCATGACCGCGCGCTCGTCCGTGACCGCCGCCCCGGAGCCGTTAGAGGCGTATGCCGCGCGGTTCGACGACCTGTTCGCCCAGCGCAGCCAGCGCGAGGGCTTCCGGCGCTACCTGGAGGGGCTGCTGCTGCCCGCCGAGCGCAACAAGACGCTGACCGGCCTGGCGAACACCGAGCCGGTGGTCGGCGCGCAGCACGCGCGGGCGCAGGGGCTGCAGTGGTTCCTGAGCGAGTCGACCTGGGCGGCGGCGACCCTCAACGAGCGCCGACTGGCGCTCTTGCGCGCCGACCCGGCGACGGCCCCCGACGCGCGGGGGGTGCTGGTCATCGACGAGCACGGCGACCGCACGTGGGGGCACCAGACGGCGCATGTCGGGCGGCAGTACCTCGCCAACCTGGGCAAGACCGACAGCGGCGTGGTCTCGGTGACGAGCCTGTGGGCCGACGCGCGGGTCTACTACCCGCTGGATTACGAGCCCTACACGCCCAAGCACCATTTCGCCAACGGGAAGGCCGATCCCGCCTTCCGCACGAAGTTGCCGATCGCGGGGGAGTTGGTGACGGCGGCGGTCGCGGCCGGGGTGCCCTTCCGGGCGGTCGTGGCCGATAGCTTCTACGGGGAGGATGCCGGCTTCCGCCGACGACTGCACGAACTGCGGGTCGGCTATGTGCTCGCGCTCAAGCCCTCGCACGGCTGGTGGCACAAGGAAGGGACCATTGGCACCCTCAAGAAAGCGGTCGCAGCGGCGGGGTGGCGGGATGCCCTGCATCCGGGGGGCTGGGTCAGGGTCGCGCGGACCTTTCGCGACGGGCACGTCGAGACGTGGTGGGCGCTGGAGGTCGTGGCCGGGCCGTATGGCCCCGCCCCCCGGCTGCGGGCGGTCATCGCCACCACCGATCCGGCGACGCTGCCGGACCACCGGACCTGGTACCTGGCCACCAACCTGCCGACACCGGGCGAACAATTGGTCGCTGCCGGGGCACTGCCACCAGCCGACCTGGCGGAGGTGGTGCGCCTGTACGGCCTGCGGATGTGGGTGGAGCAAAGTTACAAGCAGATGAGGTTGCTCCGTTTACACGGACAACTTAACGCTAGGCGGCGTGATCGTGCAACAACAACATGTCCTCAAAACGAGTGGGTGACTGGTAGGCGAGCGCGGAGTGGCGGCGCTGCCGGTTGTACCAGACCTCGATCCATTCGAAGATCGCCTGCCTCGCCGCAGCGCGCGTTAGCCAGGTTCTGGTGTCGACGAGGTTGGGTAGGCCGCTGGCGAGTTGCCGGGTGTTACGCCGGTACTTTTCCATCGGCCCCCCTCCGAACCGGACGTGACACTTTCGCGTCATCCGGCTCTCCAGGATGCTCCACGCCGGGTGGGCGCGGCTTGCCCGCATGAATCGACCGGTGGCAGGGGTGGCAGAGGACGAGGGCCTTGCGCTGTCGCGCGGCCATCGTCTCCACCCATCTCGGCGGTGTCCGTCCGTGTTTCTTCAGGTCGGCAAGCTTTCTGATGTGGTGGACCTCCACCCGCTCGGTTGAGCCGCAGAGCTCGCACGCCTCGGCCTGGAGCCGCCGCACCAGTTCCGTCCTGCCGCCGTGGACCACGTACGGGGTGTCGTTGAGGGCCGCGTCGGTGTTCCTTGTCAGCGAGATGCCGCCCCAGGTCGCGACGAGTGGCCGTTGCCCCGGTCGCTCCACCCGCACGCGGAGGGCCTTGACGGCCTTCCCGTGCTCGTTCGCCACCGTCGCGTGGTAGCGGCGGTAGACGGACGCAACGCTGGTCTTGAGTTTCGCCGCCAGCGTCTTGGTGAGAGAGGTCTCCATCGTCCACTTGAGGACGCTGAGACACCGGAGGTTGTGGGCCAGGCGGTAGTATTCCACCAGTCCCCGGTACTCCGCTTGGTAGCGCGCGACGATGCTGAACGCATCATCGTTGAGCAACTCCGCCCGGTGCGCCGGTTTCCCAGCGGACATGTACCGCGCGCATTTCCGCCGCACGGCCACCGCCGGGACACGCAGGGAGACGAGGCCATTGATGGTCCGCTGCCCCGCAGTCCGCTGGTCGTCGGCGACGGCGACGCGCACGTCGTAGCCCAGGAATCGGGCCTCCCCGGTGCGTGCGTGCGTGACCAGCGTCTTCTCGTCCGACAGGTCGAGCTTCAGCGTCTCGCGCAGGAACGCCGCGAGGTGGGCCTTGATGGCCCGGGCCTCTTCATACGTGCCGACGAAGCCGAGGAGGAAGTCGTCGGCGTAGCGCACGTAGCGGAGGCGGCGGTAGCCTGGGTCGTCCGGGCACCTGCTCGGCATGGTGCGGACCTCTTTCCAGAGGGGTGCCGCTGCCTCGCGTCGCCCGGTCTTCCACAGGTAGCGCGCCGTCGCCTTCAGTCGTGCGTAGGCGAGATTGTCCTTCCTCCTGGCCCCTCGGGTGTGCCGGGGGACGAGCGTCCCGACGATGTACCGGTCCAGACGGTCGAGGTAGATATTGGCGAGGAGAGGGGAGACCACGCCGCCTTGCGGGGTGCCGCTCAGCGTGCGGTGGTACCGCCAGTCCTCGAGGTATCCGGCCTCGAGCAGCCCCTTCAGCAGGCGCAGGAAGCGATTATCGTGGACCTTCTCCGCGATGGTCGCCAACAGGACCGCGTGGTCGATGTTGTCGAAGCACCCCTTGATGTCGCCCTCGATGAACCACGTCGTGCCCTTCCACGTCCGGTCGATCTCGCGGAGCGCGGTGTGACAGCCGCGGGCCGGGCGGAAGCCGTGGGAGTGGTCGGAGAACTGCGGCTCGTAGTAGGCCGCCAGGACCATCCTGATGACCTCTTGGAGCAGCTTGTCCGACCACGTCGGGATGCCGAGGGGCCGCTTCTTCGTCGAGTGCTTCTTCTCGATGTAGACGCGCCGGACCGGGGTCCACCGGTACTTCTCCTCGCGGAGGAGCGCGATGATGCCCGCGATCTTCTCCTCGGACATGCCGTCCACGGTCTCCGGAGTCGTGCCCTTGGTCATCGCCCCGGCGTTCCGGTAAATCTTTCCGTACGCGTGAAGGTACAGGTCCGGGTTGTACAGTTGCCGGTAGGCATCCTCCAGCGGCAAGTCCCGCTTGCCCCGGTCGTGGATGACGGCGAGGACCGTCTCGGCGCTCCGCATCTCGCGTACCTCCTCAGTCCTCGTCATCGGCGTCCCTGCCGCCCTTCGCCATGTGGCCGGCTTTCCCGGCCCCGGACTACTACGGCGGCTCCGTCGCCCTGGGGCTCGCGCCCCGTAGGCGATCCTCGGGTGCTTCGCGGTGAGACGTGCGAGCGTGAGGTAGGCGTCCCGTTCGCACCCTTGCATGGGGTCATTCCCCATCGCTCCACCGGCCGGAGGCTTGCGCCGCGTTGTGCCGCAGCCTACCCGCCGAACTCGGGTAGCCATGCCGGTGGTATCGCCATCAGGCGTGGTGGCGACGGCCCTGAAACGCCGCTGGGTGCTGGGATTCAAGCAATGCAGCTTTCGCCCTGTCACGCAGGTCTGCGGGGCGGCCTACCCTACACGCCTTCGGGCGTCCCCGCTTTTCCCGCCATGCTCTTGTCCCCTTCGGCTTTCGCCTCCGGGTAAGGCGGGCGACCTGGAGGTGCTTCCTCCGAACCTCCCCTGCCTGCGGCAGGAATCTCACCGCGCTCTCCCGAGCGCACCTCAGCCTTCAGCGTGGCGAAGAAGCTTTCGGCCATGGCGTTATCGAGGCACTCGCCCGCCCGACTCATCGAGCAGGTGGTGCCGCGCGCGGCGAGGGCGGCCTGGTAGGCGTCGGCGGTGTACTGACAGCCACGGTCGGTGTGATGCACGAGCCCTGCGACGGGGCGGCGGGTGCGGAGGGCCATCGCGAGGGCGTTGAGCGCCAGTTCCGTGCGCAGGTGGTCGGCCATCGCCCAGCCGACGACGCGGCGTGAATGCACATCCAGGAGCACCGCGAGGTAGAGCCAGCCCTCGTGCGTCGCGACGTATGTGATATCGCCGACCCACAGTCGATCCGGTGCCGTCGCCCGGAAGTCGCGCGCCACCAGGTTCGGCGCGGGGGTGTGCGTCGGCTCCGCGACGGTCGTGCGCGCCCGCCGACGGCGGTGGCGCGTGCCGAGACCCCGCGGCGCGCCCAGGCGTAGTAGGCCGAGCGGGCCACTTGCAGCACCCGGCAGAGGATGACGATCGGATAGGTGGCCCGCTCCGCGCGGATGAACCGATAGCGGCTCACAAGGTCTCCTTCGCGAAGTAGGCCGCGGCTTTTCGCAGTATCTCCCGCTCCTGCTGGAGCACCTTGACCTCGCGGCGCAGGCGTCGCAGCTCCTCCCGTTCATCGCTCGTCAGGTCACTCCCTTGCCCCCGACCCGCGGCGGCATCGTCCCGTCGCAGCCAGTGGCGCAGCGCCTCGGACGAGACCCCCAGGAAACCTCGCCAATACATAGGGGGACATATTCTGGCTCTTCTTTTGGCCGAGCGAACGGCGGGCATGCTCGTTGTTGTTATCCGGCCCCTGCACTGCCCGGCATAGCGCATCATACGGGCAGCGAGCACGATCGCGTGACGAATCCGACGCATGCCACCATCGCCAAAGCGCTTGTGCCGCGTTACGATAGTAGCGTCGGTGGTCATCCGTCCGCCCGTCGGGGACAGCGGCGAGACCGTCGCGGCAGCGCTCGTCATGTCGAAAGTATCGGCGACGGCGACGGCACGGTGCCTGAGGGGGTGTTGATGTTGACACGATCATCCCGTATCCGTGGGCCACGCCAGCGTGCCCTCCGGATCGCCTGCCTGGGGTTGGCCCTCGTCTTCGGCGGCCTCGCACCATGGCCGGCGAGCGCTGCGGCACCTGAAGTGGCGTGCTTCGCCGCGACCGGGCGCTGCCTTCGTGCCGGCTTCCTCGCCGCCTGGCGGGAGCACGGCGGCCTGGCCGTCAATGGCTACCCGCTCACGGACGAGGCCCCGGAGCGACTGGCGGACGGCAACGTCTATACCGTGCAGTATTGCGAGCGCGCCCGCTTCGAGTACCACCCCGAGCACCCGGCACCCGACGATGTGCTCCTCGGCCAGGTGGGCCGCGACCTCCACCCCGTCGAGTCACCTGCCCCGCCCCGCGAAGGGGCAACGTACTTCCCCGCGACGGGGCACAATGTCGCCCCGGCATTCCTCGCCTACTGGGCGGCGCACGGCGGCCTGGCCCAGTTCGGCTACCCGCTCGGCGAAGCCACCTCGGCACCGCTGGAGGACGGGCGGACGTACACCGTCCAGTGGTTCGAGCGGGCGCGCTTCGAGGAGCACCCCGAGGCCCGCGCGCCCGACCGGGTCCAGCTCGGTCAGATCGGGCGGCAGGTCGCGGCCGACTCCTTCCTCGTCCCGCCTGGCGATGTCCCCGCATGCGAGGCGGCGACGCTCGCGTTGCGGGCGGCCGGCGACCGCGTGGGCATCGCCGCCGGCGGCACGCTGATCGTCGACGCGATCCTGACGAATCGCGGCGCGTCCGCGTGCGCGCTCGTGACCATCCACCTGCCCCTCGCCCTCGCCGACGAGGCCGGGCAGCCACTGCCCGTGGCCCAGGAACACCAGGCGTGGTTCGGCGCGGGCGGCGACCCGGCGGATCCGCATCCGCCGGCATGGGCCTTCGTCCTCCGGCCGGGCCAGGCGTCCGGCCTACGCTTCCGGTGGCGTAACTGGTGCCCGGCCCGCCCGCCGACGGCGCGGCCGACCCTGCGCCTGACGCTCTCCGACGGCGCGTCGCTCGAGGCACCGCTGCTGGCGGGCGAGACGCCGGGCGGTAGCGTCCCACAGTGCAACGACGCGAGCGCGCCGTCGGTGCTCACGGACGAGCCACTCGCCCCGCTCATCATCGGGTATGGCGACAGTCCGATCGGCACCTACTACACCGCGATCAACCGTGGCGACTATCGGGCGGCCTACGCGCTGCTCGGCCCCGAGCTGCAGGCGCGGCAGCCGTTCGCGGCCTTCGTCGCCGGTTTCGCGGACACGGAGCACGACACCGTCGCGGTCAGCGGCTACGAGGCGCTCCACCTCGACCCGCCCTACGCGCCCGATCGCCTGTCGCTGACCGTGCGCCTGGTGGCGCGGCAGCGCGACGGCGCGGTCCGGCGCTATCGCGGCACCTATGAGATCGCCAGGGTACGGGTGCCCAGCCCCGCGCACCCCGGGACCGAGGAGCTCGTCGAGCAGATCGTCCGGGCGGACCTCGCGCCCGAATAAGGCCGTCGGGCGATGGGGCCGACGGTGCGGGCGGGGGATCGTGGGCGCGGTCAGCCCGACACCGCGCCCGCTGTCGCCGCAGCGTCGGCATCGGGCGTCGCGAACAACGCGAGCTGGGGCGGCATGCCGGGGGGTTGACGGCGCTGTGGGCGGTACGCCGACGCGCGCAATGCCGGCCGCCAGTCGCGCGTGCCGAGGTCGGCCAGGAAGGGCTGCGGGGCGGGGAAGCGATTGGCGAACAGGCGCGGCGCGGTGACGTCGCGGAAGTGGCGCTCGTCGGGCGCGCAGGCCACGTGATACTGCGCCAGGGTCTCGGCGCCGTACTCGACGGTCAGGGTCTCGCCGCAGATCCACACCGCCGCAGCCGCCCCCCGCAGCCCGCGCTCGCCATAGAACCGCCAGTTGCGAAAGCGCACGAACCCGTGGCGATCGACTCGGCGGCGGGCGCGCACGCGGAAGAGCCGGTCGAGGTCGGCCGGGTCGCACCAGGTGCCGTGTACGAAGCCGAGGACCCGCGCCGGGCTGCGACGTCCGTCGGTGCGCGCCCGATGGGCGAAGTGCGCCTGGGCGTTGTAGTCGCCGCAGAACCGCTCGTGGACCGCGCGGAACGCGCCCCAGTCTGTGGCCTGCGCGAAGCCGTGGTCGGCCATCCGCCGCAGGATGTTGAAGTGGGTCTCCACATAGTTTTGCCACGGCTGGCCGCGCGCGATCTCGCGCTTCTCGATGCCGAGCGCGCGGTAGATGGCCTGCGCCTGCCTGGCGAGGAAGATGCCACCGCTGTCGCTGACCAGCGTCTCCGGCGCGCCGTGCACCAGGAGCGCCGCCCGCAGCACAACCAGGTAGGCCGTCAGATCTTGCCGCGGGGAGGGCAGGCTGGCGAGCAGGGCGCGGCTGTAGTTGTCGAGGATGCTGATGATGTAGAACGGCTTGCCGGTACCCAGGCCGTGCTCCTCGATGTAGCGCAGATCCACCGACCAGATTTGGTGGCGGCGCGTGGCCGCGAATGGCATCGGTCGGGGCTCGCGCGGTTCGGCGATCGCTGGCTGTGGGGCACCCAGCGCGCGGTGGAGGGCCAGGATACGCCCGCAGGTGCGCGGGCTCAGCGTGAGGCCTTGCTGCTCCAGAGCGGCGGCGATGCGGAACTCGCCGAGCCGCGGGTTGGCCTGGAGGCGGCGGACGGCGGCCAGCGCCTTCAGGTCGACCTTACGGGCGGGTGACTGCGGCGCGCGCGACTGGTCCGCCAGGCCCGGGAGGCCCTCGTCGTACCAGCGCCGGAGCACCTGGTAGACGCGCCGTCGGGAGGTCGCCAGGTAGGCGGCAACGGAAGTGACGTTCCAGCCCTCCAGGCACAGCCGCACGATGGCGAGGCGGCGCTCGACCGGGTCGGCGATCTCGCGGTAGCGCGGGAAGCGGCGTGGCTTGTCGGTCGGCGGCGTCCCGCCGGCGAGCGCCCGCTGCACGGTGTGGTGGCTCACGGGGCGGTCGAAGCGGTGGCGGCAGATGGTGGCGATCTCGTTGGATCGCAGCGGCGAGTGCTCCGCCTTCAGATCGAGGATGGCCCGGCGGATCTCGGGCGGCAGGGCACGCCGGTCGTCCACGGTCGGCGCGGCCGCCTCGAAGAGACTCGCCATGCCAGCAGCGGCGAAGCGGTCAGCTTTACGACGCAGGGTCCGCTCGGAGATGCCGGTCCCCTGTGCCCGCTCCTGTGGCGTCTGGCCGAAGAGGACGATGGGACGCAGGAGTTCGTAGGCCTCCTGCTCTGGCGTGGTGACGTAGAGCCGCAGTTGTTGCCAGTCGTCGGTCGGTTCGCGTCGGACCCGCTTGGCCGGTGGCATCGCCCACCCCTACAATACATAGTGCGACATCCCGTGTACGTACACTTCTACCGCAGGTTATAGAGCACGTCAAGCCAGCGATCTATCGGCCAGTGATGTGACCAGAATGTGTACCCCTATCTCCTGGCGAGGATTGACCCCCAGCTCGGCCGCGAGGGCCGGGATCGATTTGTCGCTGCTGCGCGCGAGGCGCACCGCCTCGGACCGGAACTCCGGCGGATAGGGTGGATGGGTATGCGGCATCGGGACACCTCCTCTTCTCGGACCACATCATCAGGTGTCCGCAGCATCGGGGCAACCCCAGGATTGGCCGTGCCGGTACGCGTAGTAAGTTCCGGCCGAAAACTACTTGAAATGACAATGCCGTGGCCTGCGAAAGCCCCTCGTAGGGCCACGCCAGGGAGCCCCACGGGGACTGCTCGGCCACCGACGCGTGACCTGGGCGCGTCGCGACCAGCGGCGCTCACTTCGCGGCCTAGCGGGAATCCGGCATCCCGGCCGGCGCGCGGGCCCGCTCCCGGCCGGGCCGGGCCGGGCCGGTCGTCGGCACCGTGGGGGGGCGTGTCGCCCGCTTCTGCCGGTACATGCGCGCGTCGGCCGCCGCCACCAGCGCCGCCGCCCGCCGCCCGTCCGCCGGGCAGTACGCCGCCCCCACCGCGACCGCGAGCGGCCCGAGGGCCACCCCGTCGCTGCGCACCACGGTCGCCGCCAGCCCCGCCCGCAGCCGCCCGACCAGCGCCTCGGCCTCCCCCGCCCCCGCGCCGGGCAGGAGGAGCGCGAACTCGTCCCCCCCGTAGCGGGCGACCGTGTCCCCCGCGCGCACGCCCGCCGCGAGGAGGTCGGCCACCGCGCGCAGGGCCGCGTCGCCGGCGCGGTGGCCGTGCGCGTCGTTGAGCGCCTTCAGCCCGTTCAGGTCGAGGAGGAGCACCGCCAGCGGCCGCCCGGCGCGATCGGCCTGCGCCAGCTCCCGCTCCAGCTGCTGGTAGAAGTGGCGGTGGTTGTGGGCGCCCGTCAGCCCGTCGGTGATCGCCGCCCGCTTCTCGCGGTCGTGCAGCCGGGCGACCGCGATCGCGACCGCGAGCTGGTTGGCGATCGTCTCCAGCGTCAGCTCGTCGTCGGCGCTGAACGCGCCCTCTTCGCGGGCCTCGATCGCGATCGCCCCCAGCGCCTCGCCCGCGCGCACCAGCGGCACCAGCAGCGCGGCGCGGCTCGCCGGGTCCCAGGCGGCGTAGCGCGCGTCCCGGGCGATGCTCGAGATGCGCCGCGCCCGCCCGCCCGCGAGCAGCGCGTCGAGCGCGCCCGCGCCCCGGTCGACGCCGCGCCCGACGATGGCGGGGTCGAAGCCGCTGGCCGCCCGCACGGTCAGCCCCGCGCCCCGCTCGTCGCGCAGCAGCAGCGCGCAGGCGTGCTCGCCGAACTCGCGCGCGATCACCGCGAGCGCCCCGGCCAGGAACGCGTCGAGGTCGGTCAGCGCGCCGATCGTGCGCGCGAGGTGGTGCAGCACCGCCAGCTCCTTGAGCTGCTGCGGGCGGATCTGCCCGGCCACGGCCTCCCGCTGCTCCGCGACGAGCGTGCG
>JAABUN010002816.1_pt1 | contig 29224 bp, 24 predicted proteins | sample 5559311 | NCBI WGS metagenome assembly JAABUN01 (sample SAMN10711877, study PRJNA513370) | rock metagenome | isolation source: Antarctica rocks | place: Antarctica: Victoria Land, Siegfried Peak sud | reverse complement strand
GAGCGCGGGCGTCTCGCCCGCAGGAAGTTCATCGCAATCGCGCGCCCAAACGCTCTTTCTGCGGCCCTTGAATCGTGGTTTATGCGGGCGAGACGCCCGCGCTCCGACTTTCTTTACCCCCTCTGAGCGGGCATAAACAAAGTCCATTCCGGCACAGCCACTTAGCCATCGACGTGAATCATAGGCCGAATTTCGGGGTTTTTTTCGGCTTTGCGAAGCACTTCGCGGGTCACGGGCGCGGTATCGCCTTCGCCCAGCAGCAAGTAGCGCATCATAAAAGCTAAAGGATTGCCTTCGCTCCAGTTAAAGTAGGCGTGAGGCCGTTTTCCGGTGATTTCGCGCATATGCAGCAAAAGCGCGGCGATGGCATTGGGAACCGTCGAGCTTTCCATTCGCAAAATGCGATAGCCTTCGACTTCGATGCCGCGCACCTGCAACGTTGAGGCGAAATCCGAGGCATCTTTGACTTCGACTTCGAGAAACAAAATCGGCAGCGAGGCGGGAATGTGCGAATCCTCGCGCTGGCGGTCTTCTTTGAGCGCATATTCGCGCGCGTCGCCCTCCTGACGCTTGTTGGCGATGACGCGCAAGCCGCGCCCGCACGATTCGGTGACGAAACGCTGGGCCGCCTCATCGAGTTCGACGCTTTCCACACGCAGTTCGGTGGTGCGCGAGACGCGCGACAAAAACGAAATGATGATGATCGAAAGAATGAAAATTCCGGCGATCTTGATGCCTTCGGGCCGTTCGTGGATGTTTTGGCCGGTCGTGTAAACGAAAATCAGCGCGACGATGCTGAAAAATACGCCCAGACCGCGTTGTTTTTGATGAAACGCGGCCAGCGCCGCCGCGGTGGAGGCCGAGGTGATTAAAACTAGCACGCCCGTCGCATAGGCGCCGCCCTGAGCATCGACATCGGCGCGAAAAACCAGCGTTACCAGAAACGAAATGAGGGTGAAAACAATCGCCAGGGGCCGCGAGGCGCGCGCCCAATCGGGCGCCATGCCATAGCGCGGCAGATAGCGCGGCACCAGGTTCAAAAGCGCCGCCAGCGCCGAAGCGCCCGCGAACCAGAGAATTAAAATCGTGGAAACGTCGTAAAGAGTGCCAAAGGCATCACCCATGTAAAGATGGGCCAGATAAGCGAGCGCGCGGCCATTGGCCTCGCCGCCTTTTTTGAACTCTTCGGCGGGAATGGCGAGCGTGGTGGCGAAACTCGACGCCATCAAAAACACGCTCATGATCAGCGCAGCCCACAACAGCAGTTTTTTGGTGTTGGCGATGCGTTTTTCGAGCGACCCATCTTCGCTTTTGACGAGCGGCATCACCGCGACGCCGGTTTCGAAACCCGACAGGCCAAGCGCCAATTTGGGGAAAATGATGAGGGAATAGCCGAGCATCGACCACGGCGAACTCGCCTGCGCCGCGAGCGCGTCTGTCCAGCGCGGCAGGTATTCGGGATGGTGGATGATATGGTTGATCGCCACACCCAAAACGACCGTATTCAGCGCCAGATAAACGATGGTGAGGCCGACCGCGATGCCGATAGCTTCCTTGAAACCTTTGTAAAAAACCGCGCCGAGCAGCCCGATCAAAATGAGAGTAATGCCGATGCGGTGGTCGTGTGCCCAACTCGGCGCGTAAGGGTTTTCGATGATGTGCGCGGTCGCGTCGGCGGCGGACAAAGTGATGGTGATGACGAAATCGGTGGCGGCGAAACCCAGCAAAACCAGCACGAAGACTTTGCCTCTCCAGCCCGCTAAAAGGCGTTCGAGCATCGCCACCGAGCCTTCACCGTGCGGCGATTCACGCGCCACGCGTTGATAGACCGGAACCGCGCCAAACAGCGTCAAAAGCACCAGGATCAGCGTCGCAAAAGGTGCCAGAGCGCCCGCCGCGAGCGCGGCGATGCCGGGCTGATAGCCGAGCGTGGAAAAATAATCGACGCCGGTGAGACAAAGCACCTGCCACCACGGATGCGGTTTGTGGGCGCCTTCCTGAGTGTGAGGCGCCTCGTGATCAGCGTGATTGTCAAGATGGGGAGCGGAAACGGTCATGTGAAAAATGGGCAGCAAGCCAAAACGAGTGGCAGTATGCGGAAAATGGGCTGGGGGCGCCGCCAGCGCGGGGAATTCCTGCGCCGGTTTAACTCGCACGAAACACCCTTTTGCTACCCTAAAATGAGCAGTTCACAGTGGAATCTTCAACATGGACGAACACAACGATATCCCCGCCGACATCCCTAAGCGCGAACTTCTCGCCACCGGCCAAAAAGCCCTCGAAATCAACCTCGACGCCCACAAATACGGCACTTTCGCCGAAATCGGCGCCGGACAGGAAGTAGTGCGCTGGTTTTTTCGCGTCGGCGCCGCCGCCAACACCATCGCCAAATCGATTTCGGCCTATGACATGACGGTTTCGGACGCGATTTATGGCACTTGCGAGCGCTACGTGTCGCGCCAGCGCCTCGAAACCATGCTCGACTACGAATACAAACTTCTGGTCGAACGATTGGATGAAAAACGCGGCCCGGAAACCGAGTTTTTCACTTTCGCCGACACCGTCGCCACGCGCAACTTCAAGGGCACCAACGAGTGCCACGGCTGGATGGGCGTCCAGTTCCAGACCGAGCCGCACGCCCAGCCGAGCCGCGTTTTGCTTCATGTGCGGATGCTCGACGCCGACCGCGTCGCGCAGCAGGAAGCGCTCGGCATCGTCGGCATCAACCTCTGTTACGGCTGCCTGATGCTCAGTGGCGACCCGTTCACCCTGATGGAATCCCTCCTCGACAACCTCTCGTCCGACCGCATCGAAGTGGACATGATCCACTTTTCCGGCCACAGTTACGAAAGCATCGACCATCGCATGATGGCGGTCAGATTGGTCGAACTCGAACTGTCGGACGCAGCGATGTTTCGGCCCGACGGCGAGGTTTTGCAGCCCTCGGAAGTGCTTTACAAGCGGCCCGTCGTCGTCGAACGCGGCAGTTTTCGGCCCGTGACGCACGTCAACCTCGATATGCTCGAATGCGCGCGCGCGCAGTTCATGGCCGACTGGGGCGAGGAAGCCGAAAACCCCATCGTTTTGTTTGAAATCACCCGGCGCAACCTCTTCGAAAGCGGCGAAATCGATTACGACGACTTCATCGCGCGCATTGAACTGCTCGCCTCGACCGGCGCCACGGTTCTCATCAGCGACTACGCCGAATACTACCGTTTAGCACAATATCTGGGACGCTATACCAAAAAGAAAATCGGCATGGTGATGGGCATTCCCAGCCTGCGCGATCTGTTCGATGAAAAGTATTACGAACACCTCGAAGGCGGCATTTTGGAATCCTTCGGGCGATTATTCAAAAACGATCTCAAATTGTATGTTTATCCACTGCTCGAAGATGCCAGTCACCTGATTACCGTGCCCCGTTTGCGAGTCGCGCCGCATTTGCAAAACCTGTATGAACATCTGATGGAAAACGGTTCCATCGAAGCGCTTGATTTTTACAATCGCAACTACCTGGGCATCTTTTCGCGCGACGTGCTGCGCCGCATCGCCGATGGCGACGAAAGTTGGGAGAAAATGGTGCCGGTCGAAGCCGTGGCGCTGATTAAAGAACGCGGTTATTTCGGCTATGACCAGCCGCATCCCGAAACTAACGGCGCACCGGTTGAAGCCGCGCCGCAAATCGAGGAAGCGATGGCCAATCCCGATTGATACATATCGAGGGCAAATGCCACGAAAAAATGAAGTGGGAATTTGTGGAATAACGCGAGTTCGTAGGGGCATGGCTTGCCCACCGTCTCCGTAACAGATGGAGTTTCTTGTAACACAGCATTTAGTGGCCATGGCAAGTCATGCCCCTACGACCTCACGCTACAAAATTCCCAAAGTGCGGCGCACCGCAAATCGCCGCGCCGCACTTTTTGTAAACTATCCAACGCTTTCACTGAAGTGAATTAAGAGGTTTTTATTATGTCACGCGAACGTATTGTCTCGCCGCAGGGCGGCGGAGGCGAAGAGAAGGATTTCAATTGGGGATTGCGCCCCAAATCGCTCGCCGAATACACCGGACAGCGCGAAACCGTGGATCGTTTGAAAATCGCCATCGACGCATCCAAACTGCGCGAGGAGCCGCTCGATCACTTGCTTTTGCACGGGCCTCCGGGTTTGGGAAAAACGACCTTGGCATATATCATCGCCGAAGAGTTGGGGCGCGACATCAATTTGACGAGTGGCCCAAGTTTGGAGCGGCCCGGCGATGTGATGGGCTTTCTGGTCAACGCCAAAGAAGGCGACATCATTTTCATCGACGAAATTCACCGTTTGCCGCGCATCGTCGAGGAGTTTTTGTATTCGGCGATGGAAGATTACATCGTCAATTTCACGCTCGATAAAGGCATGTATTCCAAGCCGCTGCCGATTCGATTGGAAAAATTCACCATTATCGGCGCCACCACGCGGCCCGCAATGCTGACGCGACCGCTGCGCGACCGTTTCGGCTTGCAACAGCACTTCGACTTCTATACCGAGGAAGATTTGCGCTCGATTGTGCGGCGCTCGGCGCATATTTTGGGCACGCCCGTCGATGCCGAAGGCGCCGGCGAAATCGCGCGGCGCTCTCGCGGCACGCCGCGCGTCGCCAACCGCCTCTTGCGCCGCGTGCGCGACTTCGCGCAGGTGCGCGCTGACGGCAACATCACGCCCGACATCGCGCGCGACGGCATGAAGCTCGAAGGCATCGACGAACTCGGACTCGACCGCCTCGATCACGCCATGATGAACGTGATTAAAGACGTTTACGACGGCGGCCCGGTCGGAATCGAAGCCCTCGCCGCGACTTTGAACGAAGAAAGCGACACCCTCGTTGATGTGGTCGAGCCGTATCTGCTCAAAATCGGCTTTTTGGCGCGCACTCCGGCGGGACGGCGCATTACGCGCCGCGCCTACGAGCATCTCGGCGCACTTCCGCCCGCCTCGGCGCTTTCGCCGCAACTCACGCTCATCGAAGAAGCGGAAGAGGCCGACGAGCGTTTGCGAGAACTCAAGCGCAAGCGGCAAATCGACGTCAAATAATGCGAAACTCCGGCTGAATCAAGGTTCAGTCGGAGTTTTTGTTGTCCAGTTTTTCTCGCTCGAATTATATTTCGGGCGAATTAGACTGTTATCACTGTTGCTAAAAACTAATTTTTATGAACATCTCACCCGAACAAAAAGAACGCCTCGATTCCTTAACAGAAGGTTCAAGTGATGACGATTGGGACGCTTGGGAAACACTCTATAACTCCGATTTCGTGACGCCGCTTCAGAGTCCTTTTGAGCTGCATTACTTGGCGAACTGGTGGAATTGGGGTGACGGAAAAACGGAGGAAGTGATGAAAGCGATTCTCTCTCATCCACTCTGTGACCGGGGCACGGCGCTCCTCATTTATTGGCTTGGTGTAACGCCTGACATCGCAGCAGATGAAACCCAAATTCCATCATGGCAAATGCCGTCCTTTGAGTTAGCCGCACTTACTGAGGCTCGACTTAGGGAAAACAAATTTGCCTCGCAAATCATCGCTTATAATCCTGCGGAATCTGCAGAATTTGCCGATTCTTTGAATTATGCCAAACGGGAAGTGCCTTTCGAATGGACTCAACCCTCTCCAGGAGTGCCATTTGATGTTCAACGCTAACGACGCACTTCAAACGCCAAGCCGAGCGTAAAATCCGGCCCGACTTTGCCGAAAAAGGGCGCTTTGAAGTTGTGATAATCGCCCTTTTCCGAAAATGAGGCCCACAACCGTTTTTTCGCCGAGGTCGCGTTTGTAACCAACGAGCGCAAGCGGCAAATCGACCGGAAATAATGCGAAACTCCGGCGGAAACGAATTTCAGCCGGAGTTTCGTTTGACATCACAATTTCGGTCGGCTTTATCCGGGTTTATCTATGAAATTTTCGCTGGCTTTGCTTCTGTGCGCGCGCTCAGGCTCCATCGCCAATGCCGACCCGCTCGCCGAGGATGGCCTGGCGCGCGTCGCGGCGCCCGGCGCCAAAGTCGAAACTTTGGCGAGCGGTTTCGGTTTTGTCGAAGGCCCGGCGTGGAACCGGCGCGGTTTCTGGGTGTTTTCCGACCTTCCCGGCGACACGCTCTTCAAAATCACGCCGCAGGGCAAAACCGAAATCCTCCGCCGCGCGACCAGCCATGCCAACGGCAACGCCTATGACAGCGAAGGCCGTTTGGTGTCGTGCGAAGCGGGCCAGACGCGCCGCGTCGCGCGCAAACTGCCGGACGGAATTTTCGATACGCTCGCCGACCGCTGCCAGGGCCAACGCTTCAACGCGCCCAACGACCTCGCCATCAAATCCGACGGCTCGATCTACTTCACCGACCCGACTTACGGCATGCCCAAAACCGCGCTCGAACTCCCTTTTCGCGGTTTATATCGCCTCTATCCCGATGGCCGCGTCGAACTTTTGGACAATACCTGGACTCAGCCCAACGGCATCTGCTTTTCGCCCGACGAGCGCACGCTTTACGTCGGCGACTCCCAAGAAGGCAAAATTTTCCGCTTCGATGTCGATGCGGGCGGAAGTTTGAGCGCCAAAACGCTGCTGGCAACGATTCCCAAACCCGGCGATCCCGACGGCATGAAATGCGACCAAAACGGCACGCTTTACGTCGCCGGGCCGGGCGGAGCGTGGATTTTCGCGCCGCGCGGCGGACTGCTCGGCAAAATCGCCACGCCCCAAAACCCCTCCAACCTCGCTTTTGGCGGCGCCGATGGCAAAACGCTGCTGCTGACGGCGCGTGATGCGCTCTACAGTGTGAAATTGAAAGTGGGCCGCATCCGATGAAGAGCCAGAACGCGGCGGCGGCGGCGGCGACTTCGAACTTGCTGCGCCCCACTGCCGTTTTACTTTTTTGCCTGATTTTGGGCCTCTGCTGTCGTTTTTATGGCCTCAATTGGGATGAAGGCGCGCAACTCCATCCCGATGAGCGCTTTTGCATCAGCGTTGTCGAGAGACTCAAATTTCCCACTTCGCCGCGTCAATTTTTCGACTCGCGCACCGCTCCGCTGAACCCCGCCAATCTCCAGGGCACGCATTACGTTTACGGCCAACTGCCGCTTTTCGCGCTCAAAATCGCCGCTCAACGGACAAATCGAGCGCAGATGCCGCAGCTTTTGCTGCTGGGCCGATTTTTGTCCGCGCTTTTCGATTGCGGCACGGTTTTTTTCACTTTCCTCATCGCGCGGCGCCTTTTCGACACCCAAAAAGCGCTGTTTTGCGCGGCGCTGGTCGCGTGCGCGGCGCTGCATATCCAGCAAAGCCATTTTTTCGTCGTCGATCCCTTCGCGGCGTTCTTCCTCACCGCCAGTTTCTGGGCCGGATTGCGCCTCGTCCAAGAAAACCGCGCGCGCGACGCGCTTTTATGCGGCGCATTCTTCGGATTGGCGTTGGCGTGCAAAATCTCGGCGGCGCTCTTGGGAATCGCGCTTTGGGGATTTTTGGTGCTGTTTGTCCGCAATTATAGCGCGCGCCGCGCCGTTTTTTGCGCTTTCCTGGTGATTTTGGCGGCGGTCGTGATGTTTCGTCTCGGACACCCGATGGCGTTTCGCGGCGAGTTCGGATTTTTCGATGTGCGACCCGACCCGCGCTTTTGGAGTGATTTAATCAATCAGGGCGGCATCACGCGCGGCGAAGTCGATGTGCCTTTCAACGTGCAGTGGATCGGGCGCGCGCCGCTCGTCTATTCGCTGCGGAATCTCGGTTTCTGGGGCTACGGCTGGCCGTTTTTGCTCTCGGCGGGTCTGGGAATTTTGATGTTGGCGAGAAAACCGCGCGGTCACGGCGCGCTGATCGTCGCGGCGACCCTCGCGCTCACGCTTTTGGTGATTCAAGGCGCCGCATTTTCCAAATTCACGCGCTATTTCTTGCCGCTCACGCCGTTTTGCGCGCTTCTGGCGGCGCTTGGCTGGCGCGAAATCGAAAAGAAAAGGCCGCTTTTTCGTCTCGGAATTCCGCTCGTTGCTCTCAGCGCTGCGGCATGGGCGCTCGCCGTGACTTCGATTTACGGTCGAACTCACACGCGCATCGCGGCTTCGCGCTGGATCGAAAACAACCTCGCGCCGGGCACCAGGGTCGGCAACGAAAGCGCGTGGGATGAAGGTTTGCCGCTGGGAAATATCGGCGGCGTCAGCGCCCTCGATGCGGTCGATTTCGATCTTCACGCGCCGGATTCGTTGGACAAAACCGCGGCGCTGGCGGCCAAACTCGACAGCGTGGAGTGGATTTTCATCTCGTCGGGCCGCGGCTGGCAAAACATCCCACGCTGGAGCGAAAAATGGCCGGTGACGACGCAGTATTACCGCGCGCTCTTCAATGGAAGCCTCGGTTTTCGCCTCGAAAAACGCTTCGCTTCGTTTCCCAGCTTCGGAAACTGGCAATTTCCCGATGCCAATGCCGAGGAAGCGCTCACCGTTTACGATCATCCGCTGGTTTTGCTGTTTCACAAAACCAAAGATTACGACCCAGCCAAAACGCGGGAGATTTTGGGAAGTGTCGCGCCACCCGAATCGCAGGGCTGGCAGCCGAATCGGGCGCCCAAAGTCGATGAACGCGCTTTGCCGACGCCACCGGGGTTTTGAAATTTAAACCGCAAAGGCGCGAAGACGCAGAAATTCAAGAAAATCTTTGCGTCTTCGCGCCTTTGCGGTTCAATCCCAATTTTACGCCACGATTTGCCCCAAAATCGCCGCTCCCACCGCCGCGTCATAGCGCGGTTTGACGACTTTCCACGCCGAAATCGGCAGAAAATCGCGTTTGAGTTCGACCATGATTTCCGTGACGGCATAGCCCAGACTGGCGCGCAAAAAGTCGTCTTCGAACAGCCCGCCGCGCAGTGCGACCAGCACTTCGAGCGGCGCGGGCGCTTCGTTTTCCGACGCCATGGCGCGGTCGAGGCGGCGATGCAGCATCGCGCGCGCCACGCTTTTGACGCCGCTCGACAAAAACATCGCGGCGCGGGCGCGAATCGCGCTCGCCTCGCTCGACCCCAGATCGGCCTGAGCGAACACCACCCGCGTCAAAGCGGCAATCGTTTCGCGCGAACACGCTTCGGAATGAACGAATTCGATGAGTTGTTCGCCGTTTTCGACGCCCAACTGCTCCAAAACCGGCTCGATGAGGCGCGTTTTCGGGCCGCGACCGTCCAAACCGCGACACACCGCGCGCAGCGCTTCGGTTCCCATCCAGTAGCCGCCGCCTTCGTCGCCCAAAAGCGGCCCCCAGCCGTCGGCATAAAACTGTTCGCCAGATTCGTCGGCGCCAAAACAAATCGCGCCGGTGCCAGCGGAAAGCACGATACCCGGCTGCCCCGAAAACGCGCCCGCGTGCGCCGCCACCACATCGGTTTCGAGCGAAAACGGATGATGGCACACCGCAGCCAGCGCGGGCGTCATCTTTTCGATGTCGCCGGGCCGCCGCACGCCCGCCAGACCAAAACCCCACGCCGCGATGTCGAGCGCGTCGAATTCGGGCTGGTTGTTTTGGGCGTCCTTGATCGCATTTTGCGCCGCCAGAGCGCAGTTTTGCGCCGCGACATCGGCGCCCACGCCATGATAATTCGAAGCGCCCGCTTCGCCGCGCCCGACGACTTCGCGTTTGCCGTCAATCACCACGGCGCGCGTGCCGGTTCCGCCGCCGTCGATGCCAATGAAATATCTCATTTTTGAATTTTTAGCCCAAGTTGCGACCTACTCAGCGAATCATTCGCTACGTCGGTGACAACTCGAATTTTTAGTTATCGCCCAAACGCCAAAAAAGGTGAGGCATGAAATCATGCCTCACCATTTCCTAAGTATCTCTATTCGCTCTCGCACTGCGCCCGCGAAACCGCCAAAACCAGCCCGATTCCGAGCAAAGCGCACATCAAACCCGACCCGCCGTAAGTCAGAATCGGCAGCGGCATTCCCGTGACCGGCAAAAGTCCCGAAACCACGCCGATATTGCCCGCCGCCTGCACGCCAAACAGCGTTCCAACGCCCGCGCACAGCAAAGCATCGAAGCCGCTCGTGGCCGCGTGTCCGGTCTGGAAGCAGAACAAAACCACCGCGCCGTAAAGCACCAAAACGCCCAACGTGCCAACCATGCCCCACTCTTCGCCGATCACCGCATAAATGAAATCGGTGTGCGGCGCGGGCAGATGGCCTTGTTTATAGAGCGAAGCGCCCAGGCCGACGCCGGTCACGCCGCCGCGCATGATGGCGCGTTCGCCCTGCAATTTCTGGTAATCCGAAGTTTTCGCGTCGTCTTTGCTCGCGCCGCCAAAGTGCGCCGCGATGCGCTGCTGCTGATAGCTTTTCATCCCCGGCATCGTGCCGCTTTTGCACAAAACTACCGTCGTCAGCGCCAAAATCGCCAGCGACGCGAAAATCACGCCGAAATGTTTGCGCGGCGCGCCCGCGTAAAACGCAATCGCCACCGCAATCACCGCTAAAACCAGCGTCGCCGACAAATGTGGCTGCAAAAACGTCAAAACGAGCGGAATTCCGGCAATCACCGCAGCGAAAAGCCACGGCCACATCGACTTTTGCGAGCCGCGCGCGGCGCGGCTCCAAAAATCGGCCATCACGCCAATTAAAGCGATTTTAGCGAGTTCGGAAAACTGCAAAGTGATCGGCCCCACGCGCAGCCAGCGCTCGGTGTTGCCCATCGACGCGCCGAGCGGCGAAAACTTGGTCGCCAACAGGCCCGCGACCGCTACGCCGTAGAGCATCCAGGCGAAACCGCGCAGTTTGCACGGCGCGAGGCGCGAGGCGGCAATCATCACCACAAAGCCGATGAGCGCGAAACCGATCTGGCGCCACAGGAAAAAGTCGGGGTCGCCATTATGCTGGTCGAGCGCAATCGCGGTCGAAGCCGAATAGACGAGCGGAATCGACAGCGCCGTCAAAAGCATCGCCGACACCAAAAGTCCCCAATGACAGGGCGCGCACGGCGCTTTCGCGGCGCGTTTGCGCGGCGCGCGCGCGGGTTTGGCGCGGACGAGACGTTCGAACTGCTCGGTTTGAGCGTCGGTGTCCGGCTCGATTTCGGTTTCGGTCGGCACCAGACGCAACGGCGCGCGCGTGTTTTCCTGCGCGATGCGATTCTGGCGCAGGGTGTGGAAATCGAGATCGGCGAGGTCTTGGCGGTCGCGCGAGATGTTGCGCTCGCGGGCTTTCACGCGCGAACGAGGCGCATTTGCGCCGGGGCGGGGGGAAGAAGCGGAGTGTGTTTGGGGCTTCATGTGCTTCCTTTGGAGTTCCAGATTGTATTGATTTCTAAGTTCTACGTTCCGAGTTCTTAAGTTCTAAGTTCCAACAAGACCCAGTTACGATCTCGGTAACCCAAATTCGGAATTGGGTTTCTTCAATTGTAAAGCTGTCTCGTTTGAACTTAGAACTTAAGAACTCGGAACATAGAACTTAGAAAGCGGTGAGTTCACCCTTCTTCGACCAAAGCGCGAAAGGTTTCGCCACGATGTTCGTAAGAGTTGAACTGGTCGAACGAGGCGCAAGCGGGACTTAAGATCACCGTTTCGCCGCGCTGACTATTCATTTTCGCAAGTTGCAGCGCTTCTGCCAACGTGTTTTCCCTATTTATTTGTGATTTTTCCACACCTATGGACAAAGCGACCTCATAAAGCATCTCTTTGGCCTCTCCAAACAGGTTCAAATTCGCTTTTTCGGCCTTCACCGCGCTCATTAAACCTCGATATCCCGCCGCCTCGATTTTGGCGCGGCCACCGACCAAAAGCGTCACCGGGTAGGGAAAACTCTTCAAAGCGGCGATGGCGGCATCGGGAATCGTGGACTGCGAATCGTTGACGAAAGTGATGCCGTCCTTTTGTGCCACGATTTCGAGGCGATGGGGAAGTGATTGGAAGTTGCGGATGGCGTCGACGATTTTGATTTTATATTCGTGGTATTTCTTTTCACCTAAAACACAATAAACGACAGCTATAGCAGCGGAAAGATTTGCTATGTTATGGGCACCTTTCAATGACACATCTTTAACATCAATCAAAGGGATAAATTTACTGCCTTCAGGAAAAGCTACGCCTACAACATCGTCTTCTCTAAATACGTTCAACTCTTCCGAATCCCTTTTACTAGTATTGCTTTCTCCTGACGAATAAACAAAGTCACCTTTCAAATCAAGCGGATAACCACCTGTGAAAGCGACTGATTCAACTCGCCCTTCATCCAAATTGAAAACGGCAAAATCTTCTTCCGTTTGATTGATGAAAAGCTTGCTTTTTGTTCCCCAATACTGTTCCAGCGTCGGATGATAATCCTGATGATCTTCCAGCAAATTCAATAAAACCGCGATTTTAGGCCGAAACGTCGGAGCTTTTTCGAGTTGAAAGCTCGAAACCTCGACAACGGCCCAACTTTCGGGCTTGAGCAGCGGCAAAATCTCGATGAGCGGCGTGCCGGTGTTTCCGGCGCTAATCGCATCGACTCCGCACGCTTGCAGCATTTCGGTGATGAGTTTGGTGGTCGTCGATTTGCCTTTGGTGCCCGTCACGCCGATGATCGGACACGGACAAAACCGGCTCGCCAGTTCGAGTTCGCCAATCACTTCACTTCCGCGCGCTTCGGCGGCTTCGATGACGCTTTTCAAAGGCTCGAAATGGATTTTGAGGCCGGGCGACAGCACGATCAAATCGCATTTCTCAATTCCGGCGAAGTTGTGGCCGCCCAAAACCAGTTCGACGCCCAAATTTTCGAGTTCGAGCGCGTCAGGCGAGAGTTCTGCGCGGCTTTTCCCATCGAATCCGATGACTTGGGCGCCGCGCGACAGCAAAAACTTCGCGGCGGGAATTCCGGCGCGCGCCAGGCCAATCACGGCAGCAGTTTGATTTTGAAATTCGGTCATATTCGGTCTACCGCCAAGAAAAATCCCTGAAAAATCTTTGCGTCTTTGCGTCTTTGCGGTTCATTTTCCTCAACGTCACGATGATTTTTTAAAGCGCGCGGCCCACTTCACGCTCGGCTGTTCGCCCCAGCGGTAAAACCCCTGCGCCACCGCGAAGGAAAGCGGAATCGCCATCACCAAACCGGCGATGGCGCCGGTTTTTTCGCCCCACAGCGCGCGCGTCGTCCACATCAGCGCCTCAATGCTGAACGCGTGCGTCAAATACAGGCTATAGGAAACGCGGCCCGCGAACTGTGCGGCGCGGCCCAGCGACCACGCGGCCAGTTTTCCGCGCCGCGCCACCACCAGCAACACCAGCGCCGTCACCACGCCGGTTTCGATGCCCTCGAACGAGGCGGAAACGAAGCTCGCCGGACGCGTGAACGACCACAGCGCGCTTCCAGTCATGCCCAAAACCACGATTCCCAGCGTCCACAGCGGCGCCGCGCCGCGCCAACTCCAAAAGCACAGCACGCCCGCCGCGAAATAAAACCAGCTGAACGGCCCCAGAGCGTAAAGCTGCCACGGCGTGCCGAACTGCACCAGCGCGCACGAAATCAGCGCCGAAATCCACACCAAATGCACCGCCAAACTCGAAAATGGCGCGTCCGTGGGCTTTCCCAACACCCGGTCGAGCCACAAAATCACCAAAAACGCCGCGTAAAACTGGATTTCCAGGCACAAAGTCCACGCCACGCCCAAAATCTGCGGCGCGCCGGTCAAATTGTGCGCGTAAACCAGGTTGAGCGCCAGAGTTTTGAGGTCGGGAAAACCGCGCCCGAAGGCGGCATGAAGGCTCATCAGCGCCACCAGCGCGACGAAATACGGCGGATCGAGCCGCAACTGCCGCCGCAGCGCGAAATTGAGGCCGCGCGGCCCGGTCAATGCGTTTTGGCTCAGAGAAAGCGCGATGACGAAGCCGGACAGCACGAAAAAAATCTGCACCCCGAACTGCCCATTAAAACAAAATTCCCGCACCGAAAGCGGCAAAACGCGCCGCAGAGTCTGGTTGGAAACCTCGTTGTTGACGAGGTGCGCCAACAAAACGCCCACGCTCGCCACGCCACGCAGTGCATCGACGAACTGAAGACGTGGTGCAGAGATTTTCATGGCGGCTCGCTCACGGAAAACGCGGCAAAACCCTCATTTTCCACAACACCAGCCCCAATATCGAAGTGCAAAGGTTGACCAGCCAGAACGTGCCGACAACGCGCCATTCGCTCCAGCCGCCGAGTTCGAAATGGTGATGCAGCGGCGCGCGGCGAAAGATGCGTTTGCCTTCGCCGAACTTCTTTTTCGTGTATTTGAAATAGAGAACCTGAAAAATTACCGAAAACATTTCGACATAGAAAATGAAGCCGATAAAGGGCAAAAGCGCGACGGATTTCGTCAAAATCGCGCCCGCGCCGAGCGCCGCGCCCAGCGCGAGACTGCCGGTATCGCCCATGAAAACTTTCGCGGGATATTTGTTGAACGCGAGAAAGCCTAAACAAGCACCGCCAAGGCAAAACCAGAGGAGTTGAGTAGATGCGTCGTAACCGGGAATTCCTTGTTTTATCAAGAGAAATGACAGGGCGACTTGGACGCTCAGTCCTGCGGCGAGTCCATCAATGCCATCTGTGAGGTTGACTGCGTTCGAGGTGCCAATAATTATCAACGTGGATAACACGAAAACACCAACCGATTCCAAACCAGTCTGAAATCCGAGGGATCGGGATGTCGTTAGCACGGCAATCAAAAAAAGTAGCGCCAACACAATCTGACCAAGCAATTTCTGCTTGGAAGTCAAGCCGCCGCGCCCGCGCGCTTTGCTCCAATCGTCGGCAAATCCAAGGGCGGCATGAAGCAGGACAACAACAGGAAAAGCTAAAAACACCCAGAACCAGCGCGTAAAAACAGTATTGAATGGTGCGATTTTGAAAAGTCGCAGCAGTTCGCAGACGCTTGCGGCCAGCACTAACCCGACGAGCGCCGAACCAATCAAACCAATTCCGCCCATAGAAGGCGTGCCCGCTTTGGCGAGATGGGAATCGGGAGTGTCTTCGCGCGGCGACCATTTCATACCTTTGATAGATTTCAATCTCGCAATCATAGTCGAACCGATGAACAACATTAAAACCCATGAAATTCCAAAAAACAGGGAAGGAGTCAAATAAGTGAAAAGCGACATTTAAATTCCTTTCACCGCCTCGACAACCACTTCCAAACCAACACTGCGCGAACCTTTTACTAAAACGACGTCGCCGGGTTTCAACCACTCCTCGATCCGACTCGCGGCTTCTTTGGCGTCGTCGCAATACGAAATCGCGATTGGATTCTCGTTTTCCTTCGCGCTCGGCAAAGCCGCGTTCAAAAGCGGCCTCGTTTCGCCGCCGACACCAATTAAAACCTCGACAAACTGCCCAGCTAACGCGCCGATTACACGGTGCTGCGCTTCGGAATGTGCGCCAAGTTCTTTCATCGCGCCCAAAATCGCCACGCGTCGTCCGCTTCCGGGAAAATCGAGCAGCGTTTGCAGCGCGGCGCGCATCGAATCCGGCCCGGCGTTGTAGCAATCGTCAACGAGGGTGATGCCGTTTTCGAGTTTGAGAACCCGCATTCGCGCGCCGGGAAGTTCGGCTTTTTCGAGTCCTGCGACGATATTTTCCGCCGCAACTCCCAATTCGCGCGCGACGGCAAACGCGGCGGCGGCGTTGATGGCGTTGTGCGCGCCGGGAAGCGGCAAATGGATTTTCGAGCCGTTGATTTCGCAGGAAATGTTGCCGTCGGTGCGCGTTTCGATATTTTCGACGCGGTAATCGCTCCACACCGCCGCGCCGAAAGTGACGAGTTTGCACGGCGTTTTGCTTTGCAAAAACTCCAGAAACGGCGAATCGGCGGGCAAAACCGCGAGGCCGTTTTCGGGCAGATTTTCCAGAAGTTCGGCTTTGGCGGCGGCGATTTCTTCAACTGAACCCAACAGTTCGATATGTTGCGGCCCGATGTTGGTGATGACGCCAATCGTCGGCTCGGCGATTTGGGCGAGAGTGTCGATTTGGCCGCGCCCGCGCATTCCCATTTCCAAAACGGCGGCCCTGTGATGCGATTCGAGTTGAAACAGCGTCATCGGCAAACCGATTTCGTTGTTGAAATTGGCCTGACTGGTGAGGGTTTGGAATTTGGGGGAAAGCGCGGCGTGAATCAAGGCGCGCGTCGAGGTTTTGCCGTAGGAGCCGGTGACAGCGACGACGGGAATTTGGAAGCGTTTGCGATGGTGATTAGCAAGTTTGCCAAGTGCAGCCAATGTATTAGAGACCTGTATTTGTAGCAAAGGCAATTCGGGCTTAGGAATTTCAACTAAAGCAGCCATCGCGTCACTCGCGATTTGAGGAAGGAATTGATGACCGTCGAAATTTTCTCCGCGCAAAGCGACAAAAAGATGTTCGGTTTCACTATTTCTCGCAGCAAAAATCCGCGAATCTGTGACAACCCCTTCAATTGCTTCGTAGTCGTTATTACGATCATAGTTGACCGCACGACCACCGGTAACTTGACAAATTTCTCCTAATTGAAAGGGGGCAAGGTTTCCGCCGATTTGCTCCGCCATTATTTCCCATCCTTCAAATGTTCGAGCGCTTCGCGCACGACTTCGCGGTCGTCGAAATGAATCGTTCGTTCTTTAAAAATCTGGTAAGTTTCGTGGCCTTTGCCCGCGATGAGGACGAAATCGCCCTTTTGCGCGATTTCTAAAGCGCGTTCGATGGCTTTTCTGCGATCAACTTCGACTTCGACGGTGCAATGGCTGCCCGATGTGCCTTCCAAAACGTCGTCGATGATGCGGTGCGGGTCTTCGGTGCGCGGATTATCCGACGTTACGACCAAAATATCGGCCAAACCTGCTCCGATGGCGCCCATTTGCGGGCGCTTGGTGCGGTCACGATCGCCGCCGCAGCCGAAAACCGCGATTAATTTGCCGCTCGTGAACTCTTTGGTCGTCGCCAAAACGTTTTTGAGGCCGTCGGGCGTGTGCGCGTAATCGACGGCGACATAAAATTCCTGGCCCTCGTCGATCATTTCCATCCTTCCTTCGGGCGCTTTGGAACGGTTCATCGAACTCTGGATTTGGGTCGCGCTCATGCCTTTCAAAATCCCAAAACTGATGGCGGCGAGCGCGTTTTGCACGTTGAATCGGCCTGTGAGCGACAAATCGAAGGGAATATCGCCGCCCGAAGTGCGCGCTACGAAACTGGTTCCCGACGCCGACAGATGAACCGCTTCGGCCTTGACGTGCGCCTCGCCTTCGATGCCATAAGTGATGTAAGGCACATCCGCCGCGAGATCCAGAAGTCGCAGCCCGTAATGGTCATCGACGTTGAAAACCGCGCCGAAACTTTTGTGCGCTTCGCTTTCGCGCGCCACATCGGTGAAAAGTTTGGTCTTGGCAGCGAAATAATCCTCCATTTCGCCGTGAAAATCGAGGTGATCCTGCGTCAAATTGGTGAAAATCCCCGCATCGAAAGCGCAGCCCGCGACACGCTGAAGAGCTAAAGCGTGACTGGAAACTTCCATCACGACGGCATCCGAGCCGCCGTCGAGAAAATCGGCCAACAACCGCTGCAAATCGAGTGATTCGGGCGTGGTGCGGCCCGTGTCGTAATAGGTTTTTTCGGCTTTGGCGCCCAGTGTGCCGATAATACCGACCGATTTAAAGCCACTTTCGCGCAGCAAATCGGCGACGAGGTGGGCGACCGTCGTTTTGCCATTGGTGCCGGTGATGCCGACCAGCATCATTTCGCGCGACGGGTGTGAATAAAACTCGCACGCCATCATCGCCAGCGCGCGCCGCGTGTCGGGCACGATGACTTTGGTGATATTTTCGGGAATTTCCGAGATTAAATCGAGGTTTTCGGCGACAATGACGGTCGCGCCGCGCTCGACAGCGGCGGCGGCGAATTGGTGGCCATCGGTGGCGACGCCTTTGATGCAAACGAAGGCCGAACCCGCGCTGACCTCGCGCGAATCGTAGTTGACGGCTTTGATATGAGGGTTTTGGTCGCCGAGGATTTCGGCGTTAGGTGTAGAAATTAAGAGTTCTTGGAGAAGCGGCATATTGGTTTAAAAATTTACCGCACAGACGCGGAGACGCAGAGATTTTTTGAGTTGTAAAGCTGGTTCTTCTCTGCGTCTCCGCGGTGAAAATTGATTTACCAATCATAATTAGCGGCGTTGGCGCGCAGAGCAACGCGCATAACGCCGTCCTTCAATAACGGCACATTAAAGTTCATCAACAGGCCCAGTGGAAGCTGGGAAAGGCGCAGATAAGTGAGCATTTGGGCGCGATGAATCGGCTGCAAAGCAGCAACGGATTTGAGTTCAACAACCACCAAATCTTCAACCACCAAATCTTCAACCACAACATCCAGACGACAACCACAATCGAGATTGACCGACTTGTAACGAACCGGAAGTTCGACCTGGCGGCGAAATTTGATGCTGCGTTCGGTCAATTCGAAACACAAACATTCTTCATAAGCGCTTTCGAGCAAACCGGGGCCGATTTCGCGGTGAACATCCATTGCCGCGTCCACGATTTCGCCGGAAAGAATGTTGATTCGCATGATTTCGATTCGGAAGAGAATTCACCGCAGAGACGCAGAGAAAAATGAGATTTATAGATTTATCCCCTCAAAAATCTCTGCGCCTCCGCGTCTCTGCGGTGGACTCTCTATTTTTTCTTCGGTGGTTCAGGCCGTTCCATCAGCGCCAAATCCGGTTTCGGAGCGCTGGCGCCGTCATTGAGCCGCATCGCCACCATCGCTTCTTGTGCGATTTGGGTGAAAGCCGGGCCGCAAACTTCGCTTCCCCAGTGCGAGCCGTGCGGCTCGTCGGCCATCACCGCGATGACGTATTTAGGCTTATTCATCGGCAAAAATCCGACGAAGGACGAGATGAATTTGCCCGCCGCATAGCCGCGCCGCCCAACCGCTTTTTGCGCCGAACCGGTTTTTCCGACCGCCGGATAGCCGGGAATGAAGATGTATTTGCGCGCGGTGCCCTCGGCGACGACGCGGCGCAGCATTTTGGAGACTTCCTGCGCGGTTTCGGGCTTGATGACGCTCGGATTTTTGACTTCGGGCGCGAAGGTTTGCAGGGTTTTGCCGCGCGCGTCGCGGATTTCTTTGACCAGCATCGGCTTCATCATCACGCCATTATTGGCCACGACCGCGCCGATTTGCGCGAGTTGAAGCGGCGTTAGCATCATGCCCTGCCCGAACGAAAAGTTGGCGTATTGCGCCTGCGACCAACCTTTCGGATCGTCTTTAGGCAGCCAACCGCCGGCGATGTTGAAACCGGGCAAGTCCGGTTTCTCGCCGACACCGAATTTTTTGGCGTAATCGAGCAGAACATGGCGCGGCATCAGCTGGGCGAAATGATACATACAGGTGTTGGAACTGTCCCGGATGCCTTCGCTGAGACCTTTCATTTCCGGTCTGATGTGGCCGCTCCAGAACTGCCAGTCGTGGATGGTGTATTTGCCGACCGGCGTGACGCCGTTGATGAAAAATCGCTTGGACTGCCAGTCGGGAATGTTTTCAATCGAGGCCGCGGCGGTGATGATTTTCCAGGTCGAACCGGGTTCGTAAGCGTAAGAAAAGGCGCGGTTGGTCGCCAAATCGACGACGTTTTTCGGTTTTTGGTTGAGGTCGAAGGTCGGGCCGGTCGAAACGGCGACGATTTCGCCGGTATCGGGCTTCATCACCACCGCGACGCAGAAATTCGGCTGGTATTTCTCGACCACCTGGCGCATCGTCTGGTCGGCAGCGGCCTGAATTTTGGGGTCGATGGTGGTGACAATCGAGTTGCCGTCGCTCGGCTCACGCCAATTGCTGACGGTGCCCGGAACGGCGCGACCGCGCGCATCGACGAGCGAATCGCGGATGCCGGGCGTGCCGCGCAGCGTTTGATCGAGCGCTTTTTCGGCGCCATCGACGCCTGTGCCGGAATTCGAGGTGAAACCGATGAGTTGCGGCGCGAAATTGCCGAGCGGATAGTGGCGGCGCGGCGTGGCTTCGAGACTGAGCGGCTCCCAAAACTTTTTGCGGGCGGTTCTTTGCGCGCGCGTTTCGCCGTCTTGCGGCCCCACGAGCGCTTTGAGGCGGTTGGCGCGCTCTTCATCGACGTTTTTGGCGAGGCGAACGTAATAATTTTTGCTGCCGCCCTCGCTTTCGACCTTATCGAGTTGCGCGCGATATTCAGCATGGTCGCCGCCGACGATTTCCGCCAAACGCGCGGCGATTTCGTCTTTTTGCGCCGCATTCCAGCCGCGCGGATTCGCGGAAATGGTGTATTCGTCGATGGTGACGGCCATCGCGGTGCCGTCGAACGCCAGAATGTTGCCGCGGCGCGCGGGCAGTTCGTCGCGGCGTTCGAAAGTTTTGTCCGACAGCGCAAACGCCGAGGCCGACGGCATGGTTTGCATATAGACGATTTTGGCGCCGAGTCCCAAAAACGCGAGACTGAAGCCGTAAAACGCCCATTCTATGCGCTTCTGAGTGATGCGAAGCGGATTTCCGAGACGGCTCATGGTTGCTTCACCTGTGTCGCGGGAGTCGGCTTGGGAAGCAGCGCGTCCGACGTTACATCGTCGAAATCGCCCGCTGCGATGGGGCGATAACCGAGTTGCGCGGCCCACTGCGAAAGCAGCGGCGAGGATTTGTAACTCGCCAGACGGTTCTGATTGAGCGCGATTTGCAGCGAAGTTTGCTGAATCTGCTTTTTGAGCGCTTCATCTTGACGTGTCGCGCTCAAAGCGAGCGCGTAAACCCAGACCAGACCCATCAATTCACAAAAAATCAAGGTTCCAGCCAAAAACGGCCCCGACAAAACGAAAGGCCGGTGGCGTTTGCGCGATTTGCGGCGCACTGCGGCTTCGCTGGCCGGGCGCGCGCCGGTAAAGCGCTCGACATAAGGCGCGACAGTGCGCCAGTCGAGGTCGGTTTCAGGAAGGTTTTTGGGCGACGGAACGGGCAAAGGCGCGTCGTCTTCAGGTTGGCGCAGGGCGGCGGCGGGCATCGGTTTTCCTCCAAGAAGAGGGCGATTATTGAAAAAATCGCATGGCTGTGATTAAAGCGGTGAGCTAAAATGACAAAACGCCCGCCGAGCGGCGGACGTAAACGCCCGATTTGGGCTAATATTGAGTTGGTTTCGATTCGAGAATTTGCTTCTCGATTGCGCGCAGTTTACAGGAGCGCGACAGCGGATTGAGCGCGATTTCCGCGTCGCCTGGCACCACGGGTTTGGGAGTGAGAATTTTCATTTCCCAGGTTTCTCCCAGGCCCATGATGCCTTCGGGAACCGGCTCTTGACCCGTGAATTTGGGGTCGAATGGCAAAGAAAGCGAAAGTTCGCTAAACATAGCGCCAGACAATTCAAAAGAGGCGAGAGATGAACGCGCCGCGCCGCGAACGTTTCCTTTCGGTGAAAGGGGACGTTTGCGGGGTCGGGTCGTGCGGGAAATGTCGTTAGCATTGCCCTCGCGCCCGGCCAGGCGGCGAAAAGTGCGTTTGACGGTGCGGTCTTCGTTGCTGCTGTAGGTCAGAACGACCAAACGCGCGGTTGGGGCTAAAACACTGCTCAGAGCATAGCTTCCTTGGTCGAGTGCCCAAAACTCGTCGTTTACGGCAAGCCGTAAGGCGGCGAAAGTTTTGGTGGCGGGATGAACACGCGACTGGTGGCGAACTCCGGCAGGAATAGCTTCTTCCACGATTTTGGCGAGTTCTGAGGTGGTAGCGATAGGTTTGGTTTGACGATGTGCTGCGATGAATTGTGCGATGCGACGCGCCCATCTCTCGTCGGCGAGCTGGAAGATCAGATCTTCCAGCTCGTTCTGTGTGAGCCGGTTCACTAAGTCGAAAGCGGAGGCGCCCTCGCTGCGGTTGTAACGCATATCGAGCGGCCCGTCACCCCGAAACGAAAGGCCGCGCTCGGCCCAAGAGACCTGATACATCGACATTCCGGCGTCCACAAGTGCGCCGTTTATCTCGGTGATCGGGCGTCCATCGCTTCCGACTTTCAAGTTGTCAAAGAACGGTTGTAGCAATTGCGGCGCATGGCGAAAATCGCCCAGCACCGTCGTCACTCTCTGCGCCACGCCTTCGTCTTTTAAGCGACTCAGCGCGACTTTTTGCGATTCGGCGTCGCGGTCGAAAGCGACCACTCGGCACGTCGGATGAGCTTTTAAGATTGCGAGCGTGTGACCGCCCGTTCCCAGCGTCCCATCCAAAAAAACCGCGTTCGGTTTGTAACTCTGCGAAATCTCACTTGCCAAGCTGCTGCAAGCTAAGAATTCGAGCACCTCGGCGACCATCGCTGGCGGATGCACTCGCCGCTCGCTCGCCCCCTTGTCCTGTTGTTCCAGTTCCGATTGCAAGTCCGGTTGTTCCATTTCCGGCCTCCCGGACGGCCTCTTCCACGATTTTCTCTTCCGCTCGCGGCGCTTCCTGCTTGCGAATCTGGCTCGCTGCGGCGCGCAGCATTCCGGCCTGCGCGCGGCGCACTTCGGGCGATTCGCCTTTTTGCTGCGCCAGTTCCCAGCGTTCCCGACTCCACATCACCGCTTTGTTCAAAACGCCCACGGTCACGATGTCTTTGTCGATCTGCGCCCGAAAACGCAGGATGTCCGACACCGAAACCCGCCACGAATCGCCTTCGATGGTCACGAACTCAGCGGCTCCGGTGATGCGCTCTACCGCCGCTGCGATAAACTCATCCCCAGGATTTTGCGCCATCTGCTGTTCGCAGTATTCGAGAACGTCGCGTCCGGTGTCGTGGTTATACATCGCCACGTTGTCGTTCTCGTCCAGCATCATCCAAAACCGTTCGGTCAGTCCCGCTCGCAGCTTCGCCGGAACGATCACGCGCCCTTTGTCATCGAGCGCATGAAAGTGCGTCCCCGTCATCACGGGAACCACAATTTCCAACGGAGCACTGCTCCTTTCCTCGCCGCGAGGGGCGGAAATGCGGGCCATTGACTAATCCGAACATCGCAATTTGAACCAACTCGAAATGCGTCTTGATTTTTTAAGGTGAAGCATTAAGGTGAAGCATTTGGATAACGCCAAGAACGCTCGCTAAAACTTGAAAATTCCGATTTTGAAAATCGCTCCGCAAAGCCTTTTTCAAAACCCGTCCTTTCGCGTCATTTTGCGTCACTCCGCGCCACTTGTCGTCAAATATACCGCAAAAAACGGCGAGTGCCAAACTTTTTTTCAGTGTTTTGTGCAACTTTAAGCGCTAAGTTTGAGCAAGTTTAAAATTTTGTTAGCGTCTTTTGGGCGATTCGAAAATCTCGCTTTTTCGAAAATTGGTCGGCGTGCGTGATGCCAAGGAGCGCCGCTTTCACTGAAAACCCCACAGATTTCCGCATTTTTTGCGGGTTTGGGCAGCGCAGTCCACGGCAGACCCGCAACGGGATGAGAAGTAGAAAACTCTCTCCGATTTTGGAAAATTTCGCCCTTTGCAAGATGTTTTGCGTCATTTTGAACCCTTTGGCGCCGAAAACCTGTCTACAAACGCGATGAATCCGCTATTTCCCCGCGCCGCGTTGCTCTTTGCGACTCTGGCGCCTTTTCAAATCCCCGCAATTCAGGCGCAGAGCATCCCCAACGCGCTGTGCGAAAGCGGCGAGTGCCAGCCCGCGATTGCGGCGCTGCAATATGGCGGGCGACGCGCCTACAAATTGACCGACGGCAAAACCGAGGCGGTCGTCGTCCCCGAAATCGGTCGCATCATGCGTTTTGGCAAAGTCGGCGGGCCGAATTTGTTGTGGAATTTGACCGGTTCGCCGGCAAAGGAAGGCTGGAAAAATTACGGCGGCGATAAAACCTGGCTCGCGCCGCAAAGTTCGTGGAAGGCGTTTCACGGTAGCGATAACTGGCCACCCGACTCGGCTTTTGATGGCAAAGCTCATCAAGCCGAAGTTTTGAGCGGCGGCAAAGTGCGCCTGACATCGCCGCTTTCGCCGACGGGAATTCGTTTGACGCGCACCATGTATTTCGCGGATAACGGCGATTTCGTGATCGAACAAATGGCGCGCAAGGAACGCGGCGCGCCGCTTCGCGCTTCGATTTGGAGCATCACGCAAACCGTGCCGGGCGAAGCGGTTTTTCTGCCCACCAGTTCCAAAAGCACTTATCCAGGCCATTATCATCCTTTTGGAAAAGTGGGCATCGCGCAAAAAGTGGCGCTCGTCAAACCCAATTTGCTGCGAATCATCCCAGCAGGCGAAGGCGGCGGCGCCAAATTTGGTGTCGATGCGCCGGTTTCGAGCATCGCTTCGATCCGCGACGGCGTGGCGTTCGTGCAGAAATCGCCCAAACCGCGAGGAATTTATCCCGATGCCGAAGGCGGCGCCGGTTTTCCCGTCGAAATCTTCGTTTTAGGCGACCCCAACAGCTTTTATGTGGAAATGGAACTGCTCGGCCCGCTCAAAACCTTCGCTGTCGGCGGCAAATCGACGCACACGGTGCGTTGGAGCCTGCACGATTTGCCCTCCAAAAACGTCGAATCGCCCGCCGTTGTCGCTGCCGTGGAGAAACTGTTGTTTAACGGCTAAAAGTGCCGCCACGAGGTTTGGACGTGCTTCTCCTTTGTCTCATGTCCCAGCGAGGTCGGAGCGCTGCACTTCACAGTGTTTTTCAACAAATTACTGCACAGTGATAAGCTCATACTCCTCTTTAACTCCAGCACCCGAAATATCCTGAGCGTAACCACTTGCGCCCAGATCAGTGACGTTTATTTCTTTCAAGCCCTTTATCGTCCAAATGTAAAATATATCTTTTGCTCTCCCCGATTGGGACGGAGTTGACGTATAAATAATTCCATTCTGCGGGAACCGTATGACACGATAGCCATTTTCTAAAGGAAGAGGAGGAGCAGTGGAAACTGCATAGTAGACGCGTGCTTCTCCTTTAAAATCTTTCGGAAAAACATACATACATGGTGTTCAGTTCATAGCGCAACCTGAAAGTGAACATACCACCGCAAGCCGTAATGCGATTTTCATTTCAAGCCTCTCCTGGCGGCGTTTCATTTTTTGTAGCACGGCGCCAGCCCGCGACCGCGAAAACGAAATTCACCAGCGAAGCCGTGTGCGTGCCGAGACAAATCGGGCAGGTTTTTTTGATGAGGAATTCGGCGATATAAAAAAGTCCCAGCGAAAACAATAATCCCACCGTCGCAACGCCCAATCTTTGCAAGGCCGCGTTTTTGAGATTGACTCCCGAACCCGAAACCGCGGTAATCGCCACGATAATCCAGAAAAGCCCACCGTAATAACCGAGCGGGATGCCAAAAAATTTTCCCCACTGCGAGCCTAAAACTTTGTCGCACGAAATCGACTCGGAAATGGTGCAGCCCGCCGATTGCCCGGCTTCGATGCGACCGTGCGCCCACACCGCGTAAATCGACAGCGCGATGCCGATGAGCGCCAAAATGATGTGCAGCCACGCAACGGTTGTTTTTGGCGTGGATTGAGGCGTTGGAAGGTCGATTTCGGCTTGCATAATGAGAGTTTAAGCGCGTGACGCGCCCAAATGAGTTAATAAAGAACGGCATGGCCGCGCGACGCACCGCATTTTCTCCGTTTTTCGATTCACTGAGCGAAATTTTCCTCTTTTTCGGGCAACTGACGACGCTTTTCCTCGAAAGCGCCTGGTTTTTGCTGCGCGGCAAGATTTCGGTGCGCGCCACGCTGCGACAGATGGGCGAAGTCGGCGTGGGTTCGCTTTTCGTGGCGATTGTCACCGTCGGATTTTCGGGCGCGGTTTTGGCGCTTTACACTTCGGTGCAGCTCGTCAAATTTGGCCAGGCGGGACTCGCGGGCGGCGTGATCGGCAAAAGTCTGGCGCTGGAAATCGCGCCGGTGATCACCGCCATCGTGGTTTCGGCGCGCAGTGGTTCGGCGATGGCGGCGGAACTGGGTTCGATGGCCGTCACCGAACAGGTCGATGCCCTCAAAACCATGGCGGTTTCGCCGACGCAATATCTGGTTTTGCCGCGCATTTTGGCGACCATGCTGATGATGCCGATTGTGGTCGCCATTGCGAACCTGGCCGGACTCTATTTCGCCAGTTTGACGGCGTCGCTGGGCGGCATTTCCTCGACGCTGTTCTGGACTTCTTTCCAAAATTACGTCAACGTCGGCGACCAGATACAGGGACTGTTGAAATCGATTCCCTTCGGCGCGCTCATCGCGCTCATCGGCTGCCGCCAGGGTTTGACGACTTCGGGCGGCGCGCAGGGCGTCGGGCGCGCCACCACGAGCGCGGTGGTGTTCGGCTCGATGGCGATTTACGTCGTCGATTTTGCGATTTCGTTGATGATCCAGGATTTCACCGCGCTGCGGCAGTAATTCACGTTAGCGAATGAATTCGCCGCAAAGAAGAGCCAAGTCCGCCTTCGCGGACTATTCACCGGCAAGGTTTCGGGAAACTTGTAATTTCCTCAACCTGCGAAGGCAGGTTTGGCTCTTCTTTGCGGCGAATTCATTCGCTAACGGTGAATTATCCAAAGTCGTCGCCGTTTTCAAGTTAAAATGTGAGCGAAGTTTCGCGCGGCGAAACACTTCGCCGTTTTATGTCCACGCCCATCATCGAATTACGCAACATCCATTATTCCGTTTCGGGCGCCGATGGCGAGAAGCGCCTGATTCTCGATGACATCTCGCTTTCTATCGAAGCGGGCAGCATCACCTGTTTGATGGGCACGTCCGGCAGCGGCAAAACCACGCTTTTGCGCTTGATGGCGGGGCTGATTTTCCCGGAGAGCGGCGAAGTTCTCATCGAAGGCCAAGATATTTGCCGGCTCAAAGAAGCCGATCTCAACGTGATTCGCCGCGATATGGGCTTCGTTTTCCAATATTCGGCGCTTTTCGACTCGCTCTCGGTCGCGCAAAACATCGGTTTCGCGCTGGATCGGCGGCGCAGACCGCAAAAAGAAATCAAGGAAGTCGTGACGCGCTTGCTGCAAGAGGTCGGTTTGACCGGCGTGGAAAACAAGCGCCCGTCGCAACTGTCGGGCGGCATGAAAAAGCGCGTTGCGATGGCGCGCGCGCTGGCGGCGAGTCCCAAAATCGTGCTTTACGACGAACCTGACAGCGGCCTCGACCCGATCATGACGCGCGTCATCGACGAGCTAATTTTGCAGATGCGAGCCGAAAAACACACCACAAACGTGGTGGTTTCGCACAACGTCGCCTCGATTTTTCGCATCGCCGACCGGGTTTTGATGCTCAACGCGGCCAAAATCGTCGCCGACGGCTCGCCTGCGGAACTGAAAAATTCGGATGAGCCGGTAGTGCGCCAGTTCATCGAAGGCCGCGCCGAGGGGCCAATTCTCATCCAATAAGCGAAAATCCGCGCGATTTTCCTCGGTTTTTACACAATGCGTTATCTCAACGAAATCAAAGTCGGCATCGTGGTTCTGCTGGGCCTGGTGCTGATGACTTTCGGCTATTTCTGGCTGCGCGGCGTCGGCCTGGGCGCCGATACCTACAACGTCAAGCTCGCGGGCGCGGCGCAAATCGCGCAGGGCAACGACGTGCGTTTGCAGGGCGTCAAAATCGGCCAGGTCGAGGATGTCAGCTTCGATCCCGACACCCAGCAGCCGATTCTGCGCCTCGCGGTGCGCCGCTCCAAGCCGCCCTACAAACTTCTGCATTCTTACAGCTACACCGTGCAAAGTTCGGGACTGGTCGGCGAAAATTACGTCGATATCCGCGGCAAATACAGCCCTGAATCGCTGACTTATCAGCCCAACGACCCCACGCAATTCATTCCCGGCCAAGCCTCGGCGGGGATTTTGGCGGTCGCCGACAGCGCCCAAACCATCATCAAAGATTTGCGCGGCACCATCGCCAACCTCAACGTCACGCTCGACCGCGTCAACAAGGGCGTTTTGAACTATGGCAACCAGCAAAAACTGGCGAGCGCGCTCGACGGCGTCGCCAAACTGACCAACAACGCCTCCAAAGGATTCGGCCCCAACGGAATTCGCGTCGGCCTGAGCGATCCCAAAGCCCAGCAAAACCTCAACAACGCGTTTCGCAACGCCGAAATCGCCTCGCAAAGCGCGGTGGGTGCGGCGCGCAACATCGAAATTACCACCCGCGAATTTGGTGGCGCGCCGCGCGAAGTCCGCAATTTAGTCGGCGATTTACGCCTCACTTTGGGCGAAAACAGAGGTCAACTGCGCGGACTGCTCACCGGCTTGACGAAAACCTCGAATAACATCGCCGGCGTGACGGAAAGCCTCGATTTCACGCTCAAACAGGGCGGTTTCAAGGAAAATTCGCAGCTGATTTTCCAATCGCTGCGCCGCGCGACGGAAAACATCGAAGTGGCGACCGGCGGTTTTCGCAAACTGGCGACCGACCAGGCCACGCAGCAAGACCTGCAAAAAACCCTCGCCGCACTGCGCGAAAGCACCGAAGCGCTGCGCGACACCGCCGTCACGATTCGCAGCACGCTCACCGACGACAAAAACAAGGCGCAAATCGGCAGCGCGCTGACCGCGCTCGGCACAACGGCGAACAATCTGGCGACTTTGACGACGGGACTCAACAACATCGTCGGCGACGCGGCTTTGCAGGAAAACGTCAAAGGCGCCGCCGCGAATTTGAACGCCACCCTCGCTGCAACCAGCGCCGCCGCCGAGCGCGTCAACGGGCTTTTGGGCGGCAGAAAACCGAAAAAGACGGCGCCCGGTGCGGGCAACCAAAGCCGCGTCGGTGCGCCCGCCGCTTTCCCGACCGGCGTCGATTTCACCTATCGCCGCTACCAGAAAGCGCCCGATAGAAACGGCGACGACGACGTTTCGGGCCGCAATTACGGCGACCTCAACTTCAACGGCGAGTTTTTCGGCGGGCCGTTTCGCCTCGGCGTGGCCAACATCGGCGACGGCGACGACATCACGCTGCAAAGCGGCCAGTTTTTCGGCTCCAACGTCGCGGCGCGCTATGGGATTTATCGCTCCAAGCTGGGAATCGGCGCCGAAGTGCGCCAGGGCCGCTTTTCGCTCGAAGGCAACGCTTATAATCCCAACGACGCGTCTTACAACGTCTATGGCGGCTTGCAAATCACGCCGAATTTGCAGTTTTTCGGCGGGCGCGAGAGTTTGCGCGGCGATGGCACGACGGCTTTTGGGGTGAAAATCACCAAATGAGAGTCGGGGCTATAAAAAGCCCCGCCTGAGGGCGTTCCGCCAAGTGCCCTCACGGGCACGAGAATAAGCCGCATTGTGCCCGT
>JAABUN010002815.1_pt1 | contig 29229 bp, 27 predicted proteins | sample 5559311 | NCBI WGS metagenome assembly JAABUN01 (sample SAMN10711877, study PRJNA513370) | rock metagenome | isolation source: Antarctica rocks | place: Antarctica: Victoria Land, Siegfried Peak sud | reverse complement strand
AGCGAAAGGAGCAGTCATAGCGTCTACCTAACCCGAGTCCGGAGTTTAGAGCAGAGCCGGAAGCTGTTGCAGTTAAGCGGGCAGCCGTAGCGAAGGTTTCTTTGGCTGATGGGTGTAGGCGATCAGAGCGGCTAGGAGGTTGATGGCGAAGTTGGCAGGGCTGCGGTGGCGGACAGGCCCGGGAGGTGCCGTTTTGTCCAAGACGCGAGTATGCTCAACTTGGGAGATATTCTTGAGCTGGTCGTTGATGGTCTCGATAATGAAACGTTTACGCAGCAGAAGTCTGTCAGAAAGCAGCATCAGCTGACCCTTCATGTTCTTACGCAGTGCGGTGATGAGTTCGAGCCCACGCTCGAACAGTGTTTGGAACAGTGCTTGGAAGATGTAACTCTTATCTGCGAAAAGCTTGCCGAAAAGGTTTTGGGTCATATCCTCAAGCGGTTTGCGGTCGTCGGTGTTGCCTGGAGTGAGGTGAACCGCCAGCAGTTCACCCTGTTTGTTGACGATCAAGTGGAGCTTAAAGCTGTAAAACCAACCCATTGGGGTCTTACCCCTCACCACCACTCCTTGGGACACCTAATACGCCGGTTGTGACACACTGCCAAAGAGGTGCTGTCGACAAAAGCCGTGCCGGTACAACGACCCAAACGGCTCCTCAGGTAAGCACACAGCAGCAAGGCAACGTCCTTGATCAGCTCGACAAAGCGGTTGTAGCTGACCAGCTTTGGAAACTCGACTTGTAGGTGCTCCCGCACATGTTTCTGGTAGTAGCTCTTGAAGTCGCAGTAGCCTGCATAGGTTAAGCGCCTAGCGCTGCATCTGCGATGCTCACCTGTGGTGAAAGTGGATCAGCAGGGTCATGACTTCGCTCGCGCTCATCACCGGCCTAGGACCACGCTTTGCTTTACTCGGCAGTTGCTGCTTCGCCGCCCACAGCTCGAACGCTTGATAAAAATCATCCACCTCAACAAATAACTCGAGTAAACTCATAGCTGTATCTCCTCTCCGGGTCTTTCGCTATTCCCAGTCTAGGAAATACTTCTCTGTCTCGGAAACTCCGAACTCAGGTTATGTAATAAGATACAAAATAGATAGTGCGTTCCATCTCGTCCTCCTTTGCAAACATCAGGTCACGATAGTTCCGGGGCGTCAGGTTTCGCTAATAGCGTCTGACTACCGTGCGATAACTTTTGGGTACGGCTGTCACTTTGAAGCGATTTCGGTGCTTTGTCGCGCTCGCGGAAGAGCTTAACTTCGGACGGGTAGCTGCGCGCGTCTTTTTAAGTCGACCGGCGCTGAGCAAGCAGATCGCTCTGCTGGAACAAGGCCTGGGCGCTAAACTTTTTGAGCGTTCGCTCCGAGGCGTGATCCTAACCGAGGCGGGGCGCATCTTGCTACCTGAAGTGCGTCTCGCCCGCGAGCAAGTCGGGCGCGTCGAACGCAGCGTCAGACGCTTGCAAAACGAAACGCTCCCGAAGCTCCGTTTGGGTTCGGTGGGTCCGGCGGCTCACGGCCTTGTGCCGAAGATTCTCAAAACACTCCGCGCCACGCATCCCGAGTCGGTCATCAGTTTGAACGAACTGCCCACTGCGGCGCAGCTCGAGCTGCTCAAAAATGACCTCATCGACCTCACGCTACTCTACGCCGAAGATACCCCTAAGACGGCCTTTTATCCCATCTTCCGCGACCCGGTCGTGCTCGGGCTGCGTAGCGAGCATCCGCTGGTGCAATCCGCAAGGGCTTTGCTGGCGAGCCCCGGCGACCACACGCTCGCCTCACCTCACCGTATCGAGCCAGGGCACGCACGGTTGCTGTCGTTTTTGTACGCTCGAGACGTCGTTCCGGAGGTCATCGAGGTCATGGGCGGTGCTGCCGCTTTCGGTCTGGTTGCGAGCGGCGAAGCCGTGGGTTTTTTCCCGGCTTTTGCCCGACTCAACGCGCCGCCGGGTATCACCTTTTTGCCGACGGACCCAGCTTTGCCGGAGCTTGAGACCGGTGTAGCCTGGCGACGTGGCGATCCCCCGACCATACTCGAGGCGTTTTTGCAGGCGGTGGAGCAGGTGAAAACAGCCCAAACAAGCTAGACTGCCGGTGTGTCGATCACTTCCGAAGACGAACTCGAGGGCATTAAACGCGCCGGTGCAGTCGTCGCCGAGGCGCTAGCCGCCATGAAAACTGCTGTCCGACCCGGCGTCACCCCGGCGCAGCTAGACGCGGTCTGTGGTGAGGTATTTGCCGAGCGTGGCGCGGTCTCCGCGCCCCGGCTCGAGTACGACGCGCCCGTCCACGCGTTCGTGTCGGTCAACGCCGATGTGGTTCACGGGCTACCGACGAATAGGCCGCTTAAGCCCGGTGACGTAGTCAAACTCGACGTGACGCCGAACGTCGGTGGCTTTGTCGCTGACGCCGCCTTGACCGTGGTGGTACCGCCCGCCTCAAAAGTTGCCACGCGGTTGGTCGCGTGCGCCGAAGCTGCGTTTTGGGCCGCGTTGAGCGTCGCGCAGGCGGGCCGTCCGCTGCACGCGCTGGGCCGGGCAGTGGAGCGTGAGGTCGAGCGGCGCGGCTTTTGCGTTCTGCGCGAGCTTGCCGGACACGGGGTTGGCCGCGCCATTCACGAAGCGCCCGAAGTGCTGAACTTCTACCGGCAGGGCGACGCCAAACTGACCGAGGGTTTGGTCCTGGCGGTCGAACCGATGGTGGCGACGAGAGCGGGGCGCGTCACAAGGCGCGCCGACGGCTGGACCCTCGGGGTACGTCCCGGTACCCTGACCGCGCACTTCGAGCACACCGTCGTCATTACCAAAGGCAGGCCGCTGGTCGTCACGGCGTAACGCTGCTGAACGCGGCAGTTGTCCGGTGTACTTTCGGCAGTGAGGTTCGGCTGGTTCTGCGGGTTGTGTTCAACGTGCTGACCAACGGCGTTACAAAAATCGTTCAAGTCGCTTGTGCTAAAAACGCTTTGCCGACGGCACAGCCAAAACTCGAGACCGGAATACAAAATGTTCCGGTCTCGCCACGTACGTTTGCAGGTTCAAGCCCTATTCGAGTGGCTCGAGGTCAGCCGTCCCGCGCGTCGGGTAGCGGCTTGGGTTTGTTGTCCAGCACAGTTTCGATACGCGCCATCACGTCGTCGGTGAGTTTGTCGACAACCTCCAGCGCCTCCATATTTTGCGTAACCTGTTCGGCTTTACTCGCGCCGGTGATGACCGTCGACACGTCAGGGTTTTTGAGGCACCAGGCTAACGCAAGCTGCGCGGTCGTGCACCCCAAATCCTCGGCGACAGCGGCGAGTTTGCGGACTGCCCCCAGTTGCGCCTTCGCCTCGTCACCCTCGAAACGCTCGCGCAACCACTCGTAACCTTTGGTCGTGATGCGGCTCCCCTCGGGGATGCCGTCGTTATATTTCCCCGAGAGCAACCCGCTGTATAGGGGGCTCCAGGTCGTCAGGCCCAGTTTGAAATCACGGTAGAGCGGTCGGTACTCGGTTTCGACGCGGGCGCGCTCGAACATGTTGTACTGCGGCTGCTCCATCGTCGGCGGGACGAGGTGCTCTCGTCGGGCGACCTCGTAGGCTTGGCGGAGCTGTTCGGCGGACCACTCACTCGTGCCCCAGTAAAACGCCATCCCCTGATCTAGCAGAAAGTTCATCGCCCGGACGGTCTCTTCGATGGGGGTATGCGGGTCGGGGCGGTGACAAAACACCAGGTCGACGTAAGGCATTTGTAGGCGCTCGAGGGCCGCTTTGGTTCCCTCGATGATGTGCTTGCGCGACAAACCTTTATCGTTTGGCCCGTCGCCACCCCAAAAGATTTTGGTCGAAACCACCAGGTCGCTACGTTTCCAACCCTGTTTTTTGATGACGTTGCCCATCATCGTTTCGGCCTTGCCCGCGCTGTAGCCTTCGGCGTTATCGAAAAAATTGACGCCGTGGTCGTACGCCGTGGTCATGAGGTCGGTGGCAACCTCTTCACCGATCTGATCGCCGAACGTCACCCACGCACCAAACGAGAGCGCAGAAACTTTCAAGCCGGAATTACCGAGATAGCGGTACTGCATCGTTCCTCCTCCGGGTGCAGCTCACAGCTCGTAGCCGCGCGCACCCAAGCAACTCTAACCCCTGACGCGCAGTAGCAGGTATTATCTGGTTTGCAGCACGCTCAGCCCGTAAAGCATAGACTGCCATGCACTTTAAGGCGATAACCTGCCTGTGCCCGCTGAGGGTATGCCCCAACGGGGTATATCTGCGGAAAAGTGGTGCAGTTTCTTATGGAAGTGCTGGCTGGTATCCCAAACAGCGCGTATTACCGAGGCCGCACTCGAGACGCCAATTTTTGGCAATTTCGAGGTCACTCTGTTTTCTCCGTTCTCCCTTCTTGCCTTGAATACCAGTGAAGCTGTAAAAGCTTTCCCCGACTTCCAGCATGACTTTCGGCGCGTCACCTGATAGAGTAACCGCACCTGACCCCCTGGAGTCTCTATGCACCAGCTCGCCACCCCTGAAATCTGGTTTGTCTGCGGTTCGCAGCATCTCTACGGCCCCGGTCCGCTCGAAGAGGTCACGCGCAACGCCCGCGAAGTCGCCGAAACCCTGGACGCTTCCGGTAAGCTGCCGCTAAAGCTTATCTACAAGGCGCTCTTAACGACGCCCGAAGAAATTCGCGCCCTCTGTCTGGAGGCTAGTGGGAATCCGAACTGCGCGGGTCTGGTGGTGTGGATGCATACCTTTTCGCCCTCGAGGATGTGGATAGGCGGTTTGTCGGTTCTCAGTAAACCCTTTTGTCACCTCCACACCCAGTACAACCGCGAGTTGCCGTGGTCAGAGATCGACATGGACTTTATGAACCTGAACCAGGCCGCGCACGGCGACCGCGAGGCAGGATTTATGCACACCCGGATGCGTTTGGGACGCAAGGTTGTGGTCGGGCACTGGACGGACCCCGAGGCGCAGGCGCAGCTCGGGGCGTGGGTACGGGTAGCGCACGCCTGGAGCGATCTGCAAGGGGCGAAGTTCGCCCGTTTCGGCGACAACATGCGCGGCGTCGGCGTCACCGAAGGGGACAAGGTGGCGGCTGAAATCCGCTTCGGGGTAGCGGTCAACGGTTACGGGGTCGGTGATCTGGTCGAACGGGTCGACGCGGTTACGGAAGGTGACGTAGATGCCCTTACAAATGTGTACGAAACTCTTTACGAGGTTGCCGACGAACTCCACGCCGGTGGAGAGCGTCACGAGGCGTTGCGTGACGGAGCGCGTATCGAGCTGGGGTTGCGAGCGTTTTTGGACGAGGGTGGTTTTAAGGGCTTTACCACCACCTTTGAAGACCTGCACGGTCTTAAACAGCTGCCGGGGCTCGCGGTACAGCGGCTGATAGCGGACGGCTACGGTTTCGGGGCCGAGGGCGACTGGAAAACGGCGGTGCTACTGCGCGCGCTCAAGGTCATGGCGGGGGGTGAGCAGACCTCGTTTATGGAGGATTACACGTACCACATGGCCCCTCCAGGTTCGCAGGTTTTGGGGTCGCACATGTTGGAAGTCTGCCCCACGATAGCGGTGGGCAAGCCTAGCCTCGAGGTCCACCCGCTCGGTATCGGTAGCAAGGACGACCCGGTACGCCTGGTTTTCGACGCGCCGCCCGGTCCGGCCCTCAACGCCTCACTTATCGACCTCGGCAACCGTTTTCGGCTGATCGTCAATGAGGTCGAGGCCGTTTCGCACCCAGAGCTGCCCAAACTGCCGGTTGCGCGGGCAGTTTGGGAATGCAAACCGGATTTTAAGACGGCGCTCTCCGCGTGGATTTACGCGGGCGGCGCGCACCACACCGTCTACAGTTACGCGCTCACGAGCGAGCATATGGAAGACTTTGCCGAAATCGCCGGGATCGAGTTGGTCGTGATCGACGAGCACACCCGGCTCCGCGAGCTAAAAAACGAACTGCGCCAAAATGACCTCTACTACACGGTCGCGCAAGGATTGAGGAACTAATGTCACGAGAAGATACCAAATCACGAGACACTACTATGCGCGCCGCTCTACTGCACGGCGTCCGCGACCTGCGGATAGAACGTGCACCCAAACCCGAACGTGCCCCGGACGAGGTGCTCCTGCGGGTACGGGCGGTCGGGGTGTGCGGCAGCGACCTGCACTACTACCTCGAGGGCGCTATCGGCGCGACCAAGTCGGCGGAGCCTTTTATTCTGGGTCACGAGTTCGCGGCGGAGGTCGTCGAAGGGGGAGATTTGCCCCCCGGTACGCTCGTCGCCGTCGATCCGAGCCGCCCGTGCGGCGCGTGCGAATGGTGCGCGGCAGGCCATCCGAACCTCTGCCCGAACGTCGAGTTTGCCGGGGTGCCGCCGTATCAGGGGGCGCTGGCGGAATACATCACTGCGCGGCCCGACGAATTGGTGGCGCTCCCTGAAGGGTTTGGTGCGGCTAAGGCGGCGCTTTTGGAACCCCTCGGCGTCGCCATCCACGCCCTCGATCTGGCGCGCCTGAAGCCGATGGAATCGGTGGCGGTCCTCGGCGCGGGTCCCATCGGCCTTTTGATCATGCAGGTGGCGCGCTGGTGCGGGGCGGGTCAACTGAGCGTCGTCGAACCGTTGGAGTACCGCCGCAAGCTCGCCCTCGAGCTGGGTGCGGACGCGGCCTTTGCGAGCTGGGAAGAATTGAAATCGGCGACAGGGGGGCGCGGCGTGGACGTGGTGCTCGAGGCCACCACCTCACCGCTAGGGCCACAACACGCCGCCGAAACGGTACGAATCGGCGGGCGGCTGGTACTGGTTGGGATTCCGGAGGGCGACGAGTTTACGCTCAACGCCTCGCTGGTGCGGCGCAAAGGTTTGAGCATCAAGCTCTCACGCCGGATGGGGCACGTCTACGGGCGCGCGGTGCAGATGGTAGAGCGGGGTCAGGTCGATCTGGGGGCCATCACGACGCATCAGTTCGGTTTGGAAGGGACGCCCGAGGCGTTCGCGCTGCAAGCCGACTACGAGGACGGCATCGTCAAAAGCGTGGTGTACCCGTTCGGGGACGATTAGAGTTCACCCCGAAAACAGCTAGAAGGTATCATCTGGTTTGCAACCCACTCAGTTAGAAAAACGTAGTCTACCACGTGCTCTAAGACGATGGCGCGTGCCCCAACAGGGTATCTCTGCGGAGACATGGTGCAGTGTTTTGTGGAACTGCTACAGCGTGTCAGATTGAGCGTGTCGTACCTCAACTCGTTTAGCCCTCGTTCGCCGAAGCCCGCCACACCTGCTCGCACAGCTCACTCGGTATTGACGTGCATCTTGCTGTACAGCTGTCGAAACGCGCGTGGGGTAACGCCCTCGCGCCGCTTAAAGAGCCGCCGGAAATAGGTCACGTCGCGGAAACCGCAGCTCACGGCGATCTGCTCGACCGTCTTGTCGCCCTCTAAAAGCAGCCGACGCGCGAACTTGAGGCGGCGCTGGTGCAAGGCGTCGGTAAGGGTGCAGCCGTAGACGTTTTGAAACACGCGGCCCAAGTAGTCGGGGTTGCAGCACAGGGTGCGCGCTACGGACGACGTGCTTAGAGGTTCGTGGAAGTGTGTGCGGATAAGGGCGTCGGCACGGCCTGCGAGCCGCGCTGCGGCTCCGCCCACGGCTTTTGGGACACTCGAGGCAGCCACTTCGGAGAGCATCAGCAGCACCAACAGGGAAGCCGAAAGCGGTTCTACTACCCTGGATTCCTGATCGTCTAAAAAGCGCCGAAAGAGGCTTATAAGGTGGTCGGGCCGCCCGAGCGTAACGTGTTGAGGAACGTTCAACGGACCCGCCCGCGCGTCAAAACCCGTCAGCACCTGAAAGTGAAGCCAGTAAAACGTCAGGTTGGGAGGGTAGGGGGCGGTGCCGTGATGACGACGGCCCGGCCACAAGATGAGCGCGTCGCCCCCACGAACCTCGAACGCCCGGCCCGCCTCCTGAACCGACAGCACGCCCTCTTTGACAAAAATAAGCTCGAAGGTGTCGATGATGCGGGTCGGGTGTGTCCCCTGACCCCTCGAGATAAACACGCCGCCGTTGCTGGCCTCGAGCGGCAACGACACCCCCAGCTCAAGCGCGTTTGCCGTTGCCGTCGGGGACACCGCAAAAGGTTTTGTCAGCGCCATAATGTCGGAATTGTATCCTTTTTCTACGGCTTTTTCATCTTGTAATGATGATGTTTTGGGTGCAGAATAGGGACGTAAAGCAAATCTTGTGTAGCGGGCACGTTTTCGTTTTTCTGCGGAATCGTTTTGCGTGTCGGTGCGTCTGAAAGGACGAAAGGAGGCGTGAAGTTAATCGAGGGTTTTCGGCAGAACCGCCGAGTTCCGCGTGTACTCGTCTATTTGGTATCAAACGAAAGGAGAGGTAACGTGAACAAAACTCGAAGAGGCTGGTTGGTTGGTCTGCTCGCCCTAGGCTTGGTGAGCGGTTTCGGCACTGCACTGGCGCAAAACGCAGAACTGCTCTTCACCTATTGGGGATCGCCCAAAGAGAAGACGGCGATTGAGCAGATGATCGCAGCTTTTAATGAAGGTCACCCCGGTATCATGGTTAGGGGACAACATATCCCTTCGGGGTACGAGGAAAAGCTAAGTACGATGGTTGCGGGTGGCAATCCTCCCGATGTTTCTTACCTCGGTGAGGGTACGGCCTTTGAATGGGCGCAAGAGGGAATCCTCCTCGACCTCACCGACTACTTTAGCAGCGACCCCGAAGCGAGCAGCCGTCTGAAAAGCACCTACTACAACTACGGCGATGGTAAAACGTTGGGTACCAACACTGCGGTCGAGACCATGATCCTCTACTACAACAAAGACCTGTTTGACGCTGCGGGGGTAGATTATCTACCTTCCAAAGCGAGTGAGGCACTGACTTGGGACGCATTTGTAGAACTCGCCAAAAAGCTGACCAAAGACCGCAACGGCAACGACGCCACCAGTGCCGAGTTTGATCCTACGGCCATCCAAGTCTACGGTGTCTCCTTCCCGCAGTGGTGGGGTGGATATTTGCCCTTTGTGCTGTCTAACGGCGGAAGTTTCGCCAGCGATGATGGTACCGAGCTGACGCTGAACCAGCCCGAAGCGGTCGAGGCACTTCAGGCCCTTCAAGACCTTATTTATGTTCATCACGTAGCGCCGACGCCTACACAAGCGGAAGCCTTTCCCTCTGCCGACGTGATGATGCAAACCGGCAAGGTCGCTATGACTATCGACGGGCACTGGAAAGTTTTAGACTTCAGCCAGTTGGGGATGAATTGGGACATGGCGGTCTTGCCCAAACACAAGGAGCCCGTTACCGTCGTGCTGGGCGCACCCACCGTCATTTTTGCAAAGACGGAGTACCCGGACGCAGCGTTTGAGTTTTACAAGTTTCACAACAATCCCGAATATGTAGACTTGTTCAAAAAGGGGTTGTGGATGCCTCTGCAAGAGGCGTACTACACCGACCCTGAAAAGACTGCTGAGTGGCTTGACGGTGACGAGGGCGTTTATCCCCCAGATGCAAGGGACGTCCTAGTCGACTACACGCTTAACTACACGCCTGTGCAACCGCCCAACTACTGGCTCAAAAACTTCGCTCAGATCGAGAGTGAGGCGCTCACGCCAGCGTTCGAGCAGCTTTGGAACGGTTCGCTGAGCGCGCAAGCCGCGATGGACCAGGCTGCTGCGAAGGCTGAACCTTTGCTCGAGGGTCGCTGGTAGCGGGCGTGGGGCCACGCAGCGTCAGGGCGTGGCCCCACTTCAGGGAGAGGAGGGTTTGTGGCAACGACCGATAGACCGCTGGTACGAGGCTCGAAGCAAAAAAGGTCCGGTATGTCACGGCAGCGGCGTCAGGAAGCGCTCTGGGGCATCCTCTGCGTCGCCCCGGCGGTGCTGGGTTTTTTAATCTGGCAGCTCGGGCCGATCATCGCCAGCTTGCTGATCGCCTTTACCGATTGGAACATCGCAGGCACACCTGACTGGATAGGCGTCGAGAACTTCCAGCGGATGTTTACGCAAGACGCGCTCTTCTGGAAATCGCTGCGGGTTACAGCCCTCTACACTTTGGGCAGTGTTCCCTTAAGCGTCGTCTTCGCCTTTTCCCTAGCCATTTTGCTCAACCAGAAAATCAAAGGACTGCCCGTTTTCCGCACCATCTTTTACCTGCCCTCAATCGTACCGATCATCGCCAGCAGCATCCTTTGGCTCTGGCTCTTTAACCCTGACTTCGGACTCTTAAACGCGGTTGCAGGTTTTTTGCATCTTCCCCGGTCGCAGTGGATTTACAGTGAGGGTTCGGTGATTCCCTCACTGATCCTAATGAGCTTGTGGGCTGTCGGCCCGATGATGATCATTTTTTTAGCCGGTCTTCAGGGTGTTCCGAAGCAACTTTACGAAGCGGTCGATGTCGATGGTGGCACCACATTGCACAAGCTCTGGCACATCACCCTGCCGATGGTCACGCCGACGATTCTGTTTAATCTGGTGTTGTCGATTATCAGTACCATGCAAACCTTTACCCAGGCTTACATCATGACCGAGGGGGGACCGAACAACGCCAGCTTGTTGTTTGTGCTCTACCTCTACCGCAAAGCCTTTCAGGAGTCCGATATGGGCTACGCCTCGGCGCTCGCTTGGGTGCTGTTTATCATTATCGCCGTACTAAGTTTTGCGGTGCTAAAAACCTCGAACCGGTGGGTTTATTACGAGGGGGGAACCGGCTGATGGCCTTATCGAAGACTCCCAAGCGGCGCTCGAGCTACGGCGTCAACCGCGTACTCGGAAAATCGGTCATTTACCTTCTCTGTATCGGTGTCAGCGTGCTGATGCTCTTTCCGCTGGCCTGGCTCGTACGCAGTTCGGTAATGGACTTGGGCCAGATTTTTGTCTTTCCGCCCGAGTGGATACCTGAGCCGTGGCGTTGGCAGAACTACCCCGAAGCACTCACGACCATTCCCTTTTTCCTCTACTTTCGTAATACCTTGACCATCCTCGTCCCGACTGTTGTCGGGACGGTGCTCACTTCGGCGCTGGCGGCTTACGGGTTTTCACGTTTACGCTGGCCGGGGCGCGATCTGGTGTTTAACGTTCTCCTGACCACGCTGATGCTGCCCTACGCTGTTACCCTCATTCCCACGTTCTTGTTATGGGCACGGCTCGACCTCATCAATACCTTTTGGCCGCTGATCATCCCCCACTGGTTCGGGGGCGGCATCTTCTCAATCTTTTTATTGCGCCAGTTTTTCCGCACTATCCCCAGAGAACTCGATGAGGCGGCGCTCATCGACGGGGCCAACCCCTTACAGATTTTGTGGAACATCATCGTGCCGCTCTCGCGCCCCGCGCTGATCGCGGTCGCCATCTTTGCCGCATTAAACTCGTGGAACGACTTTTTGGGACCGCTTATCTACCTCAACGATTCGCGTAACTTTACCCTCGCATTAGGTCTGGCCGAGTTCACCGGGCTTTACAGCTCGCAGTGGCACCTGCTGATGGCTGCCTCGACGGTCGTGATCGTCCCCGTCGTCGTGCTTTTCTTCTTCGCCCAGCGCTACTTCATCGAAGGTATCGCGCTGACGGGTTCCAAGGGCTAAGCTCCACCGCGAGACGCCGTGTGACAACCTCTGTAACCTACTCTCGTTTCAACCTAAAGGACACGTATGGCTCAAATCCACACTCCCGCCGATACTGATGAACAAGCCCGACAAGCCGGTGCTCCTGTCGTCGATACCACCGACAGCCCGCACGCCCAACTTCACCCCGTAGCGCTGGGTGACGTCACGCTTTCTGACACGTTTTGGGAACCGCGGCGACGCGTCAATCAGGAGGTGACGCTCCCCTCGCAGTTCCGGCACTTGGAGGAAACCGACCGCCTTAACAATTTCCGGCGTGCGGCGGGCAAACTCGACGCGCCTTTCGTCGGCATCTATTTCAACGACTCGGACGTGTACAAGTGGCTCGAGGCCGCCGCCTGGACGCTCGCCGGGGAACCCAACTTGGAACTTACGGCGATGGTAGACGCCGCCATAGCCGTGATCGCGGACGCGCAGCGCGAAGACGGCTACCTGAACACCTACTTCGCTCTGGACAGAGCCGACGAACGCTGGACGAACTTCGACCTGCACGAGATGTACTGCGCCGGACACCTTTTTCAGGCAGCGGTCGCGCACGTCCGGGCGACCGGCAAAACGTCGCTGCTGGACGTTGCTACACGTTTTGCCGACCATATTTTTGACACCTTTGGACCGGAAGCGGAGGGCAAACGTGAGGCGGTAGACGGTCACGAAGAGGTCGAGCTGGGTTTGGTCGAGCTCTACCGGACGACGGGAGAAAAACGCTATCTCGAGGGGGCCCGCTACTTCGTCGAGGCCCGCGGGCGCGGTCTGCTCGAGCGGCCCTACGGTCATTTCAACCCCGAATACGCCCAGGATCACTTGCCCATCCGCGAGGTGGAGACGGTAGTCGGCCACGCGGTACGGGCGCTCTACTACGCCGCCGGGGTCGCCGACGTCTACGCGGAAACCGGTGACGCGGGCTACCTGACGGCTTTACAACGTCAGTGGGAAAATATGACCGGTAGGCGTATGTACGTCTCCGGCGGGGTCGGGTCGCGCTACGAAGGGGAAGCGTTCGGCCGGGATTTTGAGCTTCCGAACGCGCGCGCCTACACCGAGACCTGCGCGGCGATTGCCAGCGTGATGTGGAACTGGCGGATGCTGGCCTTGTCCGGCGACGCCCGTTACAGTGACCTGCTCGAGTGGACGCTTTACAACGCGGTGCTGCCGGGGTTGTCCCTGGACGGTCAGCATTACTTCTACCAGAACCCCTTAGCCGACGATGGCGCGCACCGCCGCCAAGCTTGGTTCGGGTGCGCCTGCTGTCCACCGAATGTGGCGCGGCTGTTGGCGTCGCTGCCCGGCTACTTTTACAGCACGTCGGAGGATGCGCTGTGGGTTCACCTCTACGCAGAGGGAAGGCTCGAGACCACCCTGGAAAACGGTCAACGGGTCGCCGTGGAGCAGACCACCGGCTACCCGTGGGACGGTGAGGTGACGTTGAGTGTGCAGACTGAGGGTACCACCTTCGCGTTAAGGCTCCGGATTCCTTCGTGGGCACAAGGGGCGACGCTGAGGGTTAATGGTGAAGTTGTGGAGGACGTGCAAGCAGGCAGTTATACCCACCTTTTGCGTGACTGGCGTAAAGGCGACACCGTTGAGCTGTCGCTGCCCATGCCGGTGCGCTATCTCGAGGCTCACCCTTACGTCACCGAAAATACCGGATGCGTGGCGTTGGCGCGCGGCCCGCTGCTCTACTGTATAGAGGGTCTTGACCAACGTGTTGACGTTAGGAACCTGTACGCGCCCGCCGCGCAGGAAACATTGCAAATAGCGGCGTCGGACGAATTGGGAGGCGTGATGATGTTGCGCGGGGAGACGGTAGTGCGAGTGGCTGATGAGGCGGCCTACTTGTACCGCGACCTCGCGCCCGCTACGCTCGCTGAAACTGAACGACGGGTAGCTGCGTCACTTGTGGCAGTTCCCTATTACAGCTGGGCAAACCGTGAGGAGAGCCCGATGCTGGTCTGGTTGCGGCGGCAGGGCTGAACCGGGTCTGGCTGAACTGGGTCTTCCGGGACGCCCTCCGACTCGAGTTTGGAGGGTGGGGACGCTTGACGTACGCCACGAAAAACGATAGCGTGGCAATTGTATAAAAATAATACCTTCAGCTTTAGGAGAACATTATGAACGCACTTCGGCTCGCCCTTACCGGTACGGTGTTGGGTCTCTTCACCCTCGGCACCCTCGCGTTCGCACAGGACAAGGGTACGGTCGGTATCTCGATGCCCACCAAATCTTCGGCCCGCTGGATCGCCGACGGTAACAATATGGTCGAGCAGTTCTCCGCAGCAGGTTTCGAGACCGACTTGCAGTACGCCGAAGACAACATCCCTAACCAACTCGCGCAGATTGAAAACATGGTCGTTAAAGGCGTCGACGTGCTCGTGATCGCCGCTATCGACGGGACAACCTTGTCCGACGTGCTCGCCCAGGCTGCCGATCAGGGCATCGTGGTGATCGCTTACGACCGCCTTATCCGCGATTCTGAAAACGTCGATTACTACGCCACCTTCGACAACTTTCAGGTCGGTGTGCTGCAAGCGAGTTATATCGAAGAGGCGCTCGACTTGGCCTCCACCGAGGGTCCCTATACGATTGAACTTTTCGGCGGTTCACCTGACGATAACAACGCGTACTTCTTTTATGACGGCGCGATGTCGGTGCTGCAACCCTACATCGACGCGGGCAAGCTCGTCGTGGGTAGTGGGCAGGTCGGGATGGACCAGGTATCGACGCTGCGCTGGAGTGGTTCGACGGCGCAGGCGCGGATGGACAACCTGCTGAGCGCGTATTACTCGGACGGGCGCGTCGACGCGGTGCTGTCGCCCTACGACGGCATCAGCATCGGCATTATCTCGTCACTTAAAGGCGTCGGTTACGGCGCGGACGACCTGCCGATGCCGGTGATTACCGGACAAGACGCCGAAGTGCCTTCGGTCAAGTCAATCGTCGCCGGAGAGCAGACCGCGACCGTATTTAAAGATACCCGCGAGCTGGCAGGCGTTACGGTCGATATGGTGACGGCGGCGCTGGCGGGCGAAGAAGTTCCGGTCAACGACACCGAAACGTACGAAAACGGCGTCAAAGTCGTGCCGTCTTATCTGCTCAAGCCGGTCAGCGTCGATGTGGACAACTGGCAAGAGGTGCTGGTCGAAAGCGGTTACTACAGTCAAGATGAGATCGAGTAGATTTTACCGGTAGCTTTTGCCTAAACTCAGCGTGTGAGCGCGCCGCGACGGGGCGTTCACACGTTTTTTGGCAAGTTTGGCGGGGGCGCTGTTTCCTTGTATCAAGCTACAGTCCTAGCCGATATTTATCTTCCGAAGTGCGTGACAGCCAGACGACCGAACGTGGTGCATTAGGTTACATTCCAGCTTTAAGGCGGCGACCCACTTGACAAAAACGGCCTCAACGATCCTCGAGATGCGCGGTATAAGCAAGACGTTTCCGGGCGTCAAGGCGCTCGATAATGTCAACCTGAGCGTTGCGGAGGGCGAAATCCACGCTCTCGTGGGTGAGAACGGCGCGGGCAAATCGACCCTGATGAAGGTGCTCTCAGGCGTTCTCCCGCACGGCAGCTACGAGGGTGAGGTTATCTATGAGGGGCGGGAGTGCCGTTTTAAGAGTACCGGCGACTCCGAAAAGCTCGGGATTATTATTATCCATCAGGAGCTGGCGCTGATTCCGCTCTTGTCGATCTCTGAAAATATTTTTTTAGGTAACGAACGCGCTAGGTACGGCGTCGTCAACTGGTCCGAAGCGACGCTCCGAGCCCGCGAGCTGCTCGCCAGGGTGGGTTTGCGCGAAGCGCCGGACACGCTTGTCGCCGATATCGGCGTCGGCAAACAGCAACTCGTTGAAATCGCCAAGGCGCTCTCCAAAAGGGTAAAGCTGCTGATTTTGGATGAACCGACAGCGAGTTTGAGTGAAAGCGACAGCGAGGCACTGCTCGAGCTGCTCCGTGAGTTTAGAACGCAGGGCATCACCTCGATTCTAATCTCGCACAAACTAAACGAAATCGCCAAAGTCGCCGATTCGGTAACGATTTTGCGCGACGGGGCGACCGTCGAAACGCTCGACTTCCGCACGAACCGGGTCAGCGAAGCGCAGATCGTCCGGGGGATGGTGGGCCGTGAGCTGACCCACCGTTACCCGGATCGAGACGTAGAGGTCTGCGAAACGATCTTTGAAATCCGTGACTGGAACGTCTTTCATCCGCTGCAAGGCGACCGGCAGGTGATCACCGACGTCAACTTGCACGTCAGGGCAGGTGAGGTGGTCGGCGTCGCTGGACTCATGGGTTCGGGCCGTACCGAACTGGCGATGAGTATTTTCGGACGTTCATACGGACAACGCATCCGGGGGCAGGCGCTGCTGCGGGGCCACCCCATCGACGTGAGCACGGTCAGCAGGGCGATCTCGAGCGGCGTCGCCTACGTTACCGAAGACCGCAAAAATTTCGGTTTGATCTTGGGCCAGGACGTCAAGCACAACGTCACGCTCGCTAATCTGGGGGCAGTTACGAAGGGCGTTATGATCGACCGGCACGCCGAGGTGGGCGTCGCTGAGCGGTACCGCCAGCGGCTCCACATTCGTTCCTCGAGCGTCTCTCAAGAGACTGTCAACCTTTCAGGCGGCAACCAGCAAAAAGTTGTCTTGAGCAAGTGGCTGTTCGCCGACCCGGAAGTGCTGATCCTGGATGAACCGACGCGCGGCGTCGATGTAGGGGCGAAGTTTGAAATCTACACCATCATCAATCAGCTCGCCGCCGAGGGCAAAGGGGTGATCCTGATCTCGTCGGAACTTCCCGAAATCTTGGGGATGTGCGACCGTATCTACGTGATGAACGAAGGGCGTATCGTCGGTGAGATGCCCCGCGAAGGTGCGTCGCAAGAACGAATTATGAGTGAGATCGTCAGGCTCGAGGAGGCTTTATGAGTAGCGTAACGCGTGAACAAGGGGTGCAGACGTTGGGACTCGGTGAGCTGCTTCGCCGCAACGTCAGGCAGTACGGGATGCTGGTCGCGCTGCTGGCGATTATGGCGTTTTTTCAGGTCCGTACCGAGGGCGTGCTGCTAAAACCGCTTAACATCACTAACTTGGTGCTGCAAAACTCTTACATCGTGATCATGGCGATTGGGATGCTTTTGGTGATCGTCGCCGGTCATATCGACCTCTCAGTCGGGTCGGTCGTCGGTTTCGTCGGCGGCCTCGCGGCGGTGATGATGGTCAGCTACGACGTTCACTGGCTGCTCGCGGTACCCGTCTGCCTGCTCGTGGGAACGCTTATCGGCGCGGCACAGGGGTTCTGGGTCGCGTTTATGGGGATCCCGTCGTTTATCGTGACGCTGGCGGGGATGCTGGTCTTTAGAGGGCTGAGCCTGGCGCTGCTGGGCGGGCAGTCGATAGGGCCGTTTCCGCCGACCTTTCAGAAACTCAGTTCGGGGTTTATTCCCGACGTTTTTGGCGGCGCTGAACTGCACCTCACCACACTGCTACTCGGCGGTCTCGTGTCGCTCGCGCTGGTCGTGATTAGCGCCCGGCAGCGCCGCGCCGCGCTGCGCTACCAACTCAGCACCGAACCGCTCGCCTTCTTTTTGCTTAGAAACCTCCTGACCGTCGCCGCCATTATGTACCTGTGCTATCTGCTGGCTTCGTACCGGGGTTTGCCGAACGTGCTCGTCATTATGTTCGTGCTGATCGTCCTCTACTCGTTCGTAACCACCCAAACGACCATCGGGCGGCGTATCTACGCGCTCGGCGGCAACGTCAAGGCAGCTAGACTCTCCGGCGTCAAAACCAGACGCCTGACTTTTTTCACCTTTATGAATCTGGGTTTTTTGGCGGCGCTCGCGGGTCTGGTCTTCGCCGCGCGCCTTAACACCGCCACACCGGGAGCCGGGAACGCCTTTGAACTCGATGTGATCGCCGCAGCGTTTATCGGCGGGGCGTCGGCTACGGGAGGCGTCGGGACGGTCGTGGGCGCGGTGATCGGCGCGTTTGTAATGGGTGTTATGAACAACGGCATGTCGATTTTGGGTGTTGGTATCGACTGGCAGCAGGTGATCAAGGGTCTGGTACTCTTGCTGGCAGTATTTTTCGATGTGTATAACAAAAACAAAGGGGTGTCCTAGAGCCGAGCAGCGTTTTGTCTCCGACGGTCTGACCGGCGACGAAACCTGACGGCAACGACCGACTCGCAGAACCACAAAACGCCACCACGCCAAATGTAGCGGTTTACGAGACGATGCGGCTACGCAGCTCCAGAGTGTAGTGCTGGGCTAAACGCTGCGCCGGGCGTTCATGCAGACTAAACTATGGCTCTCAAAGTGATCGGCGCAGGTTTCGGTAGGACGGGTACGGCGTCGCTTAAAGCGGCGTTAGAGATAATGGGGTTTGATAAGTGCTACCACATGTTTGAATTTATGGAACACCCCGAACATGCGCGCCTCTGGGACGTGGCCTCGAGGGGTCGCCCGGTGGACTGGGACAAACTGTTCGAGGGTTACCAAGCGACGGTAGACTGGCCCGGTTGCACTTTTTATCGAGAGCTGATGGTCGCCTATCCGGACGCCAAAGTAGTGTTGAGCGTCCGCGATCCCGAACGCTGGTATGAGAGCGCCTCCAAAACAATCTTTACCGCGCCGAGGGGCGGGCTGAAAATGCTGTTTCAACTCCTTACCACGCCGCGAATGTGGCGCTCGGTCGCTGTCGTGCGGCGCATCATCCAGCGGGGTACCTTCAGCGGCAAGGAGCGCGACGAAGCCCACACCATCGGCGTTTTCAACGCCCACAACGAAGCGGTCAAACGCACCGTACCCGCAGAGCGGTTGCTCGTCTTTGAGGTCAAAGAGGGCTGGGGGCCGTTGTGCGAGTTTTTGGGTGTGCCGGTTCCGGAGGTTCCATTTCCGCACGTCAACGACGCCGACACCTTCAAGGAAAATATCGAGAAGCGGTTTCGGCGGAATAGGCCAGCCGAGGCGGGCTAGACGCGCCGGTGTGTATAGGCTGACGGGCAAACCTCCAGACAGCCACCGCAACAGCGCCGACGGGTTGATGCCGTCCATAAGTGCCAGCCCCAACAGGGCGAGCAGGGAAGCGAGCAAGCGCTTTGATACAACCTTTTTGGCTGCTGTAAGCCACTACAGAGTGTTCATCCGGGCGAGAGCCTTTTGTTCGTGCTCGAGAAGTTTGTTCAGCTCTTGCCGAGGCAAGACGGTCTTGCTGGCGCTGAACCTGAGCTGAAACCCGGCAAACTCACGCCCAAAAATCAGTTCGACTCGAGCCAAGTGAAAGTCCGAGGTCACGACGACCACGTTGCGGACGCCGCAATTGACGACGACGGGTTTGGACAAACTCGCATCTTCTCGAGTGTCGGCGCTGAGGACGGGCGCTAGAACATCTCGTTCCGCAACACCGCGCCCCAGCAGATAACGGCGCGTATAGAAAGCGTGAGGGTGGTCGGTCCGGTTGAAATGCTTGCCGAAGCTGCCTGTCGGCAAGATTGCATATCCCGGCAGCGCCCGGTACTCGAGCAGCGCCCGCTCGCATCTTTCGGTGGCTAGGCTCGAGAGCTGCCCGGAATCGTCATTAGGTGCCCCCAGCAAAATAACGACACCGCTCAGGTCAGCCACCCAGCCTCATTCTCCCTTCGCCGTTCTGCATTCCTGCGCCCACGGCGGAGAAGACGGAAGCACGCGTCGACCCGCTCTAAAACAACCCGTTCTAGAACGCGTTATGTCCCGTAATCTCCCGCCCCAACACCAGCGTATGCACCGTATCCGTCCCTTCATAGGTCGAAACGGTCTCGAGGTTCAGCATGTGCCGGATGCTGGCGTAGTCGGTGGTGATGCCGTTCGCGCCCAGCAGGTCGCGGGCGGCTCTGGCGACACTCAAAGCCGCGCGCACGTTGTCGCGTTTGGCGAGCGAGACGCGGGCCGGGGTATCCTGGCCAGCCGTCTTAAGTTGCGCCAGCTGATAGGCCAGCAGGCTGCCCTTGGTGAGTTCGGCGAGCATGTCGGCGAGCTTTTCCTGCACGAGCTGTTTGGTGGCGAGCGGTTTGCCGAAAACGGTGCGTTTTTCGGTATAGGCGCGCACCTCGTCGAAACAGGCGTACCCGGCCCCGAGCGCGCCGAAGGCGATACCGAAACGCGCCTGGTTAAGGCATGAGAGCGGACCGCGCAAGCCCTCGACGTTCAGGCGCTGCGTTTCAGGTACCCGGATCTCGTGGAGTTTGAGGCCCGCGCTGCTCGAGGCGCGCATCGACGCCTTGTGCGGAATCTCGAAACGTTCAAAACCCTCAGCGCCGGTTTCTATGGCGAACCCCAAAACCTTGCCGGTCTCGGCGTCTTTGGCCCAAACGATAGCGAGGTCTGCAAGAAGCGCGTTCGTCGCCCAGCGTTTTTCACCGCTGAGTATCCATTCGTCGCCGACACGTTTCGCCGTCGTGGTCAAACTCGCCGGGTCACTGCCCGCATCGGGTTCGGTCAGACTAAAGCAGCCGACTGCCTCACCCGACGCGAGGCGCGGCAACCAGGATTTTTTAAGTGCTTCCGAGCAGTAGCGGAACACCGGATACATGACTAGACTCGACTGTACCGAGACGAACGACCGGACGCCCGAGTCACCGAACTCGAGCGCCTTGCAGATCAGCCCGTAAGCCAGGGGGGTCGACCCGCCGCCCCCGTACTCGGCGGGTAGCGTCACCCCCAGCAAACCCTGTTCGCCGAGCTGTCGCGGCAGCGCCTTGGGAAAAACGCCGTCTTCCCACCAAGCCTGAATATGCGGCAGGATGTGCGCTGTGACAAAGGCTCTCGTCAAAGTTTCAAAACGCGCCTCGTCGGGTGAGTGGCGCGCGCTCAGGTCGTAAAAGTCCATCACGTCGGTGCGCGGCGGGGCCGCGTCTAAAGCCAAGCGGGTCATGGTCTGAGTATAGCGCGCCTGTGAAAAGGTTCAGACGTCACCCGGTTCAGGTTCTTTATCGTCGCCTCAACACCGAGTCTCGAGAAGGTTTTAGACACTGCTGGACACCAAGGTACAAATTCTCTCTTCTGAATTCTGCCTACCTCAGCGCGTAGGTGCCGAATACGGCGCGGCTGAGGTAGAACGTCTGCAGACCCTAGCTCCGACCCTCCAGCACATTGCTTAAACCCCTGGTCACACGGGCAAACTCGTCGTCGCTGAGGCTGCTTCCCGACGGCAAGCAGAGTCCCTGATCGAAAAGCTGCTCCGCCAGACCGTCGCCGTAGTACGGATACCTCTCAAAGATGGGTTGCAAATGCAGCGGTTTCCAGAGGGGACGCGCCTCGACGTTGTCGGCGTCCAGCGCCAGCCGCAAATCTTCACGGGTGACGCCGCCCATTTTAGTAGGGTCGACCAGCACGGCAACGAGCCAGCGGTTGCTGAACATCCCGTCTGGTTCGGCGAGCAGCGAGATACCGTCATAGGGAGCAAAAAACGCCTCATAACGTGCTTGGTTAGCACGCCGCGCCGCTACGCGCTCATCCAGAACCTGCATCTGCCCGCGCCCGATACCCGCCGAGATGTTGCTCAGGCGGTAGTTGTAACCGATGTGCGAATGTTGATAGTGCGGGGCGGGGTCGCGGGCTTGCGTCGCCAAAAAGCGCGCCTGCTGAATCCACTCGGCGTTGTCTGCCAAGAGTGCGCCGCCGCCCGAGGTGGTGATGATCTTGTTGCCGTTAAACGACAAGATACCGAGCGCACCAAACGTACCCATCGCTTGCCCGTGGTAAGCCGAGCCGAGTGCTTCGGCGGCGTCTTCGATAATCGGCACACCGTAACGTTCACACACCGCCGTGATCTCGCGCATTTTGGCGGGCATCCCGTAGAGGTGAACGGCGATCACGGCTTTGGGCAGTTTGCCTTTGGCCTGACGGTCTTCCAGAGCGGTGGCGAGCGCGTCCGGGTCCAAATTCCAGGTGTCGGCCTCGCTACCGATAAAGACCGGCGTCGCGCCCTGATATAAAATCGGGTTGGCGGACGCCGAAAAAGTAAAGCTCGAGCACACCACCTCGTCACCGGCCTCCACACCCAGCAAGATCAGCGCGAGGTGCAAAGCCGCGGTTCCTGACGAGAGCGCCGCAGCGTGCGCGGCTCCGGTATAGTTTTGCAAGTCCCTTTCAAAACCGTCTACATTGGGGCCGAGCGGCGCGATCCAGTTGCTGTCGAAGGCGTCGGCGACGAAGCTGCGTTCAGCGTCCCCCAAGTGTGGTGGTGAAAGGTAGATACGGGTTGCAGTTTGGGTAAGATTCGACACCTCCTTTTCTACCACGCACCCCCCTGAGCGCGCAGTGTCACGCAACCCGAAACGACCTCTGCGCGGTGTACCTTTTTTTGCTGCGGATACATTGCTTTTTGGCGTGCCGCCCGCTATACTTCAGCTGCTCGAGCGTCCGAACCGGCGCGACGGCGTGGGCGCGCGCCCACAACTACACCGCACGTTTCACGCGTGCAGCTAAGGGTTGGACATGGCAACAGGTAAAGTCAAGTGGTTTAGCAACGAAAAAGGTTTCGGGTTTATCGAGCAAGACGGCGGCGGAGCCGACGTATTTTGCCACTTTTCAGCGATCAGCTCGAGCGGTTTTCGCAGCCTTAACGAGGGTGACGAGGTCGAGTTCGAGGTCGAACAGGGACAAAAGGGTTTGCAGGCCAAAAACGTCGAGGTAACGAGCGCCGCGCCCGCGCCTGCCCGTCAGGAGCGCGAACGCTACTGACCGTCAGAAAGTAGCGGGAACTAAAAGCTTGGCACTGGGAACCGAACATTTTTTCGTGGCGGGTTCCGGGTGCAAAGCTGATACCGACTAGACCCGGTAACTTCCGGCATTTATAGCTCGCACCCGAGGGTCACACGCCTTTTTACGGCTAATACGCCGTTTCCTCAACACGGTTTCCAAACCAAACCTCACCCGGCTTCGGTCGGGTGTTGTGCTCGAGCACCCACTCACCCGCGACGAACGCGGGACGCGTTTCAGTCTCCTAAAAGAGTTTGCGTCAAGGTGGCTGCGTCGCCGACTTGTAGTGAACCGAACCGACTCGTGACAAACCCGCGCTAAAGGGTACTAGGCAACAGCGCCCACCTCCACATTATCTATACTTGACCCTATGACTCATTTTGAAAACGGAAAAGCCGTCATGGTCGATGTGTCGGAAAAAGCCGACACCGCGCGCGAGGCGACGGCGTGCTCGAGCGTCCTCTTGCCCCCGGAGGTGTGGGCGGCGCTCCGAGCCGGTCCCGACAAGGGCGACCCCGTTGCGGTCGCCGAACTCGCGGGCATCATGGCCGCCAAACGCACGAGCGACCTGATCCCGCTCTGCCATCCTTTACCGCTGACCAAGGTGTCGGTGCGTGGTGAACTTGGTGAGGCCGAGGTGCATTTTACCGCAACCTGCCGGGTTACCGGCAAGACCGGCGTCGAGATGGAGGCGTTGACGGCTGCGAGCATAGCCGCCCTGACGCTTTACGACATGCTCAAGGCGTACGGCAAGGGGATGATTATTCGGGACGTGAAGCTTCTCAGCAAAACGGGCGGAAAGTCGGGCGAATGGCGGCCCTGACCTTTGCGCGTCCGCTGACGCCCGAAGATCAGGAGGCGCTGGAACCGCTCGACCGGGGTTACGCCGCAGCGTACAGTCTGGGGTCCGTCGTGACGAGAAGCAGCGTGTCGTTTTACGTCCGTACGGGTCACGCGTTTGTAGCGGTGCGCGCGGGTGAGACGGTCGGTTTCGTCTTCGCTCAGGCGGTCTGGAACGGAACGCGGCCCACGGTCTACGTCAACCGTCTGGCGGTAGTCGAAGCGGCGGACGCCGCCCGTACCGAGGCGCGTGAAGCACTCCTCGAGGCCGTGACCAAAAGCGCCTACGACGCCGCTGTTTACGACCTTCAGGTGCAGGTACCGGAGGCCGACGGCGGCGCGGCGCAAGCTCTAGCTGCTAAAAGTTACCAGCTCATCACCGAACGCCTCTACGCCCGGGTGCTGGGCTCGAGGGGGCAGGATGTGGCGAGTACCGAGCAATGAGCAATGAGTACCGAATAATGAGTGCAGATCAATGACTGATGCGTGCCGAGGTTTGGTGGTTTTTCGGGTGGAGCTGTGAAGGACGTGACGGTCTACGTCGGGGTGTATCAGGCGCGGCTCGAGATGCCCTGGGTGCGTTCTCTAAAAGAGAAGCGGGCACTCGTGAAGCCGATGGTCGAGCGGCTCAAGGTGCGTTTTGCGGTCGCCGCCGCGCGGCTCGAGGGTCTGAACGAACACACCTGGGAGACGCTCGGCGTAACGGCTCTCAGTAGCGACCGGGTGGGGCTCGAGGCGCTTTTGCGCCGCGTCGAGACGTTTGTCGCCGCCGGGGGCGAATACCGGGTGACAGACAGCCGTCTGGATATCGAGGTGTGGGAACCGCTCGAGTAGTCTGTGCAGCTAGTATATGCAGGCACTCAACTAGGGATTTTTCACCGCTTTAGGGTAAGCTTGGGGCACACTACAGACCAAGTGAACTTGGCTCGAGGAGAAGTATGGCAAAGATGCGGTTGGAAACGCGCCCGGAGGCGCGGCGAGAAGGTGGGACGACCCCGCAACGGGACCGGGTGACGGTGACGGATGGGGCGCTTTCGACGTTGATCGGTCTCGCCGCCCACGAGGTTCCCGGCATTATTGGGATGGCCCCGGCAAACCTCCGTGAGGGGATCAAGCGAATTCTCGGCGCGCAGCGTGCTGACGAAGGTGTCGAGGTCTCGCGTCAGGGCGAAACGGCCTCGGTTGACCTTTACGTCGCGGTCGCCTACGGCGTCAATATCCCGGCGGTCGCCGAATCGGTACGCGAGCGGGTGCTCTACGCAGCGGAGGCGTTTGCCGGGGTCGAGGTTACGCGGGTGGGTGTGCATATTGCGGGGGTGGGGCGTGCTCGACGTTAAAGCCGATTCTATGCAGCTCGAGGCCCGCGACCTCGCCACCGCCTTTTCATACGCGACCGACTGGCTCGGCGTCTACGTCGAAGAGGTCAACGCCCTTAACGTCTATCCGGTTCCCGACGGCGATACTGGAACCAACATGCACCTCACCATGCAGTCGGTGCGGCGGCAACTCGGCGACGAACGCCCGAAAACGATGGCGGCCCTTGCCCACGCGCTTTCGTACGGGTCGCTGCTGGGCGCGCGCGGCAATTCGGGCGTGATCTTGAGCCAGATTCTTAAAGGTTTTGCCGAGAGCATCAAGGGGCAGCGGACGCTAGGCGCGGCGGCGGTTATCGCGGCGCTTAAAGAAGCCTCGAGCAGCGCCTACGCCGCCGTGATGAAACCCGTCGAGGGTACCATCCTAACGGTGGCTCGCGCCGCCGCCGAGGGCGCGGCGCGGGCGGCTTCGGCGGGTCCTCTAGACGTCCTCCGCGACGCCTGGAAAGCCGGTGACGAGGCGCTTCAGAAGACCCCGGAGCAGTTGCCGATGCTTAAACAAGCCGGGGTCGTCGATTCCGGTGGGCTGGGCTTTTTACGTGTCCTAGAGGGTGTAATCGCGTCGTTTGAAGGCCGCGACCTGCCGCCGCCGCCGGTCGTCACGAACCGAGCGCAGGAAGGTTTCGACGAGGAAGAGTTCGGGTTTTGCACCGAGTTTTTACTCTCGAACGTCACGGTACCGACCCGTGAGATTCAGGAGCAGGTCAAGGGTTTTGGTGATTCGCTCTTGGTCGTCGGCGCGGAGGGCTTTGTCAAAGGTCACATCCACACCGAAGAACCCGAACAACTGCTCGCACTCGTCGCCCGTTACGGAACCGTGGTGACGACCAAGGTCGAGGATATGAGCGAACAGCATCAGGAGATTCTGGCGGGCGCGGACATGAGCGAAATCGCGCCACCGCAGACCGCTCTGGTGGCGGTGAGCGCGGGTTTCGGCGTAACCAAAGTTTTTCGGAGTCTGGGTGCCCGCGTCGTCGGAGGCGGTCAAACGAATAACCCGAGCGTGCAGGATATCGCCGACGCGGTTCGCAGCGTCGGCGCGGCGGACGTGATCGTGATGCCGAACAATAAAAACATCATCATGGCGGCCGAGCGCGTCGGCGAGCTTTTACCTGAAAAGCGCGTACAGGTACTGCCGACCCGGACGTTGGGGCAGGGTCTGGCGGCGGCGGTGCTCTTCGATGAAAGCGGCGACGCCGACGAACTTTTTGCCGAGATGCAGGGGGCGGCGGACCACGCCTGTACCTTAGAAGTTACGACCGCGAGCCGCACTACCACAGTCGAGGGTGTCGCGGTCAGTGAAGGCGACTATATCGGCCTCAAAGACGGCAAGCTGCTCGTCGCTGAAGCGATGCCGGAGGACTGCTTAACGGCGCTTCTGGCGGGAGCTGCCGACGCTGAGTACGAGATTGGAGTGATGTTTTATAGTTCTGCGGTCGGACGAGAACGCGCCGAGGCGCTTCACCGGGCACTCTCCGAAAGGTTTGGCGAGCTCGAACTCGAGCTTCACCCTGGCAGCCCCGACCTGTACGCGTTTGTACTGGCGCTCGAGTAGGCGACCGGTATCAGAATCTCCTCAACTCGGTCACACCTACCCGTTGCCGCGATCAGCTAGACTCGCCACATGATTCGGTACCTTCCCGCTGTTCTCTTAAGTCTTCTCCTGGCTACCGCCTCGGCGCAGCGGTGCTACGACGAGGTGCGCGAGGGCTGGACGCCCAACGAGCTGTCGCAACCGGCGACCGGCAGGAGCGCCGCGCTGCTGCTCAGGCGCGCCGCTGCGCTGCTCGAGCCCTCGATGCCGCCCCTTCAACGCGTCGGCGACCTGCCCGTCGCCGCTGACGACCCCGACCGCGAGACGTTTTCGTACCTCGCCGACCGTCAGCTGCTAGCGCCGATGTGGTCGCCCGGTACCTTTTCGGCGGACGCGTGGCGCGCCGCGCTCTCCCGGATCGCGGGCTGGTACGCACTGCCGGTTCCGGTGCTCGCGGAGACGAACCCGTCGAACAACGAACTGCTAGACAGCCTGACGCCAATTTTCGACAACGCCGGAGCGTCGCTGAACCCGATTGCGCTCTTTGCCTACGATCCCGAAGACGGGTCGCGTATCGCCTTTTGGTCTACCTTGCGTAACGGCGTCTACCCGCGTATGGTCGTGGTCAAACCTCCCGAAGTGCCTGTCGACGTGCAGGGCGACACCGCTGCGGCGCTCGCGCAACTTGGCGACTGCGTGGTGACGCCTGAAAACTACGTCTTCACCTCGGCAGATACCGCTGAGCGGCTTTTTTTAGCGACCAACGAGTCGCGGATGGTGATTTTGGAGACTGTCCCACCCTCACCGCAGTTTTTGCTCGAGGCCCCTACCGGTCTCGAGTCCACCTATCTGACCTTTACTGCCCCCGAAGTCGCCGACAAGGTGCGTTACACGGCGCTCTTTTTAGGTCCGGGCATAGGTTTCGGCAAACTTTTGCGGCTTTTGCCGCAACTCCGCACCAACATGAGCCCGCAAGAGGTAATTACCTTTTTGAGCGGGGCCGGGGGCGGAGAAACCCCCTAAACCGGGTTTAGGCTTAACGCCCTGCGAGCGCGCGGTTGACGGCTGTGTTGACGGCGTTGTTCATGTTCTCGGCCGCCTCTCTAGCCCGCTCTGCAAAGTCTGCTTCTTGAGTTGCGTAGGTCAGGGCGCGGCTCGAGCTGACCACCGCGCCGAGCCCGTCGGCGTCGAATGCTGCCGCCACGCCCTCCGCGCCGCCGCCCTGCGCCCCGTAGCCCGGGACCAGCAGCACGCTGTAGGGCAAGCGTCGGCGCAGCCCTGCCAGTGCCTCCGGGTGCGTCGCGCCGACGACCGCCCCGACCGGCGCGTACCCCGACGCCCCCCGGTGCGGTTCGGCAAGTTTTGTAACGAGTTCTGCTACCCGCTCATAGAGCCGTCCGCCGCTCTCTAAAACGGTGTCTTGCAGGTCTGCGCTACCGGGGTTTGAAGTCTTGACCAGCACAAACAAGCCACGCTCGGCCCGGGCTGCTTGCACCGCAAACGGTTCCAAACTATCCGCGCCCAGATACGGATTTACCGTCAGCGCGTCCGAAGCGAACACGCCCTGCGCCAGATAAGCTTGCGCGTACGCCGCTGCGGTCGCGCCGATATCGCCCCGTTTGGCGTCCAGAATCACCGGGATACCTCGCGCCCGCACGTCGGCGGTAAGCTGCGCGAGCGCGATCAGCCCCGGAATCCCGAGAGCCTCAAAAAAGGCCGACTGGAGCTTGTAGCACGCCACCACGCCCTGCGTCGCCTCGATGATGGCCTGAAAATAGTAGACGACCGCCTTGGCGATCTGCGCCGGGTCGCCGTCAAAACGTTCGGGATGGGTCAGGGGATGCGCGTCCGGGCGGGGGTCGATACCCAGACAGATACGCGAATTGGTCTGCCGGATGCGGTCGAAGAGTCTGTCGGCGAAGGGGGCCATATGCTTAAGGCTAACAGATCAAGGCTAACAGAGAACGCCGGGTCGTGACGGCCAAAAAAATCCCCATCCCCTCGAGGGGGGTGGGGCAAAGCGAGTGATGATATCGCTGACCGGTTGCGCTTCAGAGGTCATGATAGCCAACGCCTTCTTACAAGGTTCTTACAGCTCACCTAAAGCACGTGCTGGGCGAGCGTTTTGCAATCCTGTTAGTCGTTGGGCAAGCGAGTAGGGCGGACGGTGACAACTCCTCAACTGCAAACCTGGTCATCGGTAGGCGTTCCAAAAGTTGGGGCTACCCAAGGCTGGAGAGACGTGCGTCACCACCAAATCTGGCGACGAAACCCTCTCTAAACTGAGGTGATGACATCTTCAGATGACCCCTTCCGCCGTCAAGACGAAACACCCGACGAACTTTTCTACCGCCAACCCCGGTTCGTCACCCACATCGACGATGCGGCCATCGCCGCTGTGACGCAGCTCTACCGCGAGTTTTTACCGGCGGGCGGCGCGCTCCTCGACCTGATGAGTTCGTGGGTGAGCCACCTGCCGCCCGAGGTCGCCTACCGCCGGGTGGTAGGGCTTGGCCTCAACCGCGCTGAGCTGACGAAAAACCCCAGGCTCGAGTCGTTTGTGGTGCAAAACCTCAACACCACGCCCCAGTTACCCTTCGCGGAAGGTGAATTCGGCGGTGCTGCTTTAGCGGTTTCGGTCGATTATCTGACCGCTCCGGTCGCCGTGCTCCGCGACCTGCGCCGGGTGCTCATTCCTGGCGGGCCGGTCGTCATCACCTTTTCCAACCGCTGTTTTCCGACCAAGGCGGTCGCTATCTGGCATCAGCTTGGTGATAGAGGGAGACTCGAGCTGGTCGGGCGCTACCTTCAGGAAGCGGGCTGGGAACGGGTAGAGCTGCTTGACCGCAGCCCGAAAGCTCGCGGCAGCGATCCGCTCTACGCGGCGGTCGCTCACGCTGGAACGGACGGTCGAGAGCGTATAGGCTAGATCGGCAGCAGGTGAACGTTCAGGCTTCATACCGAGCAACTTAAAACCGACATCTTCAGCTGAAAGCTCTTTACTTTAGTTTTACTATTCCAGGCACAAGGTTAAAGCCACCGCCTTTAGGCGGTCAGATTTCATCTATTAGCCTTAGCAGATGGAGTATCGCTACGGTAGTCACACAGTTTTCAACATCGAATATCACTTTGTCT
>JAABUN010002814.1_pt1 | contig 29233 bp, 20 predicted proteins | sample 5559311 | NCBI WGS metagenome assembly JAABUN01 (sample SAMN10711877, study PRJNA513370) | rock metagenome | isolation source: Antarctica rocks | place: Antarctica: Victoria Land, Siegfried Peak sud | reverse complement strand
CCTATGCCGAAACGACAGGTTTAAAAATCAAATCAAGTTGAAATCGTTTGAAATCAAAATCAAATGAAACCCTTATCTAACAATATTTTCAAAGAACTATATATTAAAACGTTAGGACGTTAGTGATAATATTTCATTACACTGATCATAACAATCCAACTGACCCGCATATGTCATCAACTCTTGCATATAAGGGCTTATTTGAAAACCGTTCAACGACTCACTGAAAGCATGTGTATTTGCTATCTCTATTTTCCCGAACCGACAGAGTGTTTTTTTTTACGCCTGTCGGCGGGAACTTGACTAACGTTACTTTCAAGTAACGTTCGACTTAGTTCTGTCATAATCTTTTCAAACTGCTTTTCATACTCGTAAAAATCTTTTATCTCATTAAGCTTTTCCACTTCAGGATATTTCTCTTCGCAGAGAGTAAGAAATTCTTGCTTTGTCATTGTATAAAGGTTTGGTTTCATAAATTTACAGTAAAGCGACAATTTGGTATGCACCCTTAATAGGTTTGATTATTTAGTTTATGATGTTAGTTCTGTTCCGCTTTGTATGGTCGCTGAATAAATAAATATGTGCCCCAACGTTCGCTCATGTCTATTTCAGCCTTTCCATTCTATCTATCCAATAGTTAATAATCTCTTCAATACTGAATAGTGGAATGCTGCCTTCATTATTGTTTTAATATTTTAATTCGCCATTTAAATTTTGCTTTCACTGTTTTGCACGCAAAATAACATCTACACTTCCCACTCCTTACGCATCTTGCGCGAAAGTAATTTGTTTGCCTCCTTATCGTTTTTAAACTCTTCTTTCTTCGGATCCCATTTTAAAGGACGGTTTAATTCGTAAGCTATATTACCAATGTTACAAACGGTAGCGCTGCGATGACCGGTTTCTATATCAGATATAGGAAGGCTGCGTTTACGAATAGCATTTAAAAAATCTTTGTAATGATTATCGCTATGGTAAACTTGTTTTTCGTTAGCCCCTATTACCTTATCTTTTAATGTTTCAGGAGTAGTTGTAAGCTTACCTCTCTGAACCTCTAATGTTCCTTGCGTGCCGGTAAACAGTATCGCATGTCTTCTGCCGAAGTCTTCCTTGGTCATTGTTAATCTGTTTTCGTAGCGGTAAGTCAATGCCGTAACGTCTTTACCGTTAGGAGGTGTAATTTCTACGGGGCCGCTTCTGTCCATATCCAAAGCCCATTGTACAATATCAAACATGTGTGCTCCCCAATCGGTCATATCTCCGCCGCCTAATCCTTTAAAGTCGCGCCACCTGCCCCAGATAGAATCGCCTAAGGCAGGATTGAGCTGATGATTGAAATGAACATATTCGTTTGGTCCTAACCAGCTATCCCAATTCAGGCCGGGAACAAGTGGTTCCTCCGGTAAATTGTATGGAACAGGAGGGCCGCCAATACTTACTTTAACCGATGTAAGGTCTCCCAAATATCCGTTACGGATAAGCTCTGCAGTCTTACCAAATTCAGGGCTGGATCGCTGCATGCTTCCGGTTTGAAAAACGCGGTTGTATTTTTTTACTGCATCCACCATTGCCCGCCCTTCGCGTACTGTAAGCGATAAAGGTTTTTCGCTGTAAATATCTTTCCCTGCTTTTGCGGCACGCACTACCATTGCTGCATGCCAGTGATCCGGCACAGCAATAACAACCGCATCTATATCTTTATTATCCAGCAGCTCCATGAAATTGGAATAAGGCGTGCAGCCTTTATAACTGCTGCTTCCTGCCTGGCCTGCATAAAAAGTATTAACCTGTTTGGTGAAACTGTCAAGCTTTGCTTTATAAACATCGCATGATGCTATAATTTTTCCCTCGCCGGTATTTAAGAAAGATCGCTGCAGGCTATTTGCCTGGCGACCGGCTCCAATAAAACCAAGTGTTATCATATCGCTGGGCGCGATAAAGCCCTTTCCGCCTAACACATGGCGGGGCACAATAAAGAATGCAGACAAAGCTGCTGCATTAGCCAAAAACTTTCGCCTGCTTAGGTGGGTCTTTTCTTCTGTTTCCGCTTTCATAATGTCTTAAGCTTGTTTATTACCTAATGCTTTTTTACAATAATCAATACATCGTTTTACTTCAACAAGGGTATCGGCGCCTTTGTATTCATACTCTATATTAGCTGGGATGGGCCACTTGTTGTCTCTTATCATTCGCAGCACTTCAGTTATAGGAGTGTCGCCTTCACCTAAAGGAACATTTTCGCCTAAATTCTTTTTGCGATCCTTTATGTGAATGCAAACGATCTTCTCGTGGTTCTTTTTCATGAAGTCAACTGCATCAAAACCGGCGGCGGTAAAGTGGCCAATATCCAAATTAATGCGGATGTAATTTGAGTTCCCCTGCATGCCTCTTACGAAACTATCGGGAGTAGCAAATTCATTGGGATTGGTAAGATTAGAGTGGTTGTGCATGCCTACTTTAGTCTTATACTTTTGTGCAAAAGGATCTACCCTTTTCATTACGCTTACGGTTGCAGAAGTTGTGATGGTGTCTGTTCCAAGTGCCTGCGCCACGCGAAAAATAAAGTCTATTTCTTCATCCGTTAAATTATCTCTAAAAGCTGAAGAATAAGCCTGGATGGCAATTCCCGCCTTTTCAAATTTGTTCCGTATTGTTTTAAACTCATCCATTGAAACTGTTGAGCGCCATCTCTTTATGCTATCAGCATTTCGCATTACTTCCTTAGGTTCTACATGCCCCTGCCATAGCTCGCAGCTTGTTAAACCAAGCTGGTTCATCGCTTTTATTGCCTCGTCTAACGATCTGTCTCTAAAACTATAGGATTGTGTTCCAAGCACAATACCTAAATCCGACGCTGCTGCTTTGGCTGCAGCAGTGCCTTTTACACCGCCGGGCAAAACAGACGATGTTTTACAAGAGACCAAAGCAGATGGAAGCACTAAACCTGCTAAGCCTGCAAGTGATAAAGAGCTCCACTCTCTCCGGGACATTTTCTTTGACATAATTTTTAATTATAGACGTGATGTTTAATTATAGACGTGATGTTTTAAAGATATGCATTTTATAATTTATAATATTCACTTATTGCTATGCGTTATTTAGATAAGTTATAGAACCTTCACAGCTATAGAGAAATAGTATAAGCAAGCGGTATAAGTTTCGTGTCAGTTGATTAAATCAATCTTCCGTTTTAGATTTAGATGGTGGTTCAATAACCGTTTTAATAGTTAGATCATGTAATTTTTTTGCAAGGTCTGTTCTTACTTTCTCATACGCTGTGTTATTGTATAAATTGGTTATCTCGCCGGGATCATTTTGTTCATCGTATAATTCAACGCCTGCTTTGCCTGCGGAGTCCCATTCGGTATAGCGCCAACGTTCGGTGCGAATGCTTCGTCCCATTAGTTTTTGCCGTTGTACTTGTGTAAGCGCGGGCTTACTCCATACCGCGTCAGGATTTTTAAGAAGCGGAACGAGGCTTCGTCCCGAAAGGGTTTTTGAAACAGGCAGGTTACAGAGTTCGGCAAGGGTTGGATAAATATCAACCAACTCTACAGTTCGTCCCGATGTTTTGCCTTTCATACCTTGTGGTACTGAAATCATAAACGGAACCCTTGCAGAATTTTCAAACAAACTTTGTTTCATCCACTGCCCATGCTGGCCTAAGTTATATCCATGATCGCTCCATAAAACAATGATTGTATTATCTCCTAACTTCAGATTGTCTAAAGCATCCAGCACTCGTCCCACCTGCGCATCCATAAATGTTATAGCTGCATAATAAGCTCTTATCGCCTCTTTACGTTTTGCTTCATCCAAACCCCAGTTGGGAGGCTTTGTAAAAAATGCCGCATCGGGAATATCCTTAAGGTCGTCAGCAGGCTCGTTTGGTAAAGTAATCTTTTCCAAAGGATACATCTCAAAATATTTTTTAGGAGCCACATAAGGAGAGTGCGGACGAAAAAAACCAACAGCAAGAAAAAAAGGTTTGTCCTTATTTTGCTGCATTAGCTTTATTGCTTCGGTGGCAACTTTACCATCGGTCTGCTCTTCATCTGTTCCATCGGCAGCGAGGTAAGCAAGTGTACTTCCAAGGCCTCTGTTGGGAAGAAGATTTGTTATCTTATTTTCTTCTGTTTTATCGCGCCCTATCGGGTTAACCCTTTGCACCCACGAAAGAGAATCATCCATGCCGTTAGTACCAATATCATTAGGAACACCATAATGATAAATTTTACCAACACGTGCAGAATAATAACCGTTGTTTTTAAAAAGCTGTGGTAAGGTTACAACATCGGGTATTGTTTTTCTGAAAAACTTAGCCAGGTCATATACTTTAATTACATCCGGATTTAAGCCGGTCATTAAAGAAGCACGGCTTGGATTGCACAATGGAAACTGGCAATAAGCGCGGTTGAACTGAATACTTCTTTTGGCAAGGCGATCAAAATTGGGAGTCTTAACCAAAGGATGACCATAACTGCTTATATCTGTATTGAGATCATCAACGGCAATGAACAGCACATTATATTTTTTCTTTTCAGGCTTTGGAATATGGGGATCGGCAGAACCATTTTTACAGTTAAGTACGATTGCTACGAGCATAATTATATGCAGCATTATTTTAGCTGAAGGGCAAACAAATTTTTTCATACCAATCGTTATCATCTTTACCTTGTTTTAAATATGTTACTGACCACATAGGCACATAGGCACATAGAAGAAGTTAGAATGTAAATTACTGTGTATTTCTATTGTGCCTATGTGTTTCAAAAAAATCTTCTACTTCTTAAGCATAACCTTTACAAACGAAAACTGAGGAACCGTAAACGTAAAATGCGAAGCATCTTTCTTTACAATATCTACTTTTTTCATCTTCAAAGGGCCTTCTGTGCTATCTGCTGCTTCAAACCCTACGGCTGAATAACCTGATGCTTTAAAATCGTTTAATGCAAGATTTATATTAACTGCCGGCTTTTCTAAATTCTTATTTATCATATATACCCACATCTCATTTCCTGCCCGGTTTTTTACGGCTATGGTTATAAGCCTGTCGGCAGAAACAGAAGCTTTTACCTGTTGTTCTCCCAATACATCGGTATATAAGGTGAACATATCATAAACCTTATTGGGGTCGTGATTATCCTGAGCATTTAATAAAGCCCTGTTAGACCAATCCACCTTTGCAGGGGTTGATATAGGCCAGAAGCACGACATGTACAAACCCGATTGTATAAACTGAGTAAACTCTTCTGCTACCATCAAAGCTGCCTCTGCTTCGGTTGGAGGCAAATTGCCGGTTCCGTTGGGGCCAATGTTCCATTCAAGAACCATCATTTCAATATTGGGATAACCTGCGTCTGCGAAAATTTTTCTAAAGATCGCTCTTTGCTCACTGTAAGGCCGATCGCGCCTGTGTGTCATTTTAGGTTCAACCTTCCAGTTATTAAAGGTTGCATTTCTAAATCTCCAGTAGAAGTGAACGTCAACGTAATCTATATTTTTTCCGGCTTTGCTTATAAGCGTTTTTGTATAAACCTCGTTGTTCGGATGTGTGTTAACTATAATCTTAATATCCGGATCAATCTTCTTCATCTCAGTGGCATAGTTGTTTACATTACCGGCATATTCTTCGGCAGTGAAAGTATAATTTGCATCGGGCTGGTACGGCTCGTTATCAAGATAGTAATATTTTACCTTCACTCCTTTACTAATGCAATATTTCATTAGGTTTTTTGCATCTTCTATCCCATCCTTCACCCTGTTATATTTTTGTCCTGAACCCATATTGATACCTACTAATGGCTCGCTTTTAATTCTTTTTGTTAGCGACAAATACTCATCCAAATCCATATACATTGACGGAGGAGCATTTTTAGATGCATCGAAGGTTGGGCTCCAGCTATCAGCCCAGCCTTGCCCTGTTAAATTATTCCAATGATAAAAAGTTGACACAGTTCCCCCAGGCCACCGCAGGGGTTGGGTGTTTAGCTTTTTCAATAACTCCGGAACTTTCTCCTTCCACGGTGCATCTTTTTCGTAGGCGTACACAATATTGAAACCCATCAGTAAAGGGCTTACAATACCTTGCTCCTGTTTAGCAAATACTGATACATTATAATCAGCTTTTGATGTATCGAGATATGCAGCATAATTTGGCGTTGATGATAATATAAGCAGCCATGCTAAAGTTATACAGTGAACATTTTTCTTCAGTTGTCGCATTATTGCTGATTAATATAATTTACTTTTTCAATTCTTCTTTTATTCATAGCAGTTCGCTACCATGTACCTTTAAATAAATGATCCGACTTCATCATATTGTTGCGTTTGAGTGGTATTGTATTGCCATTCGTCTCGTCAATCCAGTCCCATAACTGCTTGTTTAACTGTTTGGCTAAATCCTGGTGCTGAGGGCTGCGGATGAGGTTATTGATTTCGTAAGGATCTTGCTGAAGGTCGTATAGCTGGTCAATATCCCAAACACCATAAGTACGAATAAACTTATACCTGTCTGTTCGTACAGCAAATTGTGTCGGCGTTTGCGGAAAGGCATTCTCCCAATAATATTCATAAAACATCTTATCGCGCCAGGCCACATTTTGTCCTTTCAATAAGGGTAGAAACGAACTGCCCTGCATTTGTTTTGGTTTTTGTATGCCTGCCATTTCAAGTATGGTTGGAGCAATATCTACGTTCATGATCATTTGGTTTATGGTTGTCCCCGCTTTAATAAGCGCGGGGCAACGTGCAAGCAAAGGCACCCGCATAGACTCCTCATAAGCATGACGCTTATCAATCAATCCATGTTCGCCAAACGAAAATCCATTATCGCCCATGTAAATTACCAGGGTTTCTTTATCAAGGCCACTTTCCTGCAAATAAGCCAATACACGGCCAATGCTGTTATCAACTCCCAACAAAGTTTCTAAGTATTTCTGGTAAAATTCATCAAAATCAATTGCTCCGTGATACATATAATCCACTCCATGCCAGCTATACCGCTGTGCCCGTACCCAAAAGGGAATATCTTTCGTATTGAATGTGTACTTGCTTGTATCCGCCTGTTTTCCTTTTGTAAACTTTTTACTGTTGGCAGTTGCGGTAGTAAACATAGAAACCGGATATTGAATTTGAATGTTGTCGTATTTTCCATTATCCCGTTTGGCAGGTTGAAATTCTGAATGCACCGCTTTATGAGAAAGATACACAAAGAAAGGCTTGTTCTTGTCGCGCTTCTTCAGCCAGTCTAACGAAAGATCGGTAAGCAGGTCGGTAATATAAGTGCTGTCTTTATATTGAACATGCTCGCCATCAATATTCAATAACGGATTATAATAAACGCCCTGCCCACGAAAGCTTACCCAATGATTAAAACCCGGACGAGGATCATCACCCACTCCACCCATGTGCCATTTTCCAAAGAATGCTGTCTGGTAGCCTTGCTTTTGTAAATACTGCGGAAAATAAACAAGGTTGACAGGCGCAGGAGACTCGTTATCAACAACAGTATGTGTATGTGCATATTCGCCTGTTAAGATGGAAGCACGGCTTGGAGAACAGAGCGCCGTTGTAACAAAAGCATTTTTTAAATGCACCCCTTCTTTAGCCAGGCGATCCATGTTGGGTGTTTGTAAACCGGGCACCTTGCCTGTAAATCCCATAAAATCGTACCGGTGATCGTCTGAAAGAATGAATATTACGTTGCGTGGTTTTACACCGGGAATTTTATTATAAGAAATTATTTGTGGCTGTTGTGCTAAAGCATAATTATGAGATATAAAGATTGAAGCGGCAATGGCGATACAAACTAAAAAGCTGGTTTTTGTTAAGAGCGATTTTGTTTTGCGCAATATCATAAGTGTTACTTTAAATGAGTTGTGATTAAAGAGTTTTTATGTGACGGAATGAAGGATAATTACATTGTGTTATTTATTGTTGAATGAAAATTTGTGGTTCGAACAGGTATTGGCGTTGTTGGGATATTTGAAAAACCTCCGCCTGGCTCCGCGGCGGACATTATTTATTCAAAGATTAAAAATTTATTCTGATGTTCAAAAGAGTTCCCTCCGCCTGAACTAAAACTGATAGCGTTATGCAGCCGAGTGCTCCAATGTCCATGGCAAGCCTCCATGTAACTTCATAAACTGTTGAGGCAGTTAAAAAAAGTAGACAGTTTAAAAACGCTACAGTAACTTTTAATTTCACTATAAAAACCTCTGGCAGTATGAATAAAATTAAAAACAAATTTCGAAGGCCAGACCATTTTTGTTGGTACGGATATACATAAAGCCAGTTGGAACCTGGGCATCCATTTAAATGACATGTTCATCAAAAATGTTCATCAGAAACCCCATCCTTTTATTATGGCTGATTATCTTAAGCAGCACTTTCCCGCAGCAAAGTATAAAGCCGCTTATGAAGCTGGTAAGTTTGGCTTCTGGATACAACGCCAGTTCACCCAATTGGGTATAGAATGCCTTGTAGTTAATCCTGCTGACATTCCAAAGTCACAGAAAGACACCCTGCAGAAAACAGATCCGCGTGATGCACCAAATATAGGGCTTCGCTTACAATCAGGCGTACTGCACAGTATTTATATACCGGATGAACAACAGGAAGCTGACCGTGTATTTTTCCGTCACATTGAACTGTTTTTGAACTATTGCGTCCGTTTTAACGACCGCCAATTCATCACACGTGATAAAGTTCATAAAGGAATTTTGGAAAGGTTTGAGAATTTGTTGAACGAGTATTTTCAGTCAGAGAAGCCGCAAACAATTGGTTTGCCTTCTGTGGCTTATTGTGCAAGTGAATTGTATTTATCAGCGAATTATTTTGGTGACCTGGTAAAAAAAGAAACAGGCAAAACAGCACAGGAGTACATACAATCGAAAGTAATTGATGTTGCGAAAGAAAAAATATTTGACCAAAGCAAATCGGTTAGCCAAATTGCCCATGAATTAGGATTTAAGTATCCCCAGCATTTTACACGCTTGTTTAAACAGCGGGTTGGGCAATCTCCAAATGAATACAGGATGCTGAACTAAGGAATAATATCAACCCATTCAACAAATCAACCTATCAACCTTACAACCGCACCCTAATGCATCGCCTCACTCAAATCAATCTTACCTGCGGCTTTCCTCTTTTTAACCAGCAGCACAAAAGGAATACATATTAAGAACATAAGACCTAAGTATAAAAAAACATCCATATACGAAAGCACGGCTGCCTGCTTGGTTACCATAAAATCCAATGCTTTGTATCCGCTTTTCAATGCTACATCCGGCGTCATTCCTTTTGCTATAAAATTGTGTTGCAGACCTTCTACCCTTTGCTGAACAGCGGGATTATTTACATCAAGGTTTTTTATCAGATCATTACGGTAAACCATATTTTGTCGCGATAAATAAGTAGTGATAACTGCTATTCCGAAGGAGCCGCCCAACTGCCGCATCATACCCGTAAAAGAAGCCCCCTGCCCTATTTGCTGACCTTTTAAAGTTGAAAGTGATAAAGTAGTTATGGGAATGAACAGCAGACCCATGCCAAGTCCGCGAACAATGAGCATCCAAAAGAAAGCGTCTTTACCTGTATCGGGAGTGAGGATTCTATAACCCCAGAAGCTGTATATAAAAAACGTTAGCATACCAATAGCAACAAGGTATTGCTGCGGAACACCTCTTTGTAACATCTGACCAATTAAGGGCATCATAAAAGCTGTTGTAAGTGCCGCAGGTATCATTAATGCACCGCTTTGCTGCGCCGTCCAACCTAAAGTTGATTGAGTGTACAAAGGGATGATAAAGGTTGAACCATACAAACCAAATCCTAAAATAAAAGACAGCACAGTGCCTATTCTAAGGTTACCATTTTTTAATACACGCAGTTGAACTATCGGGTTTCTGAAAGTAAGTTCGCGCCATACAAAAAAGAACAAACCAAATACTGCAGTAAAGGCTAAAATGGTTATGGTAGTGCTGTTGAACCAGTCATCATCGTGGCCTTTTTCCAACACATATTGCAACGAGCCTACTGCAATAGTAAGCAATGCAATGCCAAGCCAGTCAATATCTTTGGTTAAACTTTTTTCAGAATATTTAGGACTGCGAACAAAATAAAGCGTAAGCAAAGTCGCAATTACACCAATAGGAATATTGATATAAAATATGTAAGGCCACGAAAAATTATCAACAATATAACCACCCAAAGGCGGCCCTAATGTAGGACCGATAATAACCCCCAATCCATAAATAGCTTGAGCCATCCCACGCTTTTCAGGCGGGTAACTTTCGGTAATAATGGTTTGAGAAGTTACCAGCAATGCGCCGCCGCCAACACCCTGGATAAAACGAAAAATCACCAGTTCCCAAATACCGTTAGCGTTACCGCATAAAAAAGAACAAACAGTAAACAAAATGATGGAAGCAGCAAAATAGTTCCGGCGTCCAAATTGCTGGGAAAGCCAACTGGTCATAGGAACGATGATTACATTACCAATGGCATAAGCTGTAATCACCCAGCCTACTTCGGTCATGGTAGCGCCGAGGTTGCCGCGCATATCGTTAAGAGCTACGTTTACAATAGTGGTATCAACTATTTCGAGCAGGGCACATAGGATAGCGGTTACTGTAATAATAACCCTTCTCGATCCGTATTCAACCAACGAGAGTTGTGGTTGCATAAGTGTTACTATTTATTAATTCAAGCTTACATCTACAGTTACGTTCATACCAGGCCTTAGTTGTTTTACAAAATCGTCCTGATTTGCAAACTCAATTTTTACGGGTAAACGCTGCACCACTTTTACAAAATTTCCGCTTGAATTATCAGGAGGCAGCAAAGAAAAACGGGCGCCTGTTGCAGGCGAGAAAGAAGTAAGCTTAGCTTCGAAAGCATGACCCGGAAAAGCATCTGCATGTACAGTTACTTTTTGCCCCACTTTCATTTTATTAAACTGGGTTTCTTTAAAATTAGCAACCACCCAAACATCATCATTATGAACAATACTGAAAGTTGACTGACCTGCCTGAACAAACTGCCCCGGCTGAACATTTACTTTAGAAACCAGTCCATCATCCGGCGCAGTAACTACTGCATAAGAAAGATTGAGCTTTGCATTTTCAATATCAACCTGGCGCTGCTTAATCGTGGCAGCAGCAATACTTATTTGCGAACCTGTTGCTGTGCTTTGGCTTGCTACTACATCTGTTTGTACCGACGCCTGTTTTTTCTGTTGTTCTAAAATCTGCAATTGTTTTTCAGCAGTTTCTTTAGCAGCTTGTGCCTGCTCAAATTGCTGTTGCGTTATGGAATGATCTGTAATCAAATTTGCATAACGGTTATAGTCTTGTGTTGCGCGCCATACATTTACTTTAGCTGCTTCTATCTGCGCATCTATGGTGCTTACATTTGCTCGTGAAGTGGCAATGCCTGCAGTGGCTGCATTGGTTGTAGATCGTGCGGCATTTAAACTGCTTTGTGCAGTAGCTAATGCTGCCTGGGCCTGCTCCACCTTAAGGCGAAGTTCACGGTCGTCCAGCATCATTAATGTATCGCCCTTTTTTACCCGCTGGTTATCTTTTACCCGCACTTCATTTACATAACCGCTTATGCGTGGAATAACAGGGCCTATATTAGCTTCTACCTGTGCATCATCTGTTTCTGCATGCTTTTGGGCATGAGTATATTTTGATATGCCAAACCATGCTGAAAAAATAATAAGCAATGCAAGAACAATGAAGAATCCCTTGCCTCGCTTTTTTGGCGCTGCTGTGGTTTGAACTTTTTTTTGATGAAGCTGTTTTTCCATAATATCTGTTTGATCGTTTGTATGTATGTTTGAGAGTTTGTTTTGTTTACGAGTTGTTCAAGAGTTTACGAGTTCACAAGTTTACAAGTTGGGTTGTTTACGAGTTTACTTTTGTCAAAGTTTACTTGTTTAATAATCCTGCTGTTTGCAGCAACTTGTTGTATGCAACCACTGCATCAGCTTTAGCGTTCGATAAATTTAATCTTGCCTGTAACTGTGCTACATCTGCATCTAAAAGATCGGTGGTAGTTACAAGAGCATTGTCGTATTTATTTTTGGTTATCCTGAAATTTTCTGCAGCTTGTGCTACTGCTGTTGCATACACATCAATCTTCTTCTGGCTTAGCATATAGTTTTGATATGCCTGGTTAATCTGAAGACGAATTGCATCGCTTAATATCTCATCATTTATAGCTACCTGCTTTTCTCTCGCTTCCGCCTCGTGTATGGTTGATTTTGTTTTCCATAAAGAAGCAAGGTTATATTGAACGCCTATACCTACATTAATTGCATTGGTTACAGTTAAAATGCTAGGGACATCAGCAGCTATATAACCTCCTGTTAACGCAATGCTTGGATAAGCTTCTCCCCTGGCTGCCTTAACGCTGGTATTTGCTGCCTTTTTACGCTGTGCTAATGCTGCAACATCTTTCCTGTTTTGCAAGGCTGACTGTTCGTACTCTTCAATAGTTTTTACTGAACCCGATTGCTGAACACTTACAGAATCGGTAACCAATTCAGTATTCTCGGGCAAGCCTAACATAAGGTTCATATTGATGTTTGCAAGGCGCTGATTGTTCTCGGCATCTAATAAAGCGAGCTCTATATTGGAAGATTGCAGTTGTGCTTTTAAAAGATCGTTACGTGCAAGAAGTCCGTTTTTTTCGAGATTGGAAAATTGCTGTACCCTTTGGTTTGAAGATTGAAGATTTTCTTTTACAAGTTCAATTGCATATTTAGCCTTATATAAATTGATGTATGCGCTGATCGTGTTTTGTATCACTTCCTCTTTTTCCTGGTCGGCATCGAGCTTTGCTGCTTCTGCCAGGTATTTAGCAGACTCAATTCCGTAACGGATACGAAGCCCCGAATACAATGGCATTGAAACATTTGCAATACCATAAGCTGCCTGGCTTACCGAAGGGCTTCCTCCGGTTGCAGAAGGTGTAGTTCCGCCAGAAGTGCTGCTGCTTTTTGCTTTTATATCAACATTTGCACTATTTAAACGCAGGTAAGATGCAGATACACTTGCATTAGGAAGCTTACGGTTAAGAGCGGTTTCTACACCTGCAGCAGCTTCTTCAATTTTTGCACGGCTGTTCTTTAAATATTTGTTGTTCTTAATGCTGAGATCAATTGCTTCGTTAAGCGCAATAGCCCGGGGCGGCTGTGCAATTGTTGCAATGGCACATAAAGAAATTACTGTTACAAACGCGAATGCTTTCAACCAAAAATTATGCTTCATATACTAACAGAGCTTTAAATAATGACTTAATATGGTTACTTAGTTTCTTTCTGAATTGTTGTTCAAATTTTTCTTCGGGCATATCTGCCTGGTTATTAAATTCCTTATAATATTTACGGCTGATGATCATTTGTGTTACTGTGCCAATCATTGTATTTAACATCAGAACTACGTCAATGTTCTTTTTGAACACACCTTTTTTTTGCCCGTCTTTAATCAATTCGCTGATGGTTTGAGCATTTTTCTTCTTCACTTCTCCTATCATGCTTGTAATAAGCTGGTTCTTTTCCATCATTTGCTCGCAAACCATGATCTTATAAAAACATTCGCGCTGCATAGCACGATCAATAAAGTCATCAATTAACCAGTTAACTTTTGCCTCGGGAGAAAGAGTTTCATCTTTTAAAAGCGTATCCACGCGCATTTTAACATTGCCGCTTCTGTGTTCAAACAAGGCTTGCATCAGTTTTTCCTTAGAGCCAAAATAGTAAGAGATCATCGCCAGGTTCACCCCTGCTTCTTCAGCAATATCGCGTACCGAAGTGCCGTTAAAACCATTTTGGGCAAATAACTTTTCGGCTATTTCAATTATCTGAACCTGTTTCTCGTTGTACTCCATAATCTTTCTTTCGGGGAGCAAAGTTAAACAATTGTTTGAATAATTAATCAAACGACCGTTTAATTTTATTTTTTTATTTTTTTTAATCACCGCTTCAATTCGTAATGCTATTAAAAAAAACTGAACCCTTACTACCTGGCAGAGCATTCTAATTTAATGCAGATAAGATTGTGTATTGATTTATAAACCTAAATTTGAATTCCAATTTCTGCAATGAAACTTACTGCCTGCGGTCTCACTTTCCTTTTTCTGATCACTTTTATAACAGCTGTACAAGCTCAATTGTGCCAGGGCAGCTTAGGCGATCCTGTGGTTAATATTACATTTGGTACCGGCACTAATCCCGGCCCGCCACTTTCTTCTAAGATCACCAACTATACCTATGTTTCAAGTTGCCCCGGCGATGGTTATTATACTATTGGAAGTTCATCGCCTGGTTGTTTTAATAGCACCTGGTATAATTTAACCGAAGATCATACACCTAACGATGTAAACGGATATATGATGATTGTGAATGCATCATTTTCGCCCGGTGATTTTTATGTTGACACTATCAAAGGCCTTTGCGGCGGCACTACTTACGAATTTGCAGCATGGATACTGAACATTCGGAAATCACTGCCTTGCGGGGGAACAACTGTATATCCTGATGTTACGTTTAATATTGAAACATTATCAGGAACTGTTTTAAAGTCTTTTCAAACCGGAAACATTCCGGAGCAATCAGCTCCGCAATGGAAGCAGTACGGAGCATTTTTTCAAACACCTGCAGGCGCTTCTTCTGTAGTTGTTCGTATGACGAATAATGCGCCCGGTGGTTGCGGTAACGATCTTGTTTTAGACGACATCACTTTTCGCCCCTGTGGTCCACAGGTAAGTGCAACCATATCGGGCGGACAAAATTTGAAAGATGTATGTGTTGGAGATAATTCTGTTTTTACGCTTACCGGTACTGTCTCAAGCGGTTATAACAATCCTTCCTACCAATGGCAGTTTAGTAAAGACAATGGAAGTATCTGGAACGATATTGCAGGCGCAACAAGTTCTGTATATACACGCCAACCCACTTCATCAGGAAGTTATTTGTACAGATTAGCAGCAGCAGAGGGCAACAATGTAAGCATCTCATCTTGCCGGATAGCCTCTAATTCAATTACCATTAATGTAAATTCAAAGCCAACACCTTCTGCTGCAAACACAAGCCCTAAATGCCAGGGCGATACAGTTACACTAACCGCCAATAATGGAGCTCAATACATTTGGACCGGCCCGAACAACTTTATGGGTAGTGGTGCAACCGTTCGACTACCAAACATTACCAAAGCTAACAGCGGAACTTATTATGTAACCGTAACAACCGATAAAGGTTGCACCAATACAGATTCAACAGTAGTGAAAGTGCTTGAACCGGTAGTTGCCAATGCAGGTGCGGACACAACAATTTGTGAAGGAAACAGCATTATTTTACATGGCAGTGGAGGCGGCTCTTATTCATGGTCGCCACCTGCAGCGCTAACAAATAGTAATACTCCTAATCCTGTTGCTTCGCCGGCTGATACTACTTTATATATACTTACTGTAAACAATGGTACATGTAAAGCTTACGATTCTGTAACGGTTAATGTGCTGAAAAAACCGGTTGCCAATGCAGGGCCGGACCAACGGATTTTTGCAGGCCAGTCAACAACCCTGAACGGAACCGCAGCAGGAACTAATATCTCGTTTTACTGGACACCTAATACAAACATTTCTAACCCAACAGATATACACCCGGTTGTATCTCCGCCTGCTGACACAATATATACCTTACATGTTATTTCGAATGTTGGTTGCGGCACCGCTGCTGATAATGTATTTGTAAGGGTTTATAAAAAGATCATTATCCCAACTGCTTTCTCTCCAAATAATGATGGCATTAACGATGTATGGAATATTGAAGGTTTAGAAACGTACCCCGAATCTGAAACTTCGATATTCAACAGGTATGGTCAACGAGTATTTATAAGCAGAGGTTATTCTAAACCCTGGAACGGAAGTTACAATAACTCACCCCTGCCTGTTGGCACCTACTATTATGTTATAGATTTGAAAAACGAACTGCCAAGGCTATCGGGTTGGGTGATGATTTTGAAGTGAGTGTATTATTTTAGTGTAGATATTCTTTTCATAATTTCAAAATATATAAGATAATGCTTTCCGGGTAAAAAGTCTCTGCCTGATTTTTAAATACAAAAAACAACTCCTTAATATTACCAAAACAAACCGAAGTCGTATCTTGACCGTTATTATACAGGAAATGAAAATGAAGTACCTGCTGCTGTTTGTTTTGTGCTTAATTCAAACTTCGCTATTTGCCCAAAAAAAAACCGGAACCATCTCAGGAAAAGTTGTAGATGAAAATGATAAACCATTGCAACAGGTCAGCATCACTATTTTAGGCAGGGAAAGGGGAACTGTAACAAACGACTCTGGAAAATTTTCTATCCAGGTTGCTTCAGGCAGACCAATTGCCTTAATATTTTCTCACACCGGCTACAAAACCACGCAGCGCAGCTTCAACCTTTCCGAGGCCGAACAGGAAACAATCACCATCCAACTTCAAAATATTGAAAATGTTTTACAAGGCGTAACTGTAACAGACACACGCCCCCGAACCGAAGCAGGCCGCATAGATATTGATCCTGAAAATGCTTTGCTAAATCCTTCACCTTTAGGTAATATTGAAAGCCTGATTAAAGTTTTTGTTGGAAGCAATAACGAGCTTACCAGCCAGTACAATGTTCGCGGCGGAAGTTATGATGAAAACCTGATTTATGTAAACGACTTTGAAGTTTTTCGTCCTTACCTTGTTCGCAGCGGACAGCAGGAAGGATTAAGCTTTATAAATCCCGAAATGACGGCAGGGGTAAAGTTTTACAACGGCGGTTTCCAGGCAAAGTACGGAGATAAGATGAGCAGCGTTCTCGATATTACTTATAAAAAGCCAAAACAATTTGGTGGCTCTGCATATATTGGATTGCTCGAACAGGGATTGCACTTGGAAGGAACGGATAAAAAAGATAAGTTTAGTTACCTGCTCGGCTTTCGTAATCGCAGCAACCGAAACCTCCTCAGCAGCCAGGAAACAAAAGGCAACTATATTCCCTCGTCTGCTGATATGCAGGCTTTAATTACTTATCAGCTAAACAGCAAATGGTTATTTGAGGCGCTGGGCAATATTTCAGCAAGCAAATTCACCTTATTTCCTGAAGAAAGTAAATTATCGTCTGCTGTGTTTTCGCCTTTATTTACAGCAAACCTTGCTGTTGACATTGCTTTTGAAGGCCAGGAAAAAGACCGGTATCAAACAAACATGCTGGGCTTATCAGCAACATGGCATCCCCGAAAAAACTTCCGTTTAAAAGGGATGCTAAGCAGGTTCGAGAATGACGAAGCTGAAAATATTGATATTACCGGCGCTTACCTTTTTGGCGAAAGAGATTTCGACAAAAGCAAAGCTACTTACGGTCTCATTGTTAATCCCCTTGGTGCTGGCGTATATCAAACCTTTGCAAGAAATCAGTTAAACATACAGGTCTGGAATGCTTCGCTAAAAGGAAGCATTGATAAAGGAAAACACTTTATACAATTTGGAAGCAGCATCGAAAGGCAAAACGTAAACGATAAACTGCACGAATGGGAGTATAACGATTCTGCGGGATATTCATTGCCCTACTCAGCCAACATTTTGCAATTAAGTAAGGTTTTAGATAATAAGGCAAACTTGAATATCAATCGCTTCAGTGGTTTTATTCAGGACAATGTTCAATTCAAAGATTCATCTGATGTTACCTTACAACTTGGTCTTCGATATAATTACAATACATTAAATCAGGAACTTCTTTTGTCGCCACGGGCAGGAATTTCGTTTAAACCAAAGAACTGGGCGAAGGACATCATCTTCAGAGGATCGGCGGGAATATACAATCAGCCGCCTTTCTACCGCGAACTGCGCCGCTATGACGGCACAATTAATAAAGACCTGAAAGCGCAAAAAAGCTGGCAGATTAGCGGCGGCTTTGATTATAGTTTACAATTATTTCAAAGACCTGCACGCATTACATCCGAACTTTATTACAAAGGAATCACAGATGCAGTTCCTTACGATATTGATAATGTAAGGCTTCGTTATTTTGGCGAGAACATGGCAAAAGCTTACGCAGCCGGAGCCGAAGTAAGGCTGTTTGGCGAATTGGTTAAAGATGCCGAAAGCTGGGTAAGCTTAGGCTTTATGCGAACAAAAGAAAACCTCGAAAACGATCACTATTACAATTACAAGTTGAACGACCGCAACGAACCGATAGACAGTACACTCGTTAATGTTGGTTATTTACGCCGTCCAACAGACAGGATGATAACTTTTGGCATGTTCTTCCAGGACTATTTAAGTACTAATAAAAACTTTAAAGTTTATTTGAACACGTTGTACGGCAGCAACCTTCCGTACAATATTCCCGGGAGCGTAAAATACCGGAATGCTTTAATTATTGATCCGTATATAAGAGCGGATATTGGCTTAAGCGCTTTATTATTAGACAGCGACAAAACAAACCGCAGAAGCCACAGTCCCTTCCGCAGCTTTGATAATATTTGGGCCAGTCTTGAAATCTTTAACCTGATTGATCGCGCCAATACAATCAGTTATTTATTGATAAAAGATTTTGCCAATAATACTTTTACGCTGCCTAACCGTTTAACACCAAGATTGTTGAATTTGAAACTGGTGGCAAGGTGGTAAACCTCACCCTCGTTCCCTCTCCTTGCAAAGGAGAGGGAGGCCTTCCCCCTGATAGCTATCGGGGCTACCAGAACCCTCTCATTTCAAAAGAGAGGAAATCGGCATGTGGAAAAGTTTTTGATTAACTTTGATTCAAAGCAATTATGTATGGATACATTGTTAAGAGGCAATGCTGATGAAATAAATGCAAGTCTTGTAGATTTTATAAGATCAACCTTCAAAGGTAAAAAAGTAGCAGTACACATTTATGAAGATGATGCAATGGATGAAACTGAATACCTGCTCTCAGACCCGGTAGGTAGAGAAAGACTTTTGAAAAGTGTAGAAGAAGTTAAGCAAGGCAAGGGATTAAAAGAATATACTCTTGATGAATTGAAAACAACATTTCTTAATGAGCCGGAAACATGAGAGATATTCTTTTAAAAGATAGGGCTTTAGAAGATTTAAAATATTGGTTTGTAAACGACACTAAACTATTAAAGAAAATTTTTGATCTGCTGAAGTCAATAAAACGTAATCCTTCAGAAGGCATTGGCAAACCTGAAGCATTGAAAGGTGATTTAAAAGGATATTGGAGCAGAAGAATAAATGACGAACATAGAATTGTTTAATCCCAAACCAATGAAAATATAATTGTTATTTCATGTCGCAGCCATTATAAACTCTAATCAATCTCCTCACCTCAATGAATAATTATAATATCAATCGCAGAAGTTTCATTAAGGGAGCTACAGCTTCTTTAGCTCTTACAGCTCTGGGCGCCAGCGGAATGCCCATTATTATTCCTCCAAAAACTTACCGGGTAGCCCTGATCGGTACGGGGTGGTATGGTAAAAGTGATTTGTTCAGGCTGATACAGGTTTCTCCGGTAGAGGTGATCGCCCTTTGCGATGTTGACAAAAACCAACTTGCAGAAGCAGGCAAAATGGTTTCGCAACGTCAAAAGTCGGGAAAGGTTCCAAAGCTTTATAACGACTACCGTAAAATGTTATCCGAAAATAAACCGGACATTGTGCTTATAGGAACGCCGGATCATTGGCATGCCCTGCAAACCATTGATGCACTTAAAGCAGGCGCACATGTATATGTTCAAAAACCCATTAGTGTAGATGTTATGGAAGGCGAAGCGATGGTTGCTGCAGCACGTAAGTATAATCGTGTGGTGCAGGTGGGTACACAACGTAAGAGCACGCCTCATCTTATTGATGCAAAAAAAAATGTTGTAGATGCGGGACTGCTTGGCAAAGTATCTCATGTGGAGATGTGCTGCTATTATCACATGAGGGCTAATGGAAATCCTCCCGTTGAACCGGTGCCTGATTTTTTTGATTACGAAATGTGGACGGGACCCGCGCCTTTACGTCCTTATGATGGACTTCCGCACACCCGCTGGTGGCGTACTTTTATGGAATACGGAAATGGCATAATGGGCGATATGTGTATTCACATGTTTGATACTGTTCGATGGATGCTGAAGCTTGGATGGCCTAAACGTATTAGTTCAACAGGTGGTATTTATGTTGACAAGACAGGCAAGTCAAATATTGCCGACACACAAACTGCAGTTTTTGAATATGATGGATTAAACTGTGTGTGGCAGCATCGCTCATGGGGTACGCCTGCCGATCCTGAATATCCCTGGTCTTTCAAATTATTCGGCGATAAAGGAACACTGGCAGCCAGCACCATGCAATATGATTTTACACCTGATGGTAAAGGCGAGAAGATACATAAAGATGTAGTTTATGAAAAAGAGAAATATCCCGAAGATCTGACAGAACCTCGCATTGAGTTGAATGCCGCTCCTGCAACAAGATTACACATGATTGACTTCCTGAATGCTATTGAAACAGGTAGTCGCCCCATAGCCGACATAGAAATAGGGCATATTTCTACAGCAAGTTGCATACTGGCTAATGTATCAATGCAAACAGGGCGGCCTCTTGTGTACGATCCTCAAAAGCGTATAATCACAGGTGATCCGGAAGCTGACAAACTTCTTCAAAGGCCTTATCGTAAACCGTGGTTGCATCCACACCCTGATACCGTTTAACGGGAGATTGTAATAAGTATAGCAGCACAAAACTACTTTTCTGATGCAGCTAAAAATGGTCTTTTTTTGAAGCGATGTTTAATCTTTTTCTGTCAGGTAAGAACCTGCGATATTCTCATCCTATATGCATTCATTGCAGTAATTCCTAATTTTTTTATTAGCCGGTAGTTAACTACGGCGCCTACGGGTGCACCTATTACAGGAACTAACTGTGCCAACTTTGCCAGGTCAATATAGTCCCGGTATTCCTGCTGAAAACTTCGCCAGTCAAATTGATTTATATCTTCAGGAAGTTCTTTACTTTTTTTATCCCAATCGTCCATTTTCAAATAAATATTTCGCCGGTGCTCATGGCTTGAGAAAGCGAGTTCAAAAATATGAAGCAGGTAAACTCTTTCTTTATAATCCATTACATCATGACCATAAAGTGCAGCAATATCAAATAACAATTTTAATTTTAAGGCAAGCAAAACAGGAAAATCTGCAAGACCAAGTAATAATCCTCCGGCGCCTGTTACTCCTCCTTCAACGGCAGCCGTAGTTCTGTAAAACTCTATTCTTTGCTTAACTGCAAGTTCGCGTTCCTGTAACGATACGCCGGTTAAAAGTTTAGGAGCAGTATATTTTGCACCAAATAAAACGCCGCGTATCATTTGCTTTATGGTTACTGTTATTGCATTATGTACCTTTTCAGGTATCCATTTATTGATCCTGGTTTGTACTTTTTTTGATAAGCTGTTTAAAAAAGAAGGAGGCTTAAGCATTTGGTTTTGCCAGGCTTTTAATTCAGCGGATATTTTTTGCTCATAATATTCCATCAACAACTTTTTATACCTCACCCTCAGTCCCTCTCCTTGCAAAGGAGAGGGAGGTAAGACATGTTTATGTGTCTGCTACATACAATAGGTTGTAAAGATTTGGTTCTTCGATAAAGTAGTGGAAATGATTGAAGAACGCTCCGGTATTTTCAAACCTTACTTTGTTAGCGTAAATTCATAACTTCCTGAGCCTGCTGCAATTAATGTATATCCGGCTTCTTTACCTATAACCTTTATTTCCTTCGGACTTGCCACCTCTTTACCGCTTTCTTTAATAACATTAAAAGTATCTGTTGGCAGGTACACTACAGCAGTTGTATTGCATGGAATGGTAACATTCAACTGTAGCCTGCCCGTATCCTGCTTCCAGGCTGAAGTTATTTTGCCATAGTAAGTATTCAGATCAGCAGATGCATTGGTGAGGCCTCCACCTGCATGTGGTTTAATCATTATTTTTTTATATCCTGTGGCCTGCCCGTCTGTATCTATCCCAGCAATTACCCTGTACATCCAATCACCTATTGCTCCGTATGCATAGTGATTGAAAGAGTTCATACCGGGTGTTTGAAAAGTGCTGTCGGGCTTCTCTCCATCCCATCTTTCCCAAATAGTTGTCGCCCCCATTTTTACCGGGTATAACCACGAAGGATATGTTTCCTGCATTAGTAATTTATAAGCAACATCAGTATAACCAAAGCGGGTTAATACATGGCACAGATAAGGCGTCCCTAAAAAGCCGGTGGTTAAATGATTATTATAAGCTTTAATATTTTGCACCAATCTTTCTGCTGCCTGTTGCCTTAATGTCTGTGGCAACATATCAAAATTTAAAGCAAGCACATAAGCAGTTTGAGTGCCCGAAACCAGGCGGCCACTTTCGGTAACATACTCTTTTACAAAAGCAGCTTTTAGTCTTTTTAAAAGGTCGCTGTATTTAGCTGCGTCTTCCTTTTTACCAAGAACCTGCGCTGCATTTAACATTAGCTGTGTTGAATGTGCGAAGAATGCCTGCGCAATTAAATATTTATCTGTTACTGCTGACCTTCCATCGTTATCATCAGCAGGACGGTAAAAAAGCCAGTCCCCAAAATGAAATCCTGTATTCCACAAATCGTTCTGGCTATTCTGCTGCATAAAATTTACCCATGCAGCCATGCTTGCATATTGTTCCTCTAAAATCCTTTTATCACCATAAGCGAGGTACATGTTCCAGGGAACAATAACAGAAACATCAGCCCAACCTGTAGAGCCGGCTGAGGAAGGTCCTAATACATTAGGAATAACATGAGGCACACTGCCGTTAGGCAATTGGTCGGCCGCTACATCTTTGAGCCACTTTGCAAAAAAATCATGAACATCCATATTAAAAGATGCAGTGCGAGAAAATACCTGCGCATCACCCGTCCATCCTAAACGTTCATCTCTTTGCGGACAATCGGTAGGAATATCCAGAAAATTTCCTTTCTGCCCCCATTGAATATTATGCTGCAACTGGTTAAGCAAAGCGTTAGAACTTGTAAAACTTCCCGAAGGCTTCATATCAGAATAGAGTGCAACTGCTGTAAAATTTTCAGGTTTCAGTTCGCCTGCAAGGCCCTCCACTTTTACATACCTAAACCCCTGAAAAGTAAAGTGAGGCTCAAAAGTTTCTTCGCCATTGCCTTTTAAAATGTAGGTATTTTCCTGTTTAGCGGCACGAAGATTTTCAGTGTAAAAATTACCTGCTTTATCTAACACTTCGGCATGATGTAATTTAACGCTATCGCCCGCCTTACCCTTTATTTTTAATTGAACCCAACCCACCAAATTCTGTCCAAAATCTATTACCTGTTCTCCCTTTGGCGTTCTGAAGATTTTTACAGGCTTAAATGTTTCATGCTTTTTTATGGGTTCATTATATGTTGCTATCAATACATCTTTAGGATAGTCTTTTGTTTGTACTCCTTCCCACTGTTTGTCGTCATAACGCGCTGTGGTCCATCCGGCTTTATCATCGCGTGCATCAAACTTTTCACCATGGTAAATCTCCGCGCTTTTAATACCTCCTGTTGAAGATTTCCAGCTACCATCAGAAACCATCAGTTCACTGGTTCCATCGGTATAACTAATATTGAGTTGCAACAATAGCGCAAGATCCCGTCCATAAACATCTTTATTATTAGCCCAGGCAAGGTATCCTCTGTACCAGCCGCTGCCGAGCGTAACACCAACAGCGTTTTCACCTTGCTTTATAAGAGGAGTAACATCGTAAGCCTGGTATTGCAACCGTTTGTTGTAGCTCGTCCATCCGGGAGTTAAATAAGAATCTCCAACCCTTTGACCGTTGATATAAGCTTCATATAAACCGTGAGAAGTAATATAAGCTGTAGCTGATTTAATTTTTTTGACTGTGCTGAATAGCTTTCTAAAAACAGGGCTTGGCCTGTTGATGCTATCTTCTTTAAACCCCGCTATTATCCATTGTGCCTTCCAGTCGTTTGGTTGCAGCAATCCCATTTGCCATGTTGCCGGTTTGCTCCAGCCCGAAACATTCCCTGCATTATTCCAAACCCTAACCTTCCAATAATACTGCTTACCCGATCTCAATTCTTCGCCCTTGTAAGTAACAAATACAGATTGGTCTGAAGCTACTTTTCCTGTGCTCCATGTGTTTTTGCCTTTGCCTGAAATGTCATCATACACCTGCACTTCGTAAGCAGTTTGCATAACATTTCTTCTGTTAGAAACTATTTGCCAGCTAAACCGTGGCTGCTTCGTATCTATGCAGTTCGGGTTGGTTTTATTCTCGCACAACAGGTTTACTACACTTATCTGAGCCTGAACAAAAGAACCTGTTAACTGAAAAGCTAAAAAGAAGATTAAATATGTTTTCATCGGATTTGAGGCTTTAAGTATTAATCATAATTACAACTAAAAATAAGAAGTATTAAGCATTAGGTGTTTGATGCTAAAAAAAATATTTCAATACTCCCCATACTTGAAGTATTGTTTATTGTATGACGATTTGCGGGGTAAATTGCCATTCAGCTCAAAGTCATTTAGTTAAGGAAAGGCCACTTAAAAAATGCCCCACAAGGGCAACATCTTGGTAGCAAAATAATCAGGAAATGATATAAGCGTGCCGTAGGTACGCCATCTTTTATTCCCGCACCTGCGGAGCGGTAATACTCGTGCTTGTTTTTTCTACAAAGTTTAAACTCCTATGGGAGTTTAAAGGCTTTACCTAAACGATATTGATCTTAAGGTCGTACCCATTTCAGCTTAAGCCTAATTAATCCATACTATGCGCGATAAGTATTATTTATTCTTGCTTTTGCAATAAAGCATCATACAAAATTTCTGCTGAGTGTTTACTAACCCTGCCGGTTCCGTCTTTAATCTGATGACGGCAACTGGTTCCGGATGCCGCTATTATTACTTCGTTAGACGAACCTATAATGGTGGGGAAAAGAACAAGGCCGCCTATCTTCATTGATATATCATAATGTTCGGATTCGTATCCAAAAGAGCCGGCCATGCCGCAGCAACCTGAAGGAATTTCTTTAACCTTATAATTTGCCGGTATTGAAAGACTTGTTTTTATTTGCTTTACTGACGATAATGCTTTTTGATGGCAATGCCCGTGAATTAGCACTTCTTTGTATTCATTTGTAAATTGATCCGGCTGAATATTTCCTCTTTCAATTTCTTTTGCAAACCATTCTTCAAAAAGGAAAGAATTTTTAGCTATTCGTTTGGCATGCGCTAATTTTTCAAAAGGAACTAATTCAGGGTATTCATCGCGGAGTGTAAGAATAGCAGAAGGCTCTATACCAATGATCGGTATTGAATCGCTTACCAGATCTTTCAGCAGGTCAACATTTTTAATTGCAATCTCTTTAGCCTTCCTCACCAGGCCTTTTGACAAGTAAGTCCTTCCACTTTCAATATGTTTAGGAATGATTACTTTATATCCTAAATTCTCAAGCAATAAAACAGCTTTTTGCCCTGCGTGTACATCAAGGTAGTTTGTAAATTCATCGCAGAACAAATAAACAGTTCCTGTTACAGTCTTAATATTTCCAACCTGTTTTTTATGTTGAGAAAACCATTGTCTTAATGTTGTTTCCGGTAAAAGCGGCATTGATCTTTGAGGATGAAAGCCTGCCATTTTATTGGCTATTTTACGCAGGGCAGTTGTGCCGAAAATTGAATTATATGCCCACGGTAATTTTGCAGCCAGCTTCATTTGAGAGGTAAAATTACCTACCAGTTTAGAGCGCATTGGCACGCCATGCCTGTCGTAATATTGCTGTGTAAATTCAGCTTTCATTTTGCCTACATCTACGCCGGAAGGACATTCGGATTTACATCCTTTACACGACAAACATAAATCCAGCACCTCCAGAACTTCTTCATGGCTCACTTCATGATCTGTATTAATGGCCTCATTTGTATAGAAGTGGCGTAACATATTTGCCCGCGCCCTTGTGGTATCTCTTTCGCTGCGGGTAGCCATATAGCTGGGGCACATTGTTCCGCCTGAGACGTGTGTTTTGCGACAATCTCCCGAGCCGCTGCACTTCTCCGCCAAATGCAAAATGCCTTCCTGCTTTGCAAAGTCAAATACTGTTTTAATTTCTTTTTTTTGCTGATCGTGGTTGTAACGCAAAAACTCATTCATAGGTGGAGTGTCAACAATCTTTCCCCGGTTAAAAATACCATGCGGATCGAATATATTTTTTACCTGTTTAAACAGGTTATAGTTCTCCTCCCCCATCATAAAAGAAATAAATTCGCCACGCAAGCGCCCATCACCATGTTCGCCGCTTAAGGAGCCGTTATATTTTTTTACTATTGCAGTAGTTTGTTGCAAGATGGTTCTAAAAAGAGTTTTACCTGCTAAAGTCTTAAGATTAACCATTGGCTCAACGTGTAATTCGCCTGCACCGGCATGCGCATACATCGAATATTTTACATTGTGCTTTTTTAATAAAGCTTCTACTTCATCTATATAATCAGGTAAGTCTTCTGCATCCACCGCACAATCTTCTATTAGGTTTACAGGCTGTGTATCTCCCGGTTCATTCCGCAATAAACCCAAACCTGCTTTTCTTAAATCCCATGCCTTATCTGTTTCTGCGCCATGCAATACCGGGTAAGCATAGCCAAGATTTTTTTCTTTCAATGCCTCTATAAAAACATTTGCTTGGCGTGCAATTCCTTCAACCGTTTCATCAAAAAACTCAACCATTAAAATTGCCTTTGGCTCTCCAATGATAAAGAACCTGTTTTTTGACTGGTCAATATTTGTTTTTGTAAATTCAAGTATTATATAATCCACTAACTCCGATGCCGAACAATTATTTTTTAAAGCCACCAGGTTTGCTTTAAGCGCTTCTTTTATGCTTTGGGTGTGAACGGCTACAATACATTTTTCTTTGGGTGGCAAGTCTCTAAGCTTAAGCTTTGCTTCTGTAATAAAGCACAACGTTCCTTCTGAGCCGGCAATCAGCTTGCTAAGGTTAAAAGAAGAATTGATTTTAAACTGAAACATCTGCAATAAAGAATCTAAAGCATAGCCTGTATTGCGACGATGTATAGATTTTTTAGGAAACCCTGTTTCAATTGCCTGCTGACTTTGAGGATTGCTCAGTAACTTTTCTACCGACCTATAGATTTCACTTTCAAGGGTATGTTCATCACATTTTTTGTAAAACTCTTCCTGAGTAAGTTCTTTAAATGTTACGTGTGTTCCATCAGACAGCAATGCCTCAACTTCTGCAATGTTTTCTCTTGTGTCGCCCCAGATAATTGAGTGCAGTCCGCATGAATTATTTCCTATCATTCCACCAATCATAGCCCTGTTGGCTGTAGAAGTTTCAGGACCAAACATTAACCCGTAAGGCTTCAGATAAACATTCAGATCGTCGCGGATAACACCAGGTTGAACTCTTACCCATTTCTCCTCACAGTTAACTTCAATAATTGAGGTAAAGTATTTTGAAATGTCAACTACTATTCCATTGCCTACCACCTGGCCTGCTAACGAAGTACCCGCTGCACGAGGAATAAGGGTAACCTTTTTTTTATCAGCAAAAGCTATAAGGCGCTTTATATCATCAACCGTTTTAGGAATAGCAACGGCAACAGGCTTTTCCTGGTAAACAGATGCATCAGTAGCATAACTCATTATAACTGCATTATGCTTAACAGAATTATTATAATACAGCTCTCCCAAAAAATTATTTTTTAATTCATCTAACATTTAGACTCCTCCATTACTTCATTACTTCGTGCGGTTCCATTTACTTTATCCGCCAATAGAAATCATGCTCCTGTTTTTTATTGCGCTTGTATCCATCTTTTCTATATCAGGTAAAAATTGTCCACCTCTTTCACGCGCTTTATTTAAAATAGATTGTTTAATAAACGGCACAATGTCTTCACCTCTCCTTAGCGGCGAAAGCAGGTCTGTTTCCTCTTGCGAGAACAGGCAATTCTTCATTTTACCATCGGCAGTTAACCGCATTCTGTTACAATCGCCGCAAAACGGAGAAGTAATAGTGCTGATGACCGCAAACGTACCTGCATGACCAGGAACTATATATTTTTTTGCTGTATCGTGCGTTTCATCTTTCAACTTAATAAAGTCATACTTACTTTCAATTACACTTAATATTTGCTTCCATCCAAATACTTTATCGCTTTGCCAGTGGTTACCCGAAAATGGCATAAATTCAATAAAGCGAATGTGAACAGGAAGGTGTTTTGTCATCTCCACAAAATCGTTGATCTCACTATCGTTTACACCTTTCATCATTACTACGTTTACTTTTACATGTATATTTTGTTCTGATATAAGGCGGATGTTATCTAATACCTTTTCATACTGATCTCTTTTTGTCATCAATTGAAATTTTTGAGGGTCTAACGTGTCGAGACTTACATTAACAGAACGAACACCGGCATTTTTTAAGACCGGCAAAAACTGATGCAGCCTTGTTCCGTTTGTGGTTAAAGTAAGCTCAACGGGGTAAGCAGATAATTGATGGATAATTTTTGCGGCATCTTTTCGTACAAGCGGCTCGCCGCCTGTTAACCTGATTTTAGTTACCCCAAGAGAAACAAATATCCGTGCAATTTCATTAATCTCATTTGCCTGCATTAATTGAGCGGAGGGAGTAGCGATATAATCTTCGTTGGGCATGCAATAAAAACAACGAAGGTTGCAATTATTAGTTATTGAAACCCTTAAGTAATTATGTACTCTGTTAAAGCTATCTGTAAGCATAAATTATTGCAGGTTTAAGGGTAGCAGCAAATTTACAATCAGTTTATGTAAGTTTCCTTTATTAGTTGGAAGTGTAAGAAGAAGCATCCATCCCACCATTGATAAAACAAGCAGGAAGGCAGCAATTAGTTTGCATAATGATAAGAGGTTTCATTGACATTCAGGTACAATGTTAGCAACATTTGAAAAGAGAAAGAAATTAAAGTATCTATTCGTTTCTTAGAAGCTGTCTAAAACTTTAAAGTAGAATTGATTATGCTTTTTTCTTTGTGCACTTTGTGCCAGACTTCGTGTCCTTTGTGATCCTTTTTTGGAACGCCGAGTAGGCAAGCGGGAGTTTCACCCGCAAGCCTCTCACAGAACCGTGCTTGAAAGTCTCCCTTCACACGGCTCGTGTCATTCTTTGATAATCC
>JAABUN010002813.1_pt1 | contig 29252 bp, 27 predicted proteins | sample 5559311 | NCBI WGS metagenome assembly JAABUN01 (sample SAMN10711877, study PRJNA513370) | rock metagenome | isolation source: Antarctica rocks | place: Antarctica: Victoria Land, Siegfried Peak sud | reverse complement strand
AGCTCAGGAAACGTGCACGCCGAGGAGCAGGTTCAGCTCGGTCAGCAGCGACGGCGGCTCCGGCAGTGGGTGGGCGTCGACGGCGGTGACGGCGACCGCACCACTCAGGCTGCTGGTCCAGAACACCGCGGTGGCCCGGCGCAGGTCGGCCGCGCCCACCCGCTCGATGCGGACGGGCACGGCGAGGTCCCTCAGCAGGTCCAGCACCTCCCGGCGGGTCACGCCGGGCAGCAGGTGCTCGTCCAGCGGAGGCGTCCGCCAGACCCCGTCGGGCCCGCAGCAGAACAGGTTCCCGCGGGAGGACTCGACGACGCCGGTCGTAGCGTCGGGGACGAAGTAGGGCAGGGCCGGCGCGGTGAGCTGCTCGGCGGCCGCGAGGTCGGTCCTGCAGACCCACTTGTGCCGCCAGGACACCGTCGGCCGGTCGGCTCGAGCTAGCGTGCACCGCTCCAACCGGGGGCCGAGCGTGCGGGTGCCGACCTCGACCTCCAGTGCAGCCTCGCTGCTGCGAGCCGTCAGCCGGACGACGGCTCGGGGCTGCACCTCCACCTCAGCCAGAGCCGCTCGGACCCGGGCGGCCAGGTCGTCGGGCAGCCCGGTCCCGTAGAGCTCGCGGCAGGAGAGATCGAGCCGAGCCAGGTGCGCCGCCAGCCGGAGCGGCCGACCACCCACGGCCAGCACGGACTCGAAAACCCCGCCGGTGCGCTGGTCCGGCGTCGGCTCCAACGGGGTTCGGGGCAGGGCGGGGTCCAAGGAGCCACCGGCGGCGCGGGCCAGCGGCGCCGCCTTGTGCCAGCACTCGTACCACTCCAGCACGGGCACCGAGTCGGTGGTGATGCCCCCGCCGACGCCCAGCTCAAGGGCGCCGTCGGCCACCTCGAAGCTGCGGATCGTGACGGCCAGCTCGCTGCCGGACGTCGCGGTCAGCAGCCCGACGGCGCCCGTGTGAGCCCCGCGCGGCACCGGCTCCAGTGCGGGCAACGCCGCCAGCGCCGCCGTCTTCGGGGCGCCGGTCACCGAGCCGGCCGGGAAGGTAGCCCGCAGCAGGTCAGCGACGTCGATGCCCGGCACCAGCTCGGCGGTCACGGTGGAGACGAGGTGCCAGACGCCGGGGTGGGGTCGCAGCTCCAGCAGCTCGGGCACCGCGACGGTGCCGGGGACGCTGACCCGGGCCAGGTCGTGCCTCATCAGGTCCACGATCATCACGTTCTCGGCGGCGTCCTTGGCTGACGCGCGCAGCGCGGGGGAGTCGGTCTCGCCGTCGCGGCGGGGCGCGGTGCCCTTGATCGGGGAGGTGGTCACCCGACCGTCGTGCAGGGTCCAGAACAGCTCCGGGCTGAAGCAGGCAAGCGCCCGCCCGTCGGGGCCGCTCACCAGCGCCGCCCGTTCCGGCTGGAGCCGGGCGACGACGCGGGCGAACAACCGGGCGGGCTCACCCACGAAGCGGGCCCGAGCGCGGGTGCAGAGGTTGACCTGGTAGAGGTCGCCGCGGTGGATGCGTCCGATCGCGTCCTCCACGGCCCCGAGGTAGCGGTCCCGGGTCTCGACGGGCGGCTCGAGGGTGCTCAGCTCGCCGAGGTCCAATGTCAGGTCCGCCGGCTCGGTGCTGTCGGCCTCGGCGGCCGCCAGCTCGGCCCGCCAGCCGTTCAGCGCCGCCTCGGTGACGGTTTCGCGGCCCTCCAGCCCCAGCGTCTCGAACACCCAGCCCGAGCCCGGTCGCCAACGCAGCAGCGAGTCGTAGAACGTCAGGGCCGTCGTCCCGGGGCTGAAGCCCAGTCCGGCCACCCAGCCACCACCGATGACGTCGGCCGGGCCCCCGTCGAGGTCCGGCTGCGCCGCGAGGTCGTCGAAGCCGTCGGCGGCGTCACGGGGCTCACGGACCAGCAGCGGCCGCCGCAGCACCAGGAAGCCCCCGCCGAACCAGCGTCCGCTCAGCACGGCGGGCCGGTCGATCGCCAACAGCCGGGCGACGAGCCGCTCAGGCGGGCACCGGCTGGGTAGGGCGACGACGGCGGGCCGGCCGGCCCGGCCGGTCAGGTCGGGACACTCAGCGGTCACAGGTCAGCGGTCACAGGTCAGGGTCACAGGTCAGCGGTCACAGGTCAGGGGTCAGGCTGGCCAGCACCCGCGCGGCGCTTCCACTGAGCCCCAGCTCTTCGCTCAGCCGGGCGAAGGTGCGCGGGTGGGCCGGCCCGCGGGGCAGCAGCAGGCCGTCCCAGCCCACGCCCAGCGGCAGCTCGCGGGCCACCGCCACCACGGTGGGGGCGACGGCCAGGTAGTCGATCGCCGCACCCAGCTTGGAGCGGACGCTGCCGGAGATGGGGCTGTCCTGCCGGCTCGCAGCGGCCAGGATGCCCTCGAGGTCGCCGTAGCTGGTCAGCAGCGACGCGGCCGTCTTCTCCCCGATGCCCGAAACGCCCGGCAGCCCGTCGGAGGCGTCGCCGCGCAGGGTTGCGTAGTCGACGTAGGCCGAGGCTGCGATGCCGTACTTCGCCCGGATCCAGGCCTCGTCGACCACCTCGTGCCTACCTACCCCCCGGGCGATGTAAAGCACCCGGACCGGCTTGTCATCATCCACGAGCTGGAACAGGTCGCGGTCCCCGGTCACCACGTCGGTGGCCATCGGCGCCGTGCTGGCCAGCGTGCCGATCACGTCGTCGGCCTCGTAGTGGTCCTGACCGACCACGGCCAGCCCCAGCGCGGCGAGCACGTCGAGGATCATCGGCACCTGCGGCGCGAGCGCGTCGGGCGCCGACTCCCCGGCACTGGTCGAGGCCATCTCGGCCACCACGGTGTCCCCGCCGCCCGCGACCCGGTGCGCCTTGTACGACGGGATCAGCTCGACGCGCCAGTCGGGGCGCCAGTCGTTGTCCCAGCAACACGCCAGGTGCGTCGGCTGGTAGGTGGTCACCAGATGGGCGATGAAGTCCAGCAGCCCCCGGACCGCGTTCACCGGCCGCCCGTCGGGGGCCTTGAGCGAGTCGGGCACGCCGTAGAAGGCGCGGAAGTACAGCGAGGCTGTGTCCAGAAGTAGCAGTCGCTGAGCGCTCACGAGCGCAATCCTGGCACGATACGGCCATGGAGACGCTGGACCGCCGCATCCTCGCGCTGCTGGTGCGCGAGGGCCGGATGTCCTACACCGACATCGGCCGCGAGACGGGGCTGTCCACCTCCGCTGCCCAGCAGCGGGTCCGGCGGCTGGAGCAGCGTGGCGTGATCAAGGGCTACCGCGCCGACCTCGACGCCGCGGAGCTGGGCCTGATGGTCACGGCCTTCGTCGCCATCAAACCCTTCGACCCCGGCCAGCCCGACGACGCGCCCGACCTGCTGCGGCACATCGAGGAGATCATCTCCTGCTACTCGGTGGCCGGTGAGCCGAGCTACCTGCTCAAGGTGCAGGTCCCGACGATGAGCCACCTGGAGTCGCTGCTGGCCCGGATCCGCGCTGACGGCAAGGTCTCCACCCACACCACCACCGTGCTGTCGGTGCCGTACGAGGACCGACCACCGATCTGAGCCCGAACGTCGAGCCGGTTGCTCCCGCCACCCTGGTCCTGCACGGCGGGCGGGTGGTCAGCGACTCCGTGCCGGACGCCACGGCGGTGGTGCTGCACCGGGGCCGCGTCGTCTATGTGGGCGACGACGCGACCGCCCGCACCGGCGCCCCGGACGCCGACGCCGTGGACGTGGGTGGCCGGCTGGTCACCCCGGCCTTCGTCGACGCGCACCTGCACTGCGTCCAGGTGGGCCAGCTGGGCGACGGGCTGGACCTGCATGACGTCCGCAGCCGCACCGACCTGCTGGAGCGGGTCGAGGCGCACATCCGCGCCCGCCCCGGCCTGCGGGTGCTGGTGGGGCAGGGCTGGGACGAGCGCGGCTGGCCCGAGCCCGTGCCGCCGACGCGCGCCGAGCTGGACCGGGCAGCCCCCGGGGTCGCGGTCTACCTCGCCCGCGTCGACGTGCACTCGGCGTTGGTCTCCAGCGCTCTGCTGGAGCGGCTGCCGCCCCTCGACGCGCTGCCGGGGTCCACCGCGGCGGGCTGGCTGACCCAGGCGGCCCACCACGCGTGCCGGGGCGCCATGGACCGGCTGTTCACCGACGGCGAGCGCCGGGCCGCCATCCGCACGACCCTCACCGGCGCAGCCGCCCAGGGGGTCGCGACCGTGCACGAGCTGGGCGGGGCCCACCTGGGCCCGCTGGCCGACCTGGTGCGGGTCTCCGAGGAAGCCGCCGCCCTCGGCCTGCGGGCCGTCACCTACTGGGGGGAGCTGGCCGGCGAGGAGTCGCTGGCCGCCGCCCGCTCCGTCGGGGCGGCCGGCCTGGCGGGCGACCTCTGCATCGACGGCGCCATCGGCTCCCACACGGCCGCGCTGCACCAGCCCTACGACGACGCCGCGGGCCGCGGCGTCCGCTACCTCGACGACGAGCAGATCGCTGCCCACCTGGTGGCCTGCACCCGGGCGGGTGTCCAAGGCGGCTTTCACTGCATCGGCGACGACGCGGTGGCCGCCGCCGTCCAGGGCCTGCGCCGTGCGGCTGAGCTGCTGGGCGTCGAGGCCGTCCGAGCGGCCCGGCACCGGCTGGAGCACGTCGAGATGGTCGCTGCCACCGACCTGCCGACGCTGTCCGACCTGGGGGTCGTCACCAGCGTGCAGCCGGCCTTCGACGCCGCGTGGGGCGGGCCGGGCGGGCTCTACGAGCAGCGGCTCGGGCGGCGCGCCGCCGCCATGAACCCGTTCGGGGACCTGCACCGGGCCGGCGTCGCCCTCGCCTTCGGCACCGACGCGCCCGTCACGCCGCTGGCCGGCTGGGCGACGGTCCGTGCCGCCGTCCAGCACGTCCGGCCGGACCAGCGGCTGGCCGTCCGGACGGCCTTCGACGCCGCCACCCGCGGGGCGCACCGCGCCGCCCGGATCGACGACGCCGGACGGCTGGCGCCGGGGCAGCCCGCCGACGTCGCCGTCTGGGACGTCGAGCACGAGTTGCTCGAGCCGGGCACGGGCCTGCCGCGGTTGGCTGCGGCGGACCCGCTGCCGATGTGCGTGGCCACGCTGGGGCGGGGTCGGATCCTGTATGCCGACCCTGCCGCCCTGGCTAAACTTCCTCCATGTCGACACCCGTGACCTCTGCGCCAGCCGCCGAGGTCCCGACCGCACCGCTCGCCCGGACGGCCACCGCGCGGCGAGGTCGGCGCACCGAGCAGCTGACCACCGTGGCCGCCCCGGTGGCGGGTGCCCTGCTCGGTCTGAGCTGGCAGCCGTATGGCCTGTGGCCCCTCCTGCTGGTCGGCGTGCCGGCCCTGACCCTGCTGGTCCGCGGGCGCCCGCCGCGCCGCGCCTTCGCTCTCGGCTACCTGTTCGGCCTGGGCCTGCTGGGTGTGACCATCAGCTGGGTGCACGTCCTCGGCCTCTGGATCGCAGCGTTGCTGATCCTGTTCGAGGCCCTGTTCCTCGGCGTGCTCGCCGCCACCCTCGCCGTGGTGCTCCGGTTGCGGGCCTGGCCGCTGTTCGCCGCCTGCTGCTGGGTCGCGATCGAGTTCGCCTGCTCCCGGATCCCCTTCGGAGGATTCGGCTGGGTGCGGCTGGCCTACGCCGCCGTCGACACCCCGCTGGCCGGGTTCTTCCCGCTGGTCGGTGTCGCCGGGGTCTCGTTCGTCGTCGCGCTGGTCGGCCAGCTGGTGGCCTGGCTGCTGCTGAGCCTCGGTGGCGGCACCCCGGCCGGGCTGCCGGCGGCCAGCCGGTCCCGCCGTCGCCCGGTGCTGGCCGTCGCCGCTCTGCTGGTGCTGCTCGTGGTCGCCGGCAGTGCGCTGCGCGGCTTCCAGGTGGAACCGGCTGCCGGCCTGCTGGGCTCCGTCAACGTCGGGATCGTCCAGGGCAACGTGCCGGGCCGGGGGATCGAGGCGATGGGCCGGGCCCGCTCGGTGACCAACAACCACCTGGCCGAGACCGTCGACCTGATGACGAAGGCGCGGCTGGGCCAGGTGCCCGCGCCGGACTTCCTGCTGTGGCCAGAGAACTCCACCGACATCGACCCGACCCGCGACCCGCTCACCCGGGCGACGGTGCAGTCCGCGACGGAGCTGGCGGGCGTCCCGGTGCTGGTCGGCGCCGTCACCCAGGGCCCGGGCGAGGACGAGCGGCAGACCACCGCCCTGTGGTGGGACCCGGTCCGCGGCGTGCTGGCCCGCTACGACAAGCGCAACCTGGTGCCGTTCGGGGAGTGGATCCCGTTCCGCGACCAGCTGCTGCTCCTGGTGCCGGTGCTGGCCCAGGTCGGTTCGCAGTCGGTGCCGGGCACGAGGCCCGGCGTCCTCGACGTCCAGGTGGACGGTCGGTCCGTCAAGGTGGGCGACGTCATCTGCTTCGAGCTGGCCTACGACCGCACGGTCTACGAGACGCTGACCCAGGGCGCGCAAGTCTCGATGGTGCAGAGCAACAACGCCACCTACGGCGGGACCGGCCAGATCGAGCAGCAGTTCGCCATCACCCGCGCCCGCGCCCTGGAGTCCCGTCGCGAGATCGCGGTGGCCACCACGAACAGCGTGTCCGGCCTCATCGACCGCGACGGCCGGGTGGTCACCCGGACGCGGGAGTTCACCGCCGACGACCGCGTCGTCACGCTGCCGCTACGGACCCGGCTGACACCGGCTGTGCTGGTGGCTCCGTGGCTGGACCGTGGCCTGGCCCTGCTGGCCGTGCTCGGCTGCGTGCTGGCTCTCGCCGGCGTGGGGTCCCGAGAGCGCCGCCCCGCCTCCGTCGGTCCCGCCCGGGTGCTGACGCCGACGACGAAGAGAGACCCATCGTGAGCGAGCCGACACCGTCGACGAGGTCCGGGGACGACGAGCCCCGCGACGCCCAACGGGTGCTGGTGATCATCCCCACCTACGACGAGCTGGAGAACCTGCCGCTCGTCGTGGGCCGGGTGCGCGCCAGCGTGCCGGGCGCGGACGTGCTGGTCGCCGACGACAACTCCCCCGACGGCACGGGCAAGGTCGCGGACCGGCTGGCGGCTACCGACGACCACGTGCACGTGCTGCACCGGGCGGGCAAGGAGGGCCTCGGGGCGGCCTACCTCGCGGGCTTCGCGTGGGGCCTCGACCGGGGCTACGACGTGCTCGTCGAGATGGACGCCGACGGCTCCCACCAGCCCGAGCAGCTGCCGCGGCTGCTCAGCGCGCTGGCCGGCGCCGACCTGGTGCTCGGCTCCCGCTGGGTCCCGGGCGGAACTGTCGTCAACTGGCCGCTGTCGCGCAAGATCCTCTCCCGCGGCGGCAACCTGTGGACCCGGATCGCCCTCGGCATCCCGCTCAAGGACGCCACCGGGGGGTACCGCGCGTTCCGCCGGGGGACGCTGGAAGGTCTGGGGCTGGACGACGTCGCCTCCGCGGGCTATTGCTTCCAGGTCGACCTCGCCTGGCGGGCACTCAAGGCGGGCTCCAGGGTCGTCGAGGTGCCGATCACGTTCGTCGAGCGGGAGCACGGCGTGTCCAAGATGAGCCGGCGGATCGTCGTCGAGGCGCTGGTGCTCACCACCCTGTGGGGGATCCGGCACCGCTCTGGACAGCTACGGGAGCTGGCCCGCCGGGTGCCGGCGGTGTCGCGATGAGACTGCGTGGCGGCTTGCCGCTCGTGCTGTTCCTGGTCCTGCTGGTCGCCGTCCCGATCTTCGAGGTGTGGCTCCTGCTCCAGGTGGCCAACCGGATCGGCGGGTTGCCTACGGTGGGCATCCTGATCGCTGAAGCGGTGCTGGGCGCATGGCTGCTGCGCCGCGAGGGCACCCGCGCCTGGTCGGACCTGACGGAGGCGTTCGCGACTGGCAAGGTGCCCAGCGGCGAGCTGGCCGACGCCGCTCTCGTGCTGGTGGGCGGGGTCTTGCTGATGCTGCCCGGCTTCGCGACGGACCTCATCGGCTTCGTCTTCCTGCTGCCCATGACGCGGCCGGCGGCCCGCATGCTGCTCGCCTTCTTCATCGCCCGGCGGATGAGCCAGCTGGGGGTCGTGACCCGGGCGGCGCGCGGCCAGGGTGACGTCATTGCGGGTGAGACCGTCGACGACCCCGGGCCGGCTCCCGACCCGACCGTGATCCGGGGCGAGATCGTCGACCGCTGACGGGCTAAGCGCTCTTCTTCTTCGACGGGGCGGTACGCGACCAGGCGGTGGAGCCCAGCTCGCCGGCGCGCAGCAACGTCAGCCGCTCAGCCAGCAGGTCCTCGAGCTCGGCGATCGAACGCCGCTCGCGCAGCATGTCCCAGTGCGTGCGGACAGCCTTCTCCTCCTTGGCCTCCGGGCGCTGCCCATCGGAGCGCAGCGACTCGGCCCCGCATCGGGGGCACTCCCAGAGCGCCGGGACCTCGGCTTCGGCGGAGAACACGAGTGTGAAGTGGTGCTGGCGGGCGCAGTCGTAACCGACCTCTTGGCGTGCCGCGAACTCCACGCCGGCCTCGTCCTCGAAGCTCTTGGATCCCAGCCCGGTACCTCGCAGTGAACGATCAGCCATGGTTCAACCCTTCGTACTCGACTTCTGAGGCGTGCTGCTCCGAGTCCGTACAACTCCCCGGGGTGGCGTTATGTTCCGGCGGCGGCTCTGCCTGCGCTCAGCTGGACCCGGCGCTGGCCCCCTGCAATCGCCGTGGGGGAGGAGCGACCCGGGCCAGAGCAACCGCCCCGGCCAGCAGGACCAGTGCGATGCCTACGATACCCACCCGGTCGGAGAACAATCCGGAGAACAGAGCGAACAGACCCGGGGCCAGGAAAGAGGCGGCCCGCCCGGTCGTGGCGTAGAGGCCGAACATCTCACCCTCCCGACCCGGCGGCGCCACCTGGGCGAGGAACGACCGCGAGCTGGCCTGGGCAGGTCCGACCCACAGGCAGAGCAGCAGGCCGAAGATCCAGAACATCGTCGGCCCCTCCGCGAAGAGCAGCACCGTGCAGCTGACCAGCAGTCCCACCAGGGAGACCATGATGATGAGCTTGGGGCCCACCCGGTCCTCGACCACGCCCAGCGCCAGCGCACCGAGGGCCGCGACGACGTTGGCCGCCACGCCGAAGATCAGCACCGTCCCCTGGGCCAGGCCATAGACGCTGACCGCGAGGATCGCGCCGAACGTGAACACCGCGGCCAAGCCGTCGCGGTAGAGGGCGGAGGCCAGCAGGAACCAGACGGCGTTGCGGTCGCTGGCGAACAGCCGCTTCACGTCGGCGACCAGCAGCCGGTAGGAGGCCGGGATCGAGACCCGGCGAGCCTTCGGGCCGGGCGGCAGCTCCGGCACCGCGAACAGGACGGGGAGGGCGAAGACGGCGAACCAGAGGGCGGAGAACAGGGCGACCACGCGGATGTTCAGTCCGCCCTCGGATGTGACGCCGAACCAGCCGACGTCGGGGGCGATGAACCCGACGTAGCAGATCAGCAGCAAGAAGATGCCGCCGAAGTAGCCCATCGACCAGCCGAACCCGGAGATCCGACCCACGGTGGCCGGCGTCGAGACCTGAGGCAGCATCGCGTTGTACGACACGCCGGCGAACTCCTGGAACACCGCGCCCGCGGCGAGCAGCACCAGAGCGGTGAACAGGTACGCCGGCTCGTCCCGCACGGTGAACAGCCCGATCATGGTGGCGATGACGAGCGCCGTCCAGATCGCCAGGTTGCGGCGCCGGTGGCCGCCGGCGTCGGAGCGCTGCCCGGTGATGGGGGCGATGAGGGCGACGAGCAGCCCGGCGACGAAGCCCGAGATGCCCAGCCAGGTGTTGGCGCTCAGCCCCCCGGGCCGGGCGTCGCCGACCACCCCGCGCACGACGTACGGGCCGAAGACGAAGGAGGTGATGACGGCGTTGTAGGCGGCTGAGCCCCAGTCCCAGAACCCCCACGCCAGCACCACCCGGCGACGGACGCCGGGCCTGCCCCCGGTGGTGGGCAGGGCCGGGGCGGGGCCGGTCGTCGCGGCGTTCATGCCCACCGCCCGCGGGCGCTCAGCACGCTCTTGAGGGTGTCCACCCGGTCGGTGAAGATGCCGTCCACCTCCTGGTCCAGCAGCCACTCGATCAGCGGCGCGTCGTCAACGGTCCACACGTGCACCTGCTTGCCGGCCCGGTGGACCGCCCGGACCAGCGCCGGTGTCAACAAGGTGACCTCGCGGGGGCCCAGCAGGTGCCGGACCGGGATCTGCAACGCCGGCGCGGAGGTGTTGAGCACCCGCGTCAGCCAGGGCAGGAAGCGGTTGGCGGACACCCCGACGGCGCTGGCGGAGGAGGCGACGCGGCGCCCCAACCGGCGCCGGAGCCGGTGCAGCCGGCCCACCCCGAAGGAGCTGACGCAGACCCGGTCCCAGGCCTCGTGCTCGTCGATCGCGTCGGCCAGCAGGTCAACCGCACCGTCGGACTTGGCGTCGATGTTGAACCGGCCGGTCGGGAAGGCGGTCAGCAGCTCGCTCAGCCGGGGGATGGGGTCCCGGCCGTGGATGCGCGCTCTCCCGACCTCGGACCAGGGCAGCGTGGCGACCATCCCCGTCCGGTCGGTCACCCGGTCCAGCCGGTCGTCGTGGAAGGCCAGCAGCACCCCGTCGGCGGTGGCGTGCACGTCGGTCTCGAAGTAGCGGTAGCCGAGAGCCGCGGCCTGCTCGAACGCGTGCCGGGTGTTCTCCCGGTGCAGGTTCGGGGCGTAGAGCGCGCCACCGCGGTGGGCGAACGGGAGGAAGGAGGGTTGGAAGAAGTCGTAGTCGGCTGCCCTCATGCGCACATTATCGACGGTGGGCGTCGACGGTGGGGTGCCGACACCAGAACCGGGCCTGGGTCAGAGCCCGGGCAACCTCGCGAGCAGGCCGTCGACGATGTCGGGGAGCCAGGCGGGTGGGCCCAGGGTGAGCAGGTAGCCGTAGCCGAACAACCCGCAGCAGGCGAAGAACGCGGCGAAGGCGGCCAGCTGCCGGGGTCTCGACCAGGACCGGAACCGGTGCAGCTGGGCCTTGAACACCCGCATCAGGCGCTGGGCCCAGACGAACTCGCTGGACCAGATGGCGAGCCCGAACAGCACCAGCGGGATACCGCCGGGACCGGGGAGCGGCCCGGTCACGAAACCGAGGGCGATCAGCAAGGTGCCGGCGAAGGCGACCCCGACGCGGTAGATCCGGAGCTGCACCGGGTTCTGCCGGACCTTGGCCCGCCACCGCCAGCGGTCCCCGGGCGAGGCCCGGAGGACGTGGTGGTCGCCGTGGGCCCGGCTGGGCGTCAGCTCAGCGCTGGTCTCGACCCCGCGATGTGCACCGACGGCAGCCAGGGGCGGGTGGATCTCGGCAGGGGGGCGGACGTCGGGCGAGACAGGCTGCTCGACCTCGGGCGACATGCGCCCACTTTAAGGTCCGGAGGCAAACCCTGCGGACTGGCGTCGGGATTCTCAGCGACCCCACAGTCGCCGAGTCGACCACGGTGCCACCTGCCCGGACGACCCCTGGTCGACAATGGGCGGGGTGACCACCATCTTGTCCATCCAGTCCTCGGTCGCCTACGGACACGTCGGCAACAGCGCGGCGACCTTCCCGCTGATGCGGATGGGCGTCGAGGTGTGGCCGGTCCTCACCGTGCACTTCTCCAACCACACCGGCTACCCGAGCTGGCGGGGTCCGCTGCTGCGGGCCGAGGACGTCGCGGAGGTGGTGCGGGGGATCGACGACCGCGGCGTCCTGGGCCGCTGCGACGCGGTGCTCTCCGGCTACCAGGGCGCCGACGACGTCGGTGCGGCGATTCTCGACGCCGTGTCGCTGGTACGGTCGCGCAACCCTGCGGCGCTCTACTGCTGCGACCCGGTGCTGGGCGATGTCGGCCGTGGGCTCTACGTCCGGGCGGGGATACCCGAGCTGATGCGCGACCGGGTGGTGCCGGCCGCCCAGATCATCACGCCGAACCAGTTCGAGCTGGAGTTCCTCACCGGCCGGGCGGTGTCGTCGCTGCCTGAGGTGCTCGCGGCCGCCGACGCGGCCCGCGCTCTGGGGCCGGACATCGTGCTGGTCACCAGCGTCGTGCACACCGACCTGCCGCCCGGGGGCATCGACATGGTGGCCGTCTCCGCCGAGGGCGCCTGGGCGGTGACCACGCCGCTGCTGCCGCAGACTTTCACGGGTGCCGGCGACCTCACCGCGGCCACCTTCCTGGCCAGCTTCCTGCGGGGACGCGACGTCGCCGCCGCGGTGGCCCACACCGCCGCCGTCGTGCACGCCGTCCTCGACGTGACCGTCGCCTCCGGTCAGTCCGAGCTGCAGCTCGTCGCCGCCCAGGACGAGATCGCCCACCCCAGTCGGACGTTCGCGGTCAACCGGCTGCGTTGACGAGCATTGACCGACAACTCAGTCCCGGAACACCTCGATGTTCGCGCCGAGGGCGTTGAGCCGGTTGGCCAGGTCCTCGTAGCCACGGTTGATCACGTAGACGTCCCGCAGCACGGACTCGCCACGGGCGGCGAGCATGCCCAGCAGGATGCAGACCGCAGGGCGCAGGGCGGGGGGGCAGACCACCTGGGTGCCGCGCCAGCGCGTCGGCCCCTCGACGATCACCCGGTGCGGGTCCAGCAGCTGGACGCGGGCGCCGAGCCGGTTCAGCTCGGTGAGGTAGATGGCCCGGTTCTCATAGACCCAGTCGTGGATGATCGTCTTGCCCTCGGCAGCCGCGGCGATGACGGCGAAGAACGGCAGGTTGTCGATGTTCAGACCCGGGAACGGCATCGGGTGGATCTTGTCGATGGGGGAGGTCAGCTCGCTCGGCCGCACGGTGAGGTCGACCAGCCGGGTGTGCCCGTTCTCGGCGACGTACTCGTCGCTGAGGGTGAAGTCCAGGCCCATCTCCTCCAGGATCGCCAGCTCGATCTCGAGGAACTCGATCGGTGCACGCTCGATGGTCAGCTCGGACTGCGTGACGATCGCCGCGGTCAGCAGGCTCATCGCCTCGATCGGGTCCTCCGAGGGGGCGAACTCCACGTCGGCGTTGATGCTCTGGACGCCGTGCACACGCAGGGTCGTCGTCCCAATGCCGTCGATCTCGACGCCCAGGTGGGTGAGGAAGACGCACAGGTCCTGGACCATGTAGTTCGGGCTGGCGTTGCGCAGCACGGTCATGCCGGGCGACAACGCCGCCGCCAGCAGGGCGTTCTCGGTCACGGTGTCGCCGCGCTCGGTGAGGGTGACCGGCCGGACCGGCTCGACCGACTCGTCGACCGAGCACTGGTAGAAGCCCTCGGTCGGCACGACGTCTAGGCCGAAGCGGCGCAAGACCTGCAGGTGCGGTTCGATCGTCCGGGCGCCCAGGTCGCAACCGCCGGCGTAGGGCAGCTGGAACGAGCTGTAGGAGTGCAGCAGCGGGCCGAGGAACATGATCACGCTGCGGGTGCGCCGGGCGGCCTCGACATCCATCGCCGCGAGGTCCAGCCGGTCGGGCCGGACCAGCTCGAGGTCGCTGCCACCGTTCAGCCAGGTGGCCCGCACGCCGATGCTCGTGAGCACCTCGACGATGCGGTTGACCTCCTCGATCCGGGCGATGCCCCGGATGACGGTGCGCCCCCGGTTGATCAGGCTGGCGCACAACAGGGCCACAGCAGCGTTCTTGGAGGATCGGACGGCGATGCGGCCGGAGAGCTTGGCGCCGCCCTGGACGCGGAGGTGCAGTGGCCCGTTGGGCCCAACGGAGATCAGGGGCGACTCCAGGGCCTCGGCGATGCGGTTCACCATGTCGAGGCTGAGGTTCTGGTTGCCCGCCTCGATCCGGTGCACCGCGCTCTGACTCGTCCCCAGCACGTCGGCCAGCTGGGTCTGGGTGAGCCCGCGGTGCTTGCGGGCGTCGCGGATGAGGCCGCCGATGCGGTCTGCGTAGGTGTCGGTCACGCCGAAGACGATAACTCACATGTGAGATGTCGCGAGACTGTTCGGCGTGTCGCGTGTCCGGGAAGGGGGCCTGCCGGCGGCCTGACCGGGCGCCGCCGGTGGCTGCTGCTGCGCCCGCCCCCCTAGAGTTGAGCCATGACCGATCACTACGACGTCGTCGTCCTGGGCGCCGGGCCCGGCGGCTACGTGGCCGCCGTCCGCGCCGCCCAGCTGGGACTGTCGACCGCCATCATCGAGCTCAAGTACTGGGGTGGGGTGTGCAACAACGTCGGTTGCATCCCCACCAAGTCACTGCTGCGCAATGCCGAGATCGCCCACATCTTCAACCACGAGGCCAAGACGTTCGGCATCAGCGGCGACGTCAGCTTCGACTTCGGCGTCGCCTTCACCCGCAGCCGCTCGGTCGCGGACCGGATGGCCAAGGGCGTCCACTTCTTGATGAAGAAGAACAAGATCACCGAGATCGACGGCTGGGCGACGTTCACCGACGACCACAACGTCAGCGTCGAGGGCCCCGGGGGGACCACCGAGGTGGGCTTCGACAACCTGATCATCGCCGCCGGTGCCACCACCCGGCTGCTGCCGGGCACCAAGATCACCGAGCGGGTGGTGACGTACGAGGAGCAGATCCTGACCGCAGAGCTGCCCGAGTCGATCATCATCGCCGGCTCCGGTGCGATCGGCACGGAGTTCGCCTACGTGCTGAGCAACTACGGCGTCAAGGTCACCGTCGTGGAGTTCCTCGACCGGATGCTGCCCCTGGAGGATCCCGAGGTCTCCGCCGAGCTGCAGAAGCACTACAAGAAGCTCGGGGTCACGCTGATGACCAAGACCAAGGTCGAGAACATCGACGACTCGGGTGACAAGGTCAGGGTCACGGTCTCCCCAGCCGCTGGCGGCGACACCCAGGTGCTGGAGGCCGACAAGGTCATGCAGGCGATCGGGTTCGCGCCGCGCACCCAGGGCTACGGGCTGGAGAACACCGGCGTCGAGCTGACCGAGCGCGGCGCCATCGGCATCGACGACCAGATGCGGACGAACGTCCCCCACATCTACGCGATCGGCGACGTGACGGCCAAGCTGCTGCTGGCCCACACCGCCGAGGCCCAGGGCATCGTGGCCGCCGAGACCATCGCGGGCGCGGAGACCATGCCGATCAACTACGACATGATCCCGCGTGCCACCTACTGTCAGCCGCAGGTTGCCTCCTTCGGCTACACCGAGGCCCAGGCCAAGGACCTGGGCCACGACATCAAGGTGTCGAAGTTCCCGTTCACCGCCAACGGCAAGGCCCACGGGCTGGGTGAGGCCGTCGGCTTCGTCAAGCTGGTCGCCGACAGCGCGCACAACGAGATCCTCGGCGTGCACATGATCGGCCCGGACGTCACCGAGCTGCTGCCCGAGCTGACCCTGGCGCAGCTGTGGGACCTGACGGCGGACGAGGTGGCGCGCAACATCCACGCCCATCCGACGCTGTCGGAGGCCCTCCTCGAGGCAGCGCATGGCATCTCGGGCCACATGATCAACGCCTGATCATGATCAGCTGGCCGGAGGACCGCATGCACCGCGCGCGCCGTTGGCGACGAACCCTGATGGTCGTGCTCGTCTCGGTATCGGTGCTCGGAAGCGGCTGCAGCCCCGGCGGCCCGGCGCCGGCCCTCGTCCCCACGAGCTCGGCCCCGCCGACGGCGGTGACCCCGGCTCCCAGGCCGAGCACCACCGCACCTGCCCCTGCCGGTCCGCGGGAGACCAGATCAGCGCTGCCGCGCGGCGGCCGCGAGGTCTTCCCCCGCTACCGGCTCGTCGGATACGCCGGGTTGACGGGGGCTTCGACGCTGGGTCGGCTGGGCACCGGGCCGCTCGACGAGCGGGTCCGGGAGATGGAGCGCCGGGCGGAGCCCTATGCGGCCGGCCGGGACGTCCTGCCCGTCCTGGAGGTGATCGCCACCATCGTGCAGGCCGCTCCCGGTCGTGACGGCACCTACCGAACCCGGATCAGTGACGACCAGATCGCCGTCTACCTGAAGGCCGCCCGGAAGGGGAAGGCCCTGCTGCTGCTCAACATCCAGCCGGGCCGAGCCGACTTCCTCGACGAGGCCAAGGCCTACCGCCGCTGGCTGAATGAGCCCGACGTCGGGTTGGCTCTGGACCCGGAATGGGCCATGGGACCCGGTCAGGTGCCGGGCGGGACGTTCGGCCGGACGACCGGCCGTGAGCTCGACGGCGTGGCGGCCTACCTCTCCGAGGTGGTGGCCGCGGGAGACCTGCCCGAAAAGGTGCTGGTCTACCACCAGCTCGCCCGCTCGATCGTCCAGCAGGAGTCGGGCTTGGGTCGCCACCGCGGGGTCGCGCTGGTCAAGTCCGTCGACGGGATCGGGGTGGCCGCCGACAAGGTCGCCACCTACCGCGCGGTCAACGAGACGACGCCGGACCACGTCCACGCCGGTTTCAAGCTCTTCTACACCGAGGACGCCGAGGCTGGTCCCCTGATGACCCCGAAACAGGTGCTGGCGCTGAAGCCCCGTCCGGAGTACGTCCTCTACGAGTGAGCTGAGCTGGTCGCGGTGGCGACGACGGGCGGCACGACCAGACTGGCCCCATGAGCTCGCGCCGCATCTGGCTGACCGGGGACCCGGCCGCCGACGACCTGCTGACCGAGGACGACAACGCCCTGCTGCTGGGGATGGTCCTCGACCAGCAGGTGGCGATGGAGAAGGCCTTCGCGGGCCCCGCGGTGATCGCGGAGCGGATGGGCGGTCGGCTCGACGTCGTGGCCATCGCCGCGATGGACGAGGAGGAGTTCGTCACCCTGTGCTCCGAGCGGCCCGCGGTGCACCGGTTCCCGGGGGCCATGGGCAAGCGTGTGCGACAGGTGTGCCAGGTGCTGGTGGCCGACTTCGACGGCGAAGCTGCGAACGTCTGGAAGGATGCGACGACGGGCGCGGACCTCCGGCGGGCGCTGACCGCACTACCCGGTTTCGGCGCCGAGAAGGCGGCGATCTTCACCGCCGTGCTGGCCAAGCAGCGTGGCGTCCGGCCGCCCGGCTGGCAGGAGGCCGCCGGTGCCTACGGCGAGGACGGTAGCTTCCGCTCGGTCGCCGACGTGGTGGACGAGGAGTCCCTGGCCAAGGTGCGGGAGACGAAGCGGTCGGTGAAGGCGGCCCGGAAGGTCGCCGCGGCGGGCTGATCAACCAAGGTCGGGGCCAAGGAAGGAGCGCGGATGGTGGAGCTGCTGACCTCGGAGGCGGCGGACGCGCTGCGCCGGGCGCCCTGGACCTACCCCGAGGTCGGTGCGACCGGCCGCGGGCTACCTGCCGGCTACCAGCACCAGCACGTCTCGGCCCGGGTCGGGACGGGGCCGGCGGCGTTCGTGGCCGCGGGGGAGAGCCTGCTCACCTGGGGCATGCACGAGGGCGCCGGCCTCACCGCCCAGGTCTCGGACCTGCGGATCCGGCCCGGCACCGTCGCCGTCCTGCGGCTGGGTCGCGGCCCGTTCGCGCTGAGGATCCCCGTCCGGGTGCTGGAGGTGGTGGCTGAGGAGTGCCGGCGCGGGTTCGTCTACGGCACGCTGCCCGGTCATCCCGAGCGCGGCGAGGAGTCCTTCCTGGTCCGGCTCGCCGAGGACGGAGCGGTCCACTTCGACCTGGTGGCCTTCTCCCGCGGAGCCCGCTGGTTCACCATGCTGGTTGCTCCGGCAGCGCACGCCGGGCAGCACCTCATCACCCGCCGCTACGTCCGAGCGGTCCGGTCCGCCGCCGACGCCGCCGGTACGCGGTAGGCCGCGTGCCCGAGGTCGTGATCGTCCCGCTGCCGCCCGCCGTCCTGCACGCCTTGGCCGCCGGTGACCTCGACGCGGCCCAGGCCGCGACAGAGCTGGACCTGCCGGCGGTGTTCGTCGCCCCGGGCTGGATCAGCACCTGGCGGTTCCGCAGCGTCCAGGTGCGCCAGGACCCCGCTTCGGCCGGCTGGATCACCGGCGCCGTGCTCGACGTCCGCACGGGCCAGGTCGTGGGCAAGGCGGGCTACCACGGCCCGCCCGACCCGTCCGGCATGGTCGAGGTCGGCTACGCGATCCATCCGGACCTGCGACGCCGCGGCTACGCCAGGGCAGCGCTGGAGCTGCTGCTGCGGCGGGCCGCAGCTGAGCCGGCCGTCCGGCTGGTGCGGGCCAGCGTCAGCCCCGACAACACGGCCTCGCTCGCCCTCGTCGCCTCGTGCGGCTTCGTGCAGGTGGGGGAGCAGTGGGACGACGAGGACGGCTTGGAGCTGGTCCTCGAGGTGCGAGCAGGCGGGCTGGGACCACCGAGGCCGAGACCCTGAGACCCGACTGCGCCGGTCTTGCCGAGCCGATCAGGCGGCCGACCCCGGGGGAGCGCGCTACTCGACCGGGAGCAGCTTCAGGGCCTCCCGCGCACTGGCGCCGTCATGGACGACCGCCATCAGGGCCCTGGTGATGCCAGCCGGGTCGCGGTGCTGCACGATGTTGCGTCCGTAGACGATGCCGCGGGCGCCCTGCTGCAGCACCACCTCGGTCCGGCTCAGCAGCTCCTCGTCGGTCGTCTTGCCACCGCCCCGCACCAGAACAGGGACACCGCCGGCGGTCTGGACCACCCGGTGGTAGTCCTGCGGGTCATTCGTCGGATCTGCCTTCACCAGGTCCGCGCCGAGCTCGACGGCCAGCCGGACCAGCGCGACGATCTTGTCGGGGTCCCCGTCCACCATGTACCCGCCCTTGGCGCTGTCCTGCATCACGAGCGGCTCGATCATCAAGGGCATGCCGTAGCGTTCCGCGGCGGAGCGCAGGTCGAGGATCGTCCTGATCGACGCCTCCTTCAGCTCCGGGTGCCCGGGGACGTCGAGGAGGTTAGCGACGACGCAGGCGGCATCGAGGCGCACCGCCAGCTCGATCGCCCCATCGGCGTGGATGCTGAACAGATGAGCGTCGAGCGGGTTGCCGTACACGTTCGCCACGTCGGTCCGCATGAGCAGGGCGGGCTTGTTCCGCGACTTGATCCGCTGCAGGATCGGCGCCAGGCCGGGCGTCAGCTGGATGACGTCAGGGTTGGCGGCAACCAGGGTGTGAACCGCAGCCACGGGATCCTCCAGCCCGGTCAGGAACGAGGGCTCACCGAAGATCCCGTGGTCGATGGCGACGTCCAGCAGGCGCCCGCTGCCGGCGTTGAACATGCGGTTGAGGCGGAACTCTTTCATCTTCGGGATCCTTCGTTTCGGGATGGGCGGATGCGGGTGGGTGGCTGCTAGCTACCGGCGCCGGGCAGCACCGCGACCTTCACGGCCTGGGGTGAGCCCGCTGCGGCGAGAGCGGTGTCGATGTCGGTGAGCGACAGCCGGTGCGTGACCAACGACCCGACGTCAATCTTCCGGTCGGCGATCAGCCTGAGCGCGTGGCGGTACTCGACGGTGGTGGAGTTCGAGCTGCCCGTGACGACGAGCTCGCGGTAGTGGATGAGGTTGGCGTCGATGTCGGCGCGCACGTCCTTCGGGAACCCGGCGAAGAGCGACACCTTGCCGTGCTGACCGGCGGCGGAGAGCGCGCCGTTGACCAGCTTGGGGACGCCGATGCAGACGATGACGCCGTCGGCGCCGTGGCCGTCGGTCACGTCGGCAACCACGGCGTCGAGGTCGACCTGGGTGGGATCGACGGCCAGGTCGGCGCCCAGGCGCAGCGCCAGCTCCCTGCGCGACTCGACCGGCTCGCTGACGATCACCGTCGCCGCGCCGCGGACCCTGGCGAGCTGGGCGTGCAGCTGGCCGATCGCACCGCCGCCGATGATGACTACGACGTCGTTCACCGACAGCCCCATCAGCGCCTGGCCGTGGAGCACGCACGACAACGGCTCCGCGAGCGAGATCTCTTCCGGAGCCAAGAAGTCCGGCGCCTTTACCAGGTTGCCGTTGGCCACCGCGTCCTGAGGGACGAGGAAGTACTCGGCAAGCCCACCGTCGATGTCGTGCCCGAGCACGCGCGCTCTCGCGCAGAGGTGGAAGTGGCCACGCTGGCACTGGTAGCACGCGTTGCAGGCGACGCTGGGTGTCATCCCCACCTTGTCGCCCGTCTGCAACGAGCTCACCCCGGCCCCCAGCTCCACGACCGTGCCGGCAAGTTCATGGCCCAGGACAACCGGCGGGTGGACCCCCTTGCTCTTCACTCCGCTGGCAATGCGCAGGTCGGTGCCGCAGATGGTGTTCGAGTCCACCTTGACCAGCACCTCGCCCGCCGCCACTCTCGGCGTCGGGACGTCCTTCACCGTCAGGTTTCCTTCGCCGAGGTAGACGGCTGCCTTCACTGTGGCTCCTTTGAGATCGACGGTTGTCCGACGCCGCCCCGCTCGGTGCTGGACCCGGACAGGGTGCCGGGCTCGCTGGCGGCCCGGTTGGGGCGCGGATGGCGCAGCCCAGGGCTGCTGTTCACGGCACCTCTGCACCGCGTGCCGACGCCGGCCCGCTGTCGCGGCGCCCGACGATCCTGCGGTCGCCTGGCAGCGCCATCACGGCTCGCATGGTGACCGAGTCGGTGACCAGCACGTTCACCAGCCCGCTGAGGAGCGCGGCCCGGACGATCGCCACCTTCGGCGTCCCCGCGGCGACGGCCACGACCGTCGGGATCGACCGGGTCCGGCCCTCGTCCAGCCCGATCATGCGTTCACGGAGCTCGGAACGGACCGTTTCACCATCCGCCGAGAGCAGGTGCCCAGCAGCGTCTCCGACGATCCCGGCTCTCGTCGCACGCTTCAGGACGGCCGGCGAAGCGAACCCCGAGCGGAGCAGGGACGAGATCGCCGAGTCCATCCCGCCCAGCCCGATGAGCGCCACCTCGGCGTCCGCTGCCTGTTCGAGGACACCGGCGATCGACCGCTGGCGGAGCAGCGCCCGGGCCAGTGCCGGATCGTCGACGAGCAGCGGTGCGTTCAACGTCACGAACGAGCCGCCCAGCCGGTTGGCCATCTTCCGGGCCAGCTCCGATCCGTCGACCTCCGGGTCGAGAGACCCAGCAGCCCCGATCATCTGCACGACCTTCACGCCATGGCGGACTCCGCCGCGGAGCGCGTCGACGGTCGCGGCCAGAGAGGTGCCCCACGAGATGGCGACGGAGCTGTCGTCGGAGATGGTGCGCTCCAGGTATTCCGCAGCGAGGGCGCCGACCCTCGGGAGGAGATCCCGGCTGCCTGCGTCGGCCGACAGGACGAGAGCTCCTCGGAGCCCGTACCGCTCGATCGCCGAGCGCTGGAGCTCCGCATCCGTCGGGAGCGGTCGGTTGATCCTGATCTCGACGATGCCGAGCTGCCGCGCCTCGCCGATCATCCGCGACACCGTGGAGCGCGACACCTGTAGGCGCTTGGCGATCTGGCCCTGGTCGAGGCCGTCGATGTAGTAGAGACTGACGACCTCCGCCAGCACCTCGTCCCGGTTGTCGGCCGCGTCGCCAGCACGCGGAGCGGCGCTCATCCGGGCCCCTGCTTGCTCCACGCGTCGTTCGCCAGCTCGGTGCTCCGCCACATGAGCGGTCGCATGGCCTCGTACGAGTCGCGGTACAGCTCCAGGTAGGGGCGGTAGACCTCGGTGGCGGCCAGGTCCGGCTCGACCACGGAGGACGTCCGGACCATGGCCGCCGCGGCCGCCGCGATCGAGGGGTACAGCCCCGCCCCCACGGCGGCGAGGATCGCGGCGCCCAACGTGACCGCCTCGGACACCTCGGTGGTACGGATCGGGATGCCCGAGACGTCCGCGTGGATCTGCATCCAGGTCGGGCTGTTCAGCGCCCCCCCGCAGGCGACCATGTCGTTGATCGCGTGACCCTGGCTGCGCATGACCTGGAGGATGTTCTCGGTGCCGAAGCACACCGACTCCAGCAGGGCTCGGAAGAGGTGCGCCCGGCTGTGGTTCAAGGAGAGGCCCCAGAACATGCCCCGAGCGTCCGCGTCGATGTGCGGCGTGCGGTTGCCCTGCCAGTAGTCCAGGGCCATCACGCCGTCCGAACCCGGTCGCAGGCCGCCGGCGGCAGCGCTCAGCTCGCCGAGGCTGACGTCGGACCCGAGCACGTGCCGGAACCAGTTCACCACTGATCCCGTGGTGGACTGGCCGCCCTCGACGGTGAACTGCCCGGGGACGACCGCGTCGGTGTAGGAGCCGAAGAGGCCTTCTGCGTAGTGCGGGCCGTCAGACTGCAGGAGGTGCAGGTGCGACGAGCCGGTGATGAGTGCGACATCCCCGGGATGCACGACACCGAGCCCGACCATCCCGACGAAGGCGTCCGCACCCCCTTGGGCGACAGGCGTGCCTGGCGCGAGGCCGAGCTCGGCGGCCGCTCCCGCGGACAGCCCGCCGACGACCGAACCCATGTCGAGCACGCTGGGGGACAGCTTGTCCACAACATCGCCCAGGCCCACCGCGTCGAAGAGTGCCGTCGGCCATCCGCCCAGGAGCCGGTCGTAGTAGCAGCGGATGGCGGCCGAGTTCACCGACGCCGCTCTCTCCCCGGTGAGCCGGTACCCCATCCACTCCACGTAGTCGCAGATCCAGGCCGTCCTCGCGTAGGTCTGCGGCTCGTGGGCCTTCAACCAGAGAGCCTTGGACGGCATCCACTCCGCCGACGCCTGGAAGCCGCTGTACCGCAGTGCCTGCTCGTTGGTCGCGGCGATCTTCCTCGCCTCGTCCCGCGAACGGACATCCATCCACAGCAGGGCCGGTCGCAGGGGGGACCCGTCGGTGTCGCTGCACACCATCGTGTACGAGGTGCACGCCATGGCCATCCCGGCGATGGCTGCCGGCGGCGTAGCTGTCTCGTCGAGGATGCGGCGGACACCGCGGACGGCGCAGTCCCACCAGTCCTGGGGGTTCTGCTCAGCCCAGCCCGGCCGTGCGTAGTTGGTGGTGTACCCCTCGCGGACGAAGGCGACCGGTCGGCCCGTCAGGTCGATCAACCCGACCCGCATGCCTTCCGTGCCCCCGTCCAGCCCGAGGACGTAGGGACCTTGCGGTGAGGACTTGAGCTTCATCGCTGCGCCTCTCGCTCGCTGGACACGGCTACAGGCTGGGTCACCACCGCTCGTACCGTGCATCGTTGTCGGCCGGCTGAAGATTTGTGCAGATTGGTGCACATCTGTGCTCGCGACGTTATCAGCGCCTGGCACGGCTCACAACCTCTGACACGGAGGAACAGGTAGCGCGACCTGCAGCGACGGAGGCCTGCGGGGTCGGAGGTCAAGCGGCTCGGCCGGGGCCCTTGTCGACCACTGTGGCCCGTGCTAACTTTCCTCAGCCCTAGTAGATTCGTGCAAGTACGTGCTGATGCGTGCAAGTATGTGCACGGGTTGCCGGGAGCTGGCGAACAGCGAACCGCCCCCAGGCAGTTGTGTATCGACGACGATCAGGAGTGCTAATGGCGGCAACGCGACCAGCGAGCGCCGAGACGGAAGGCGTCAGAGCTGGCCATGCCCTGCTCGAGATGCGCCACATCACCAAGCGCTATGCCGGCGTCACGGCCTTGGACGACGTGTCGCTGACCGTGCGCGAGGGCGACATCCACGCCATCTGCGGCGAGAACGGCGCGGGCAAGTCCACCCTCATGAAGGTCCTCTCCGCGGTGGAGCCGTACGGCACCTTCGAGGGGGACATCATCTTCGACGGTGAGGAGTGCCGGTTCTCCGACATCAAGCACAGCGAGCTGGCGGGGGTGGCGATCATCCACCAGGAGCTCGCGATGATTCCCGAGCTCTCCGTGATGGAGAACCTGTTCCTGGGCAGCGAGCACACCAAGCGCGGCGTCATCGACTGGGACGCCGCCTACGTGACCGCTGTCCAGCTCCTGAAGCAGGTAGGGCTCCGGGAGGAGCCGACGGTGCCGATCAAGAGCCTCGGGGTCGGCAAGCAGCAGCTGGTCGAGATCGCGAAGGCGCTGCACAAGAACGCCAAGCTCCTCATCCTCGACGAGCCGACTGCCGCGCTGAACGAGGGTGACTCCCAGCACCTGCTGGATCTCATCCTCCAGTTCCGCGACCGGGGCCTCACCTGCGTCATCATCTCGCACAAGCTCAACGAGATCGAGCGGGTGGCCGACGCGGTGACCGTCCTCCGCGACGGCCACGCGATCGAGACGATCGACGTCCGCGCCGAGGGCATCGACGAGGACCGGATCATCCGCTCGATGGTCGGTCGCCGACTGGACTCGCGCTTCCCCGAACACACACCGAAGGTCGGCGAGAAGCTGATCGAGGTCTCGGGCTGGACGGTGCGCCACCCCGACGTCCCCGAGCGACTGGTGTGCGACGACGAGAGCTTCTTCGTCCGTCGGGGCGAGATCGTCGGCTTCGCCGGCCTCGTGGGCGCTGGCCGCACCGAGCTGGCACGCAGCCTGTTCGGGCGCTCCTACGGCACCTGGGTCTCCGGGCGCATCGTGAAGGACGGCAAGGAGATCGCTCCCAAGAACGTGCGGCAGGCGATCGACGCCGGCATGGGCTACCTCTCCGAGGACCGCAAGAGCCTCGGCCTGAACCTGCTGGACTCGATCGAGGCCACGACGATCTCGGCTGCGCTGGACCGGGTCTCCCGGGCTGGGGTGATCGACGACGCACAGTCCTTCGTCGCCGCGGAGCGGTACCGCAAGAGCCTGCGCACCAAGGCCACGAGCGTGCTGCAGGGCGTCCGGGAGCTCTCGGGCGGCAACCAGCAGAAGGTGGTGCTGGCGAAGTGGCTGTTCACCGAGCCGGACTTCCTCATCCTCGACGAACCCACCCGCGGCATCGACGTGGGCGCGAAGTACGAGATCTACGGCGTCATCCAGGCCATCGCGGACCAGGGCCGGGGCGTGATGCTCATCTCGTCCGAGCTGCCCGAGCTGCTGGGGCTGGCCGACCGGATCTACACGATCAACGAGGGCCGGATCTCCGGCGTCCTCGAACGTGGTGAAGCAGACCAGGAGAGCCTGCTGCGGCTCATGACTTCTGAGCGGAGGGTCGCCTGATGAGCGCGACGTCGACAGGTACGACCACGACATCGGCCGAAGCCGTACGTCGGCCGTCCAGCCAGGTACTCGGGCTGATAGCCCGGAACCTCCGCCAGTTCGGCATGGTGCTGGTCCTGATCCTGCTGCTGCTGTTCTTCCAGCTCCAGACCGGAGTGGCGCTGACGCCTGGCAACATCATCAACATCATCCAGGGCAACGCCTACGTCCTCATCCTCGCCGTCGGCATGGTGCTCGTGATCATCGCGGGCCACATCGACCTCTCGGTCGGATCGGTCGCTGCTTTCGTCGGCGTCGTCGTCGCCCTGCTGATCCAGGACGGCGGCCTGCCCTGGTACCTGGCTGCGCTGCTCGGGCTGGTGCTCGGCCTCGTGGTCGGTGCCTGGCAGGGCTTCTGGGTCGCGGTGGTCGGCATCCCGGCCTTCATCGTGACCCTCGCGGGGATGCTGCTCTTCCGTGGGCTGAACCAGGTCTTCGGGAAGTCGACCACGATCCCGGTGCCTGATCAGATCATCTACTTCGGCACGGCGTCACTGCCCGAGGTAGGCCCCAGCACCGGTTTCAACAACCTGACGGTGCTCCTCGGGCTTGCCGGCGTCGTGGTGCTGGTGCTTGCCGAGGTGCGCAAGCGCCGCAATGCCCGGAAGCTGGGTGCCCCCATCGGGCCGGTGTGGTCCAGCGTCGTCAGGATCGTGCTGCTGGGCGCTGCCATCTTGTTCGCCACCTACCTGTTCGCGTCGGCGCCGGTCGGCAGGTCGTTCCCGATCGCCGGGATCATCCTGCTGATCCTGGTGATCATCTACGCGTTCCTGGCGGCCAGGACGCCGCTCGGGCGCCACGTCTACGCGGTGGGTGGCAACCGTGCGGCAGCACAGCTGTCGGGCGTCAACGTCCGGCGGGTCAACTTCTTCGTCATGATGAACATGAGCTTCCTGGCCGCGGTCGCCGCGATCGTGTTCATCGGTCGTTCGACCTCCTCGGGCCCCGCCGACGGCACCGGGTGGGAGCTCGACGCCATCGCTGCCGTCTTCATCGGCGGTGCGGCGGTGTCGGGTGGTATCGGCACCGTCATCGCCGCGGTCATCGGCGGCCTGGTGATCGCTGTGCTCAACAACGGGCTGCAGCTGCTCGGCGTCCAGGCCGATATCACCCAGGTCATCAAGGGACTGGTGCTCCTACTCGCCGTCGCCCTGGACGTCTACAACAAGTCCCAGGGCAAGCCGTCGATCCTGGGGTTCCTCCAGCGTGGCCTGCGCCGAAGCGCCGGCACCGGTGACGTCGGGCCCAGCGACACGGTGGTCCCCCCTGCCGATCCGTCCCCTCCTCGCTCCACCTCGCGTCAGCAGTAGCTCCGCCAGCACGACCTCAACCCGGCGCGCACGGACCCGACCCGTTCGGCGACGCCATCCTCACTACAGATTGGTGCGCATGATGCTCAAGATCGACCGCAGGAAGTTCCTCTCCACCACGGCGGTGAGCGCCGTGGTGGTCGCCCTGGCGGTGTCCGGGTGCAGCCAGCGCGCCGGCACGAGCGCCGACCCGGGAGCCAGCGCCAAGGCTGGGTTCGCGGCCGGCAGCCTCATCGGCGTCGCTCTGCCGCAGAAGACCAGCCAGAACTGGGAGGACGCACAGCGGCTGTTCCCCGAGAAGCTGAAGGCAGCCGGTTTCGAGAGCCAGGTGCAGTTCGCGAACTCAGGCGTCGCTGAGCAGCAGAGCCAGATCTCCGCACTCATCACGCGCGGCGCGAAGGTTCTGATCGTCGGCCCCATCGACGGGTCCCAGCTGGGCTCGCAGCTCGCCCAGGCGAAGGCGGCGGGTATCCCCGTCATCTCCTACGACCGGATGCTGACCAACACCGCGGACGTCAACTACCTCGTGACCTTCCAGCCGGACAAGGTCGGCCAGCTGCAGGGCGAAAGCCTGTTGAAGGGCCTGGAGGCGAAGGCCGGGCACCCGAAGCCTTACAACATCGAGCTGTTCGCCGGGTCGCCCGACGACAACAACGCACGGATCTTCTTCGAGGGCGCCATGTCGGTGCTCAAGCCGAAGATCGACGACGGCACCCTGGTCGTTCCCTCCAAGCAGACCACGTTCCAGCAGGTCGCCACCCAGGGCTGGGAGCCCAAGACCGCCCAGAACCGGATGGACTCGATCCTCACGGCGAACTACTCGAGCGCCAAGCTCGACGGCGTCCTGTCTCCCAACGACACCATCGCGCGAGCCCTCATCACCTCGATCAAGAACGCCGGCAAGCCGGTTCCGCCGATGACGGGCCAGGACTCCGACCCCGAGAGCATCAAGCTGATCGCTGACGGCGTGCAGTACAGTACCGTCGACAAGCCCACGCTCAAGCAGGTCGACGCCTCCGTCGACATCGTCAAGCTGCTGGCCGAGGGCAAAGCCGTCGACATCACGAACGGCGACTCCGACAACGGGAAGACGAAGATCCCGACCGACTTCCTCGAGCCGACGCTGGTCACCAAGGAGAACGCCGCCGAGGTGTACAAGAGCGACCCGGTCCGCGGACCGATCGCCGCCGGGTAGAGCTGAGCACGAGGAGTGGTCGCAGGGCGGTCAACCGGAGGGGGCCCCGGCCCTGCGACCACTCCCAACCTGGTAGTGCCACGAGCAGCACGAAGCCGTGGATCCGTGACGAGCACAAGATCAAGGAGCGGAGATGCTAGAGAAAGACACCACTCCGGCCCGGACGCACGACATCAGCTGCGGTGATGTCGCGTGACCGGGGAGTTCGCCGGGAAGGCCGCGCTCGTCACTGGTGCTGCAGGCGGCATCGGACTCGCGGTCGCGGAGGCACTGATGGAGCAGGGTGCCAAGGTGCTCGGCCTCGACATCGCCAGCACCGTCGCGACGGCGTCCTCGCACGAGGCCTGGACTGGCATCCAGACCGACGTCACGGATGAGTCGGCGGTGCACGCGGCGGTCACGACCTTCCTCGGATCGGTGCCGAGGATCGACCTCCTGGTGTCCAACGCCGGAATCTTCACCGCCGGCAAGTACATCGCCGAGCTCGAGGTGGAGACGTTCGAGCGCAGCCTGCGGGTCAACCTGACCAGCCACCTCATCGTGCTCAAGGAGGTGCTCGCGACGATGGGTGACGGCCCGGGATCCATCGTGGTCGTGGGGTCGCGCAACGTCGCGGCACCGGGTCCCGGCGCCGCCGCGTACTCCGCTGCCAAGGCCGGCCTCACCCAGCTCGCCCGGGTCGCGGCGCTGGAGCTCGCTCCCAGCGGTATCCGCGTGAACGTCGTCCACCCCGACGCGGTCTTCAGCACGGGTCTGTGGACGGAGGAGGCGCTGGCCAGCAGCGCCAAGCGCTACGGCCTGACTGTGGAGGAGTACAAGCGCAACAACCTGCTGAAGGTCGACGTTCGCCTCGACGACGTCACCGAGGCTGTCCTGGCGCTCCTCAGCGACCGGTTCTCCAGGACCACCGGGGCCCAGGTGCCGGTAGACGGGGGGAACATCCGGGTCGTGTGAGACATAGGTCCCTCGGATCTGCGTCGCCGGGGTTGAGCGGTTCCCCACCAGTCCGATAAGTGTATATGTCACATAGGCCGCTTTCGTCCTAGTCAACGGCTGTTGTTTGGGACCTCCTCCGACTATCCTTCGCGTTCCTGGACCCTCCCGAGAAGGCAGCTGGCGGGTCAGCAGCCACCGACCGAAGGTCCCACGGTGATGGAGATGCTGCTCGGGCTGGCCCGGCGACCACTCGACCGCTGCCGAAGCGCGTGGGCGCCCCAACCAACTGGCACTGGGGAACCCTCATCGATCCCGCACCCCCGACGAGGATGGGACCGGGTTAGATAGGGCCGGCCCCACTTAGGGGTAGTCACCCCAGCCCTCACCGGTGGGGAGGTAGGTGATGTCGGAGGTCCAGACGCGGTTGAGCTGGCCCCGGTCGAAACGGCACCCGACCAGCCCCGGGACCGGGTGCGGGTCGGGACCGGCCTGGGTTGTCACGGGGACGAACCCGCGCGGGCTGATGCCAACGATCCCGTGCCGCATCAGCTTGGCGACCGTCTTGGCCGACACCTGTTCACCGGCCGCACGCAAGTCGGCCAAGATCCGCGGCGACCCGTAGACCCGGTCAGACTCGGCATGGTGATGGGGCGGAGCTTGGGCTGCTTGCCGCGTAGCCGTCCCTTGGCTTTGGCGACAGCCGGGCCTTCGCGGGTGCGGGCGCGCGCGAGGTCAGCCTCAAACTCGGCGATCATCGACAAGACGGTGAACAACAGTCGGCCTACAGGGTCGGCGGGATCGTGGATGCTGCCACCGAGGTTGAGGCGGACGCCGCGGACGGTGAGCTCGTCGACGATGTCGCGGGCGTCGGGGACGGACCGGGCGAGCCGGTCGAGCTTGGTGACAACGAGGGTGTCGCCGGTACGGCAGGCG
>JAABUN010002811.1_pt1 | contig 29300 bp, 29 predicted proteins | sample 5559311 | NCBI WGS metagenome assembly JAABUN01 (sample SAMN10711877, study PRJNA513370) | rock metagenome | isolation source: Antarctica rocks | place: Antarctica: Victoria Land, Siegfried Peak sud | reverse complement strand
GCGTCGTCGGCGTCGAAGGTCACCGGCGGGGCGGACTGCTGCTGCGGCAGCTGACCTCGGGCCTCGCCGGCCTGGTCCCCGCGGTAGGCGATCTCGCCGAAGCTGACGTCCGGGGTCTGCCGCACGGACGGGTCGAGAACCTCGAAGTAGGTCGCCTTCTCGAACTTGAACATGCCGGCGATGACGTTCGAGGGCACCGACTCGATCTTGGTGTTGTAGACCCGCACGTTGGCGTTGTAGTACCGCCGGCCCGCCGCGATCCGGTCCTCGGTCTCGGTGAGCTGGCGCTGCAGCTCGAGGAAGTTCTCGTTGCTCTTGAGCTCGGGGTAGGCCTCGACGCTGACGATCAGGTTACGGACCGCGCCGGACAGCGCCTGCTCGACGTCCGAGCGCTGCTGGCTGGGCTGCGAGCCGTCGGACTGGGCGACGGACTGGGCCTGGCTGCGCAGCCGGGTGACGTCTTCAAGGGTGTTGCGCTCGTGCGCCGCGTAGGCGCGGACCGTCTCGACCAGGTTGGGGATCAGCTCGTAGCGGCGGTTGAGCTCGACGTCGATCTGGCGCCAGGACTCCTGGATCAGGTTGCGTGACCTCACGAAGCCGTTGTAGGAGCCCATCGCGATCAGGCCGATGATGACGACGATCACCACGATGATGATGATGACGGTGAGGGCGCTGCCCATCAGGTCTCCTCGCTGGTCGGGCGCGGGCACGTCGCCCGCGGCCTCAGGGGCCGGACGCCTTCACAGTAGTGCCTGCGCGGGATCCACCCGGGGTCATCGTTCACCCGCCCGGCCGCCGGCCGCCCGGGCGGTCAGCCCAGGCCCAGGTCGGCGGCGGAGAGCGCGGAGCGGTACGGCAGACCCGCGGCCTCGATCTTCTGCCGGGCGCCGGTGTCCCGGTCGACGATGACCGCGACGCCGACCACGACGGCACCAGCCTCGCGGAGCGCCTCGACCGCGGTCAGCACCGAGCCGCCCGTGGTGCTGGTGTCCTCCACCGCGAGCACCCGGCGGCCCTCGACCGGCGACCCTTCGATGCGGCGCTGGAGGCCGTGGGCCTTGCCCTGCTTGCGGACGACGAAGGCGTCGAGCACCCCGCCCGCCGCCGCGGTCGCGTGCAGCATGGCCACCGCGACCGGGTCGGCCCCCAGGGTGAGGCCGCCGACGGCGTCGAACTGCCAGTCGGCCACCAGGTCCAGCATCACCCGGCCGATCAGCGGCGCGGTGGCGCCGTCCAGGGTGACCCGGCGCAGGTCGACGTAGTAGTCGGCCGTGCGGCCGGATGCGAGCGTCACCTCCCCGTGCAGCACGGCGAGCCCACGGACCTGCTCGACGAGGCGTGCGCGGTCGGTGGTGGCGGAGTTCTCGGGCATGCCCGGGGAGCCTAGTGCAGCCGGGTTGCCAGATCGCCCGATCCGGCCCCGGGTGGGCCGGTTCGGCGTAGAGTCCGGGCAGCACCGCGGACGGTGGGCGTTGGGTCCCGACCGACGCGGGCGCGTCCCGGGGGAGAACGTGAACGCACCAGCCGAGTGTCGATGAGGGCCACCACGGCCAACGACTCGACCGGCCCGACCTCGGGCGCGATCCGATCCCCCGCCGACCTCGGACCCACCCGCGGCCACCGCCGCGCCGGGCCTTCGCCGGATCTGACGGCAGTGGCTCGCGGCGCGCCGGTGATCGACGCCACCGCGAGCTGGTCCAGCGTCCGCTGAGCGCTACTTGTTGCGCGAGCTCTGCAGGTGGCCGAAGCCGACGGAGCGGTCGGCCGACCGGAAGAGGTCCTGGCAGGTGGTGAGGGTGATCAGCGCCCGGCTGGGCTCGGCAGCAGGCTCCCCGGGCACGGGGTCCAGCACCCAGGTGGCGGTGTCGGCCACGGTCAGGCTCTGCGGGGGCTGGTCCATCACGTAGGTGTACACAGCGGTGCGGGTCTCGACGACGACCTCGTCGCCGGGCTGCAGCTCGAGCAGCCGGCTGAAGGGCTGACCGTGGGTCACCCGGTGCCCGGCCAGGGCGAAGTTGCCGACCTGCCCGGGCGCTGCTGTGCCGGCGTAGTGACCCACACCGCGGGCGAGGGTGTCGAGGTCCGTCCCCTCCAGCACGGGGATCTCGAAGTCGGCGCCGAACGCCGGGATGCGCAGCAGGGCCGTGGGGCCCCCGGACGAGGTCGGCTTCCCGGCCGGCGTCGACGGGCTCGTGGGCTCCGGCACGGGCCGCTGCCAGCGGCTCCGCAGGTCCTGCCGGCCGTCGTCGAACGCCTGCTCGGACACGACGTTGGTGCCCACGTACTGATACCCGACCCAGCCGAGGCACGCCAGCCCACCCAGCATCAGCACTAGTCCGAAGACCGTCAAGGGCGACGGCCCACGGCGACCCGCTCGGCGGCGTGCGGACGAGCCGGACCGATGGCTCGAGCCGGGAGGGTCAGTCACGGGCCCATCCTGCCACCAGCCCGGCCGCGCCGAGCGCTCAGCGGTAGGGGTCCGGCGTCAGGGTGTACCGCGTCGAGAGGTACTCGTGGATGCCTTCCAGCCCACCCTCGCGCCCGATGCCGGACTGCTTGACCCCGCCGAACGGGGCGGCGGCGTTGGAGACCACACCGACGTTCAGGCCCATCATCCCGGTCTCCAGCCGGTCGACCAGCCGTTGGCCCCGGTCGACGTCCCTGGTGAAGGCGTAGCTGACCAGCCCGTACTCGGTGTCGTTGGCCAGCGCGACGGCCTCGTCCTCGTCGCCGAAGGTGGCGATGGCCAGCACTGGGCCGAAGATCTCCTCGCGCAGGATGTCACTGCCTGGCGCGACGCCGGTGAGGACCGTGCCGGCATAGAAGGCGCCGTCCCGAGGGATCCGCGTGCCGCCCGTCAGCACCTCGGCGCCGTGGGCGACGGCGTCGCCGACCAACCTCTCGGCCTTGGCCACGGCCCGCTCGTCGATCAGCGGGCCGACCTGCACGCCCTCCTCGGTCCCCCGGCCGACCCGCATGCCGGCGACCTGCTCGGTGACCAACGCCCCGAACTCCGCCGCCACCCGCTCGTGCACCAGGAACCGGTTGGCCGCCGTGCAGGCCTGGCCGACGTTGCGGAACTTGGCGAGCATCGCCCCGGCCACGGCGGCGTCGAGGTCGGCGTCCTCGAAGACGAGGAACGGCGCGTTGCCGCCCAGCTCCATCGAGGTGCGGAGCACGTTCTCGCTGGCCTGGCGGAGCAGCTCTTTGCCGACCGGGGTCGAGCCGGTGAAGCTGAGCTTGCGCAGCCTCGGGTCGGCGATCACCGGGGCGGACACCTCACCGGCGCTGGAGGTGGTGACGACGTTGACCACCCCCTCAGGCAGTCCGACCTCGCGCAGCAGGTCGACGAAGAACATCGTGGTCAGCGGCGTCAGCTCGGCCGGCTTGACGACCGCCGTGCAGCCGGCCGCAAGCGCGGGCGCGATCTTGCGGGTGGCCATGGCCAGCGGGAAGTTCCAGGGCGTGATCAGGTAGCACGGTCCGACGGGGTGCTGGCTGATGGTCATCCGACCCGTGCCCTCGGGGTTGGTGCCGTAGCGGCCGGCGACCCGGACGGCCTCCTCGGAGAACCACCGCAGGAACTCCCCGCCGTAGCCCACCTCAGCCTGGGACTCGGCCAGCGGCTTGCCCATCTCCAACGTCATCAGCAGGGCTACCTCGTCGCGACGCTGCTGCAGCAGGTCGAAGGCCCGCCGCAGCACCTCACCACGAGCCCGGGGGGCCGTCCGCGCCCAGCTCGGTGCCGCCGCGACGGCCGCGTCGAGGGCTGCGACGCCATCGACCACCCCGCCGTCGGCGACGGTCTTGATCACCGCACCCGTCGAGGGATCGTGAACCTCGAAGGCCCTCCCCGACGCGGCAGGACGCCAGCGGCCGCCCACGAACAGCCCCTCCGGCACCGCGTCGAGCACCGCCTGCTCCATTGCCTTGGACACCGTCTGCTCCCCTCGCTGTGAGATGCGCTGAGCGTAGACCCGGGCCGCCGCCGGGCCCGGGCGCCGCGGCTAGGGTGCTGGACATGGCCTCAGCGTGGAAAGCCGAGCGGGTGCGGTCCGCGAGCACGACGATCTTCGCCGAGATGTCGGCGCTGGCCGTAGCGACCGGCTCGGTCAACCTGGGCCAGGGCTTTCCCGACACCGACGGTCCGGACTGGATGCTGGCGACTGCCCGGGACGCGATCGCCGACGGGATCAACCAGTACCCGCCCGGGCGGGGCATCGAGCCGCTCCGCGAGGCGGTCGTCGCGCACAGCCGCCGTCACTACGGGCTGGTCTACGACGCCGCTACCGAGGTGGTGGTCACGACCGGCGCCACCGAGGCGTTGGCGGCGGCGATGCTCGCCTTCGTCGACCCCGGGGACGAGGTGGTGGCCCTCGAGCCCTTCTACGACTCCTACGCCGCCGCCATCGACCTGGCTGGCGGGACCCGGGTCGGCGTCGGGCTGTTCGGGCCCGACTTCCGCCTGGACCACGCCGAGCTGGCGGCCGCCTTCACCGACCGCACCAAGCTGGTGCTGATCAACTCCCCGCACAACCCCACGGGAACCGTGCTGAGCCGCGACGACCTGGCCGAGATCGCCCGGCTGGCGGTGGCGCACGACGTCCTCGTGGTCTGCGACGAGGTGTACGAGCACCTGGTCTTCGACGACGCCGAGCACCTGCCGCTGGCCACCTTCCCGGGCATGCGCGAGCGGACGCTGCGGATCTCCTCCGCCGGCAAGACGTTCTCCGCCACCGGCTGGAAGATCGGCTGGGCGCTTGGACCAGCCGAGCTGGTCAGCGAGCTGACGGCGGTCAAGCAGTTCCTGACCTACGTGTCCGGCGCACCCTTCCAACCTGCGGTCGCCCGGGCGCTCGACGAGGGCGACGCCTGGGTGGAGGCCAACCGGCAGAGCCTGCAGGGCAAGCGTGACCGGTTGGCCGCCGGCCTGCGGGGCATCCGCCTGGAGCCGGTGGTTCCCCGTGGCACCTATTTCATGACCACCGACGTCCGGCCCCTCGGCTACCACGACGGGGTCGAGTTCTGCCGCGACCTGCCCCACCGCTGCGGGGTGGTGGCCATCCCGCACCAGGTGTTCTACGACGACGTCGAAGCCGGCAAGCCCTACGTCCGCTGGGCGTTCTGCAAGGCCGACGAGGTCTTGGCGGAGGCCGTCCGCCGGCTGGGGCAGCTCACCGGCTGAGCGGCGCCTCGCCCTGCCAGCGGTACCAGGCGGTGGCTCCCGGGGTCCACAGCACCAGGCATGCCACGACGACGTACCAGGCGGCGCTGAACCACCAGAGCAGGTTGTCCTGGAGCCACCACGCGGCCCAGCCCAGCGCCGCGAGGCCGACGCCGGAGTGGACCAGGCGGGTCCACGGACGCCGCGACAGGACCAGGAAGCCGGTGACTATCGAGGCCAGCGGGAACAGGTAGAGCGGGACGGCCAGGCCGTCGAGCATCCGGTAGCTGAAGCGGTTGAGGATGTGGAAGACGGCGCCGGTGTCGCCGAGCTGGGCGAACGCGCCCGTCCCGACGGTGGCGCTCACCCAGAGCAGGCTGAGGGCGCAGATCCACTGCAGCGAGCCCAGCACGGCCAGGGTGCAGGCCAAGGCGATGACGGCGGGTCGCTGAGGCGGCCCTGCCTGGGCCGGCGACCACACGGGTGGCGCGGGCCGGCCGGCGAGGGGGACCGCGGGCGCCGGGGCCTGGAACTGCGGCGCACCCGACGGCGGCGGTGCGAACCCCTGCGACATCGCCCCAGGATAGGCGTTGGCCGCCGGCCGGTGGCCAGCTTCGAGGCAGCCCTCAGCCGAAGAGCAGGTCCGTGGGCGGGGCGGGCGAAGGCGCGCTGTCCGAGACGGTGAAGGCCCGGGCCCCGGCGACCAGCTGTGTCAGGCGTTCCCCGTGCAGGACCCGGTAGGGGTACGGCCCGCCGCCCGCCCGCCGGGCGATGTCGTCGACGGGCAGCGCGGCGTCCGCCGCCGCGATGACGACGTTGCCGAAGCGCCGGCCCTTGAGCGTCGAGGGCTCCGCGCTGAAGACGACGTCGCCGAAGGTGGCCAGCACCCCGGCCAGCACGCGTCGGGCGTAGCCGAAAGGCCCCCGGTCCGTCACGTTCATCACGAGGGTGCCGCCCGGGGTCAGCACCCGACGCACGTCGGCCAGGAAGGCGTCGGTCGTCAGCTCCGGGGGCACCCGGGCGCCGTCGAAGGCGTCGAGGATGACCAGGTCGGCGTAGCCGTCACGCAGCGCGGCCAGGCCGCTTCGGCCATCCGTGGCGCGCACCTTGATGCCGCTCTGCCGGGGCAGTGGCAGGTGGGTCCGGACCAGATCGGTGAGCTCGGTGTCGGGCTCCAGCACCACCTGCGCCGACCGAGGACGGGTGTGGGCCAGGTAGCGCGGCAGAGTGAGGGCGGCGCCGCCGACGTGGATGACGCGGAGCCGCTCCCCCGCCGGGGCGACGGCCTCGACGACGTCGACCACTCGTTGGACGTAGTCGAACTCCAGCCGGGTCGGGTCGTCAAGGTCAACGTAGGACTGGTCGGTCCGCCCGACCCGCAGAGTGAAGGCCCGCGGGCGGGTCTGATCTGCCACCAGCACGGTCTCGTGCCCGCCGGTGCGCAGCACCTGCTCACCAGCCCTCACGCCGGCCTTGTCTGGGCCATGGGTCCGGTCCTCTCGATGCGCACGCGGGGCCGCTCACGGCCCGGGCATCTCGGCGGTGCCCGCTCGACGGGTTTCTCCGCCAGTATGTGTCGTCGCCTCGCATCCACCAGACCCGCGCCTCGCTGGATGCTCGAGCGTTGCAGTTGACGCAAGTTGCAGTCAGTGCAAGTGTAGGTGGATGGACACGTCAGCTGCGCCGCTCGAGCACGGGCGCGAACGTCGCAAACGTCTGACGCGGCGAGCTCTGCGTCGAGCAGCGCTGGAGCTCGGACTGGAGCACGGTCTAGCCGGGGTCTCTGTCGAGGCGATCGCTTCGCGCGCCGGCGTCTCGACCCGGACCTTCTTCAACTATTTCGACACCAAGGAGGACGCGGCGCTCCTGCAGGTGTTCGCCGTGACCGAGGCTGAGCTGAGTGTCTTCGCCGGAGGCTCGGCTGGCGACACCTGGGGAGACCTGGCACAGATCTTCGCCGCTGACGCCGAAGCGGCCGCCGAGGAGGGTGCCGACTTCCACCGCTACCTCGAGCTGCAGCAGCAGAACCCGCAGCTGGCTGGGCGTCAGCTGGTCGTGTTCTCCCGCTTCGAGGCCCAGATGTCCGCCCTTGCCACCTCCAGACTCGGCGACCACCCCGACGCTCGGATGAGGGGGCCGCTGATGGTCGGCTGCTGCATCACCGCTGTACGCGTGGCCCTGGATCGTTGGGCGGCGAGCGACCGGGACGGACCGGTCCGCCCGTACGTCGACGAGGCGCTGGCTCTGATGGACCCTGCCTTCCGCGCCTGACCTGATCGCCCGAACCCTCCGTCTCTCACCTCGAGGAGTCACTGCCGTGCGCATCGCCGTTCTCGCCTTCGACACCAGGGGTGGCATCCAGCCGTACGTCGCTCTGTCCCGCGGCTTCACCGACGCGGGGTTCGACGTCACCATGGTCACTCCTGCCGGCTTCGCCGACCTCGTCACCGGGCACGGTGTTGAGCACGCAGCGACCATCGGCGACACCGAGACGGGCACCCGGCAAGCGGCCGGAGTGGCCGAGATGACCAGCCGGGACCGCAACCGCTTCATGAGGGAGCAGATGCGCGACAGTCTCGGGCCGATCGCCGACGATGTGCTGGCCGTGGCCAGGACCGCCGACGTGCTCCTGGGCGGCGTCGGCGGGTCCATCACCGGCCGCGCCGTCGCCGAGCTGGTCGGCGTCCCTTGGGTCGATGCTCACTTGCAACCTCTCGGCCCCCCGACCGACGCTTTTCCCGGCACCCTGGTCTCGCGCCCGCCGGCCTGGTCCGGTGGGCTGGGACGCCGCGTCAGTCACCGACTCACCAACGTCGCCCTGCAGACCATGTTCGGCGGACCCCGACGACGGGTCCGGGCGCATCTCCGCCTCCCTCGGAGGCCGAGACGGCAACCGCGGGACGCGCCGGCCATCTACGGCTTCAGCCCCCTGGTCGTGCCGAAACCGTCCGAGTGGGGGCCCGCCCGGAAGGTCACCGGCTACTGGACGCTCCCTGCGCAGCCGGGGTGGCTTCCCCCGAAGAACCTCGTCGACTTCATCGCGGCCGGTCCGCCCCCGGTCTGCATCGGCTTCGGGAGCATGTCCAGCCGCGACCCGGCCGGGCTCACCGAGCTGGTCGTCGACGCCGTCCGAGCGGCCGGCGTCCGCGCGGTGCTGCTGTCCGGCTGGGGAGGCCTGGCTCACCGGGCCGGCGACGACATCCTCGTCGTCGACGAGGCACCCCACGACTGGCTCTACCCCCAGATGAGCGCGGTGGTCCACCACGGCGGCGCCGGCACCACAGGCGCCGCTCTGCAGGCGGGGGTTCCGGCTGTCGTCGTGCCCTTCGTGGTGGACCAGCCGTTCTGGGGCTCGCGGGTGGCCGCCCTCGGCGTCGGGCCGACCCCCATCCCTCGGAAGGCCCTCACCGCCCGCAACCTGGCTGATGCACTCCGAGCGACTGTCGCCGACCAACCGATGAGGCACCGTGCCGCGGCTCTGGGCAAGCGGGTCCGGGCCGAGGACGGGGTGGCGGAAGCCGTCCGCCACCTGGCCGGCCACCTGGGCTGAGGCTGGGTGCTGCACCCCCCGACGGCGAGAACCGGTTCGCCCGAGGCGCACGACGCCGGGCAGCTCAGACCGCGGCCGGCGTCGGCTGGACGACCACCAGCCCGTCGCGGGCCCCGTCCACGTCGAAGGTGAGGGTGTCGCCCTCCAGGATCTGGCCGGACAGCACGCCACGGGCCAGCTGGTCCTCGATGGTCGTCTGGACCAGCCGACGCAGCGGCCGGGCCCCGTAGACGGGGTCGAAGCCGGTCAGAGCCAGCCAGTCCTTGGCCGCCTGGGTGGCCTGGACGGTGATCCGTCGCTCGGCGAGCCGCGTGTTCAGCCGGCTCAGGTTGATGTCGACGATCTTGGCCAGCTCCTCGGTACCGAGGACGTCGAAGAGGACGGTCTCGTCCAGCCGGTTGAGGAACTCCGGCTTGAAGGCGCCCCGGACCACCCCCATCACCGCGTCGGTCTTCATCTTCTCGTCCAGGCTGGGGTTGGCCAGGAACTGCGATCCCAGGTTGGAGGTGAGGATCATGATCACGTTGCGGAAGTCCACGGTCCGGCCCTGACCGTCGGTCAGCCGGCCGTCGTCCAACACCTGCAGCAGGATGTCGAAGACCTCGCTGTGGGCCTTCTCGACCTCGTCCAGCAGCACGACCGCGTACGGGCGACGACGGACTGCCTCGGTCAGCTGGCCGCCCTCCTCGTAACCGATGTAGCCCGGGGGCGCCCCGACCAGACGAGACACCGAGTGCTTCTCGGAGTACTCGCTCATGTCGATCCGGACCATCGCGTGCTCGTCGTCGAAGAGGAACTCCGCCAGCGACTTGGCCAGCTCGGTCTTGCCGACACCGGTCGGGCCCAGGAACAGGAACGAGCCGGTGGGTCGGTTGGGGTCGGAAATGCCAGCCCGCGAGCGCCGGACGGCGTCCGCGACTGCCTTGACCGCCGTCCGCTGCCCGATCAGCCGCTCACCCAGCCGGTCCTCCATGCTGAGCAGCTTCTCGGTCTCGCCCTGCAGCAGCCGGCCGGTCGGGATCCCCGTCCAGTTGGCGACCACCTCGGCGATATCGGCCGGCCCGACCTGCTCGCTGACCATCGAGGGCAGCTGGTTCTCGGGCGCCGCTGCGACCTCAAGCTCCTTCTCCAGGGCCGGGATCTCGCCGTAGCTGATCTCGCTGGCCTTCACCAGGTCTCCGTCGCGGAGGTAGCGCTCGGCCTGGCTGCGCAGTTCGTCAATCTGCTTCTTCAGGTCGCCGACGCGGTTGAGTCCCTGCTTCTCGGCCTCCCAACGCGCCTCGAGCCCCCGCAGCTCCTCCTCTGTGTCGGCCAGCTCGGAGTCCAGCCGGTGCAGCCGGTCCCGGCTGCCCGCGTCGGACTCCTTCTGCAGTGCGAACCGCTGCATCTGCATCCGCTCGACAGTGCGGCGGAGCACGTCGATCTCTTCGGGGGAGGAGTCGATCTCCATCCGCAGCCGCGACGCGGCCTCGTCGACCAGGTCGATGGCCTTGTCCGGCAGCTGGCGGGAGGTGATGTAGCGGTTGGAGAGGCTGGCCGCCGCCACCAGCGCGGCATCGGTGATAGCCACCTTGTGGTGGGCCTCGTAGCGTTCGCGCAGGCCACGCAGGATGGCGATGGTGTCCTCGACGCTGGGCTCGCCGACGTAGACCTGCTGGAAGCGCCGCTCCAGAGCCGGGTCCTTCTCGATCCGCTCGCGGTACTCGTCCAGGGTGGTGGCGCCGATCATCCGCAGCTCACCGCGGGCCAGCATCGGCTTGAGCATGTTGCCGGCATCCATCGAGGAGTCGCCCGAGGCGCCCGCCCCGACGACCGTGTGCAGCTCGTCGATGAAGGTGATGACCTGGCCCTCCGCGTCGCGAATCTCCGTCAGCACAGCCTTGAGCCGCTCCTCGAACTCGCCGCGGTACTTCGCCCCGGCGACCATCGAGGGCAGGTCGAGGGAGACCAGTCGCCGCCCCTTGAGGGAGTCGGGGACATCGCCGGCGACGAGGCGCTGTGCGAGACCTTCGACGACGGCGGTCTTCCCGACGCCTGGCTCCCCGATCAACACCGGGTTGTTCTTGGTCCGGCGGGCCAGCACCTGCACGACGCGACGGATCTCGGTGTCGCGACCGATCACCGGGTCGAGCTTGCCCTCGCGTGCCTGTGCGGTGAGGTCGACGCCGTACTGGTCGAGCGCGGACGACGTGCCCTCGGCCTCCGCGCTGTTGACGCGCTTACTGCCACGGGCCTCGTTGAACGCCTTGGTCAGGGAGCGGTGGTCGACCCGGAGGTCGAGCAGCGGCTTCTTGACGTCGGAGTCGACCGCGGAGAGCGAGATCATCAGGTGCTCGGTGGCCACGAACTGGTCCCCGAGCTGCTGGGCGCGGTTCTCGGCGTCAGCCAGCACCCGGGCGAATGCGCCGGACAGCTGCGGCTGGGCGACCGAGGAGCCGCTGGCCTTGGGCAGCTTGGCGATCGCACCCTGGGCCGCGGCGCCGACGACGGCGGGGTCGGCCCCGACGGCCGTGATCAGCGGAGCGACGGTGTTGCCCGGGACCAGCAGCATCGCGTGCAGCAGGTGGGACGGCTCCACGTTGGGGTTGCCGGTGGTGAGCGCGGTCCGCACTGCCGTGGAGACGGCGTCGCGGCTCTTGGTGGTGAGCTTGTTCGTGTCCATGGGCGCGGTCCTTCGTGGTCGGGCGAGGGAGGTGCGGTCTTGAGTTCACTGTCTCAACTCGCACGGGAGATCAGTATTCCAGGTTGAGTGCGATCCGCTCAACCCTGGGCTGCGCCTCGCCCCTGCCTGTAGCCTCCCCCATGATGCTAACGTCGGCACATGCGCATGCACATAGAGCTCGATGACGCTCTGGTGATCCAGCTCGACGAGCTGGCCGGACCCCGGGGCCGGAGCGGGTTCGTCAGGTCGGCGATCGAGGAGGCCATCCGGGCGCAGCTGCGGTGGTCCGACCTCGAGGCCGCGGGCGGTGTCATCGACGACTCCGGCCACGCCTGGGACACCGACCCCGCCGCGTGGGTGCGTGACCAGCGTCGAGCCGATGCCCACCGCGCAGGTTGATCGGTGCTCCGCGTCCTGGACTCCACCGTTCTGATCGACTTCCTCCGCGGACGTCCGGCGATCGAGCGGGTCCGGGAGCTCCGCGCTCGCGGGGACGTGCCCGCCACGACGGCCATCAATGTCGAGGAGATCGTCCGAGGTCTGCGGCCTGCGGAGGTGGACGCTGCCCGGCGACTGTTCCGCGGGTTGGTCGTGCTGGACGTCGACGCTCCCGCAGCCTGGCAGGCCGGCACGTGGCGACGCGAGTTCGCGTCCGCAGGGGTGACCCTGTTCCAGGCGGACTGTCTGGTCGCGGCCGCCTCGCAGCTGAGCGGGGGAGTCCTCGTCACCGGAAACCCGGAGGACTTCCCGATGCCGGACCTGCGGATGGAGCACTGGCCCGTCGGAGGCTGATCCTGGGGTCGGCCTCAGACGAACCGGGCCGGCTCGTCGCCGGCGTCGGGCACGGGGGTCACCACGCAGCGGCCGAACGCGTCCTCCGTGGCGAGGTGGAGCGGCCACCGCGGGGTCCGGGATGCCAGCGCCCGGGCCCACTGCCGGTCGTGCTCCTGCACGGCGCAGAGCCCAGGCCGGGACAGCAGCAGCACCGGCGTCCCGTACCCCTCGAGGTGGTCGAAGAACTGCCCCAAGCGGTCGACGTCCTGGGGGGACGGGGTGAGGGGGATGTCGTCGACCGGGACGACGGCGGGGGCCGGCCGCCCGTCGTCGTCGAAGAGCACGAGCCAGAGGGTGCGGCGGCCGAAGCCCCCGTCCCCCATCAGGGCGACCCAGAACCTGACGAGGTCCTGCGCCGTCGCGACGGTGATGGTCTTGAGGATGTGCGAGGTCGATGTGGTCATGGCTCAACGCTGCCCGCCCGGGCGGAGCCCGGAACAGTTGTGCACAGGTTCGTGGACGTGCTTGAGCGCCGGGGGAAGGATGGGAGACGACGACCAACCCGAGGAGGATCCATGAAGGCCATCTGGAACGACACCGTGATCGCGGAGTCCGACGACACCGTGGTGATCGAGGGCAACCACTACTTCCCGCTCGACTCGGCCACGCCGGGGGTGCTCGCCCCTACAGACACGCACAGCGTCTGCCCGTGGAAGGGCACCGCCAGCTACTACAGCGTGCAGGTCGGTAGCCAGACCAACGTCGACGCGGCCTGGACCTACCTGGACCCGAAGCCCGCGGCCGCGCCGATCAAGGACCGGCTGGCGTTCTGGAAGGGGCGTCCGGGTCGTCGACTGACGACCCGTCCGACGAGGGCTCAGCGCCAGCCGAGCTCCGGTGCGACGTGCTCCAGCAGGGACTCCAGCAGATGGGCGTTGTAGTCGACGCCCAGCTGGTTGGGGACAGTGACCAGCAACGTGTCGGCGACGGCGACCGCCTCGTCCTCGGCCAGCTCGCGTACGAGCTGGTCGGGCTCTCCCGCGTAGGTCTTGCCGAACCGGGCGAGCCCGCCGTCCAGGAAGCCGACCTGGTCCTGGCCGCGGGACTCGTGCCCGAAGTAGGCCCGGTCCAGGTCGTTCGTGATCGGCAGGATGCTGCGGCTCACCGAGACGCGGGGAGCGCGCACGTGGCCGGCGTCGGCCCAGGCGTCGCGGAACCGCTGGATCTGCTCGGCCTGCAGCTGGGAGAACGGCACGCCGGTGTCCTCGCCGAGCAGGGTCGAGCTCATCAGGTTCATCCCCTGTCGCGCCGTCCACTCGGCCGTTGCCCGGGTGCCAGCGCCCCACCAGATCCGGTCCCGCAGGCCGGGCGCGTGCGGCTCGATGCGAAGCAGGCCGGGCGGGTTCGCGAACATGGGCCGGGGGTTGGGCTCGGCGAAGCCGCGCCCCTCCAGCACCTCGAGCAGGACCGCGGTGTGCTCGCGCGCCATCTCCCCGGCGTCGGAGCCCTCCGCCGGGACTTGCCCGAAGTAGCGGAAGCCGTCCACGACCTGCTCGGGCGATCCACGACTCACGCCCAGCTGCAGCCGCCCGCCGGAGATCAGGTCGGCCGAGCCGGCGTCCTCGGCCATGTAGAGCGGGTTCTCGTACCGCATGTCGATGACGCCGGTGCCGATCTCGATCCGACTGGTGCGGGCGCCGACGGCGGCCAGCAGCGGGAACGGCGAGGCCAGCTGGCGCGCGAAGTGGTGCACGCGGAAGTAGGCGCCGTCCACCCCGAGCTCCTCGGCCGCGACTGCTAGCTCGATCGACTGGGTGAGGACCTCGGCCGCCGAGCGGGTGCCCGAGTGCGGCGAGGGGTTCCAGTGCCCGAAGGACAGAAAACCGATCTTCTTCACGACCACCTCAATGTGATTGAAGAGTCAATTATTCCCCGCTCGACATCGGTGCTGAGGCGACCGAGCTCATCGGTGCGCGGGCACGTCAGGGCCTCTCAGGGTGACGACGTGGCGGGTAACCGCCCGCGGTCCGCGACGAGGGTTGCGCGGTCTGCCGCGGTTCGGCCTGCCTCCCATCCGCGCCCGTCGAGGTAGCCGGAGCCCAGTGACTTGGTGTGGGGGAACTGACGCTCGAACTCGGCGGTCACGGCGTCACACTCCCGCCGCAGCAGCGGCACCAGGTCGACCCCGTAGGTCGCCGTCGTCGAGCGGTTGGCCTCCTCGAGCCGCTCACCGATCCGGGTCGCGTAGGAGATGAGGAAGGACCGCCGAAACGTCGCAGACCGGTCGAAGGATCCGGCCCGCCGGTGGCCTGCCTCAGCCATGGCACGGGTCGCTTGGATGAGCAGTGAGGTGAAGAGCAGCTCCGTCTGGTCGACGTCGAGGGGCGCACCCACGAGTACCGCGATGTCGTAGCCCTCCAGCAGCACGGTGCGGCAGCGGTTCGGGCGCGCCACCGCGTCGAGCAACGCGGCCTTGACGACGGCGTACGGCGCCTGGAGGTGGACCCGTCGGCTGGCGACGGGAACGTCCTCGTGCTGGTGACCGCGCAGCACCGCCTCCTCGACGGCGTGCCGGGTCATCAGCTCCTGCGCCTTGGCTGTGAAGGTCTCGGCCTCGGCCGGGTGATCCGTGGCCTCCGCTTTGGCCAACAGTCCACGGATGCGGTTGAGGAGTCGGCCGCGGTCTGTGGGCGACGAGGACGGAGCGGCGGTGGGCCGCCCCCACCGCGACGGCGTGGGCCCGATCGGCTCCAGCGGTACCACCTCGGCCAGCAGCTTCAGCAGGAGCAGGAGGCCGGTCCAAGCCTTGGTCTGGGCAGCCAGGCCGGTCACGTCACGGACCGGGCGCCACCGGACCGGAGGCTGCCGGGCCGCGCTGTCCAGCTCGTCGACCTGGTCACGCCAGTGCTGGGGAGCGCTGATCAGCGCCCCGCTGGCCCTGGCCTCGGTGACGACCAGCTCTGCCACGTAGGTACCCGTCCCTGCGTTCCTCCGGGCCGCATGCACCAGGTCGCGCGGCTCCCAGCCCGCTTCCCACGCCTGGGCGACGCGGGCCCACAGCTCGTCGACGAGCTGGTCCTCGACAGCAGCCAGGACCTCCGGGTTGCGGTACAGGAGTTCACGCGTGACCTCGAACCTGACCCGGTCGACCGACCCGAAGGCCACGATGCGGCTCCAGCCCTGGAGCAGCGCAGAGGCCTCGTCGCGCACGAGATGCTGGGCGGCTCGCCAGGCGAAGGGATCCTCGTGTTCCGGCGGCGCGGTCGGCCCACGACGGTGACGCTGCTTGGCCTTCGCGGCGCGGCGCTCCTGGTTGTTCATTCCCACGGGCGACAGCATCGCCGACGGCACCGACAAGATTGGCTCAGCGGACGGTGATGGCCCGGGGGGCCGGCCGCCGCCGGGCCGCCGCGGCGCCCAGGTGAACCCCGCCGGCGGGATCGGCGGTGAAGACACGGTGGCCGGCCTGGGCAGCCCGGGTGAGCGCGAGCAGCTCGGTCAGGTCCCCGACCTGGGCGCGCAGGGCGTCGATCTCGTCCTGCATGGCCAGGATCCGACGGATGCCCTCGAGGTTGACGCCCTCGTCCTGGCTCAGCCGCTGGATCAGCCGCAGCTGGGCGATGTTGCGTGCCGAGTAGCGGCGGCCGCGCTTGGCGGTCCGCCGCGGCTGCACCAACCCGATCCGGTCATACGTCCGCAGCGTCTGCGGATGCATCCCCGCCAGCTGCGCCGCGACCGAGATCACGAAGACGGGTGCATCGTGGTCGATCCGCTGGGGGAGCTCGAATGCCGACATCGTGACCTCCTCAGGGCTCATCGCTTCAGCTGAAGAGCTTGGCGCGGGGGTTGGAGGTCCCCACCGCCTCACCGTAGGACGACAACGCCGCCCTGGCCTGCTCGTCGAGCTCCTCGGGCACGGTCACCTCGACCGAGACCAACAGGTCACCCCTGCTGCCGTCGCGCTTGCCGACGCCCTTGCCGCGGACCCGGAACGTGCGCCCGTTCGGCGTACCCGACGGCACCCTCAAGGTCACCGGGGCGCCACCAAGCGTCGGCACCTCGATCTCGGCACCCAGGGCGGCCTCGTTGAAGGTCACGGGCGCCGTCAGGCTGAGGTTGTCGCCGCGGCGGCCGAACACCGGGTGCGGGCGGACGTGCACGATGACGTAGAGGTCGCCGGCGGCACCGCCGTTCTCCCCCGCCCCGCCCTTCCCCTTGAGCCGGATGCGTTGGCTGTCCGTCACGCCCGCCGGGATCCGGACCTGCATGGTGCGGGTCGACTTGCCCCGGCCGGAGCCGTGACAGACCGGGCACGGGTCGTCGACGACCATCCCCCGGCCGCGGCAGTCGCGGCAGGGCTCGGTGACGGCGAAGACGCCGCCCGACGTCGAGGTCTGCATCCCGCTGCCCTCGCAGGTGGGGCACACCTTGGGCACCGTCCCGGCCTTGGCGCCGGTGCCGTGGCACTGCGCGCAGGCCGAGTCCGACACCATCTGCATGCCGACGGTGACCCCCTCGATCGCCTGCACGAAGTCGACGGTGACCTCGCCCTCGACGTCGCTGCCCCGGCGGGGGCCGCGGCTGTTCGTGGTGCGGGGCGTCCGCTGCCCCGTCGTGCCGTTGAACAACCCGCCGAAGATGTCGGAGAATCCCGTGTCACCGGCCTGCCGGAACAGGTCGTCGACCGACGGCCCACCGCCCGAGGAGCCGCCGCCGCTGCGCGGGAAGCGGAACCCGCCGCCGCCGAACAGCCGCCTGGCCTCGTCGTACTCCTTGCGCTTGCTCTCACTCGAGAGCACGTCGTTCGCCTCCGACACCTCTTTGAAGCGCTTCTCCGCCTCGGGGTTGCCGGGGTTCTGGTCTGGGTGGTTCTGCCGGGCCAGCCCCCGGTAGGCCTTCTTGATGTCCTCGGGCTTGGCGTCCTTGGCCACGCCGAGGACCTTGTAGAAGTCCTTCTCGATCCAGTCCTTCGTGCTCACGAACGCCTCCCCTCGATGGTCGTCAAGCCCCCGCGATCGCGGGTGGCCCGGCTGATCAGCCGCTTATTGCTCCACGTCCGCCGCAGGTGTCCCCACGCCAGACTCCTCAGGTTCTGACACCGGGCCGGTCGAGCCCTCCATGGGCTCGCCGACGGCGACACGGGCCGGACGCAGCACCCGCTCGCCGATCCGGTAGCCGGGCTGCAGGATCTCCACGCACGTGGGACCGTCCACCCCCTCGGCCGGAACCTGCATCAACGCGTCGTGGATGTGCGGGTCGAACGGGTCGCCCTTGGTCCCGAAGCTCTGCAGACCGTGCTTGGTGGTGATTCTGTCCACCTGGTCACCGACCGCCTTGAAGGCCCCGGTCAGCTCGCCGTGCTCACGCGCCGAACGGACGTCGTCGAGCACGGGGAGAAAGTCTCTGACGAACCCCTCCAGAGCCACCTTGCGCGCGAGGTCCCGGTCCCGGTCGACGCGCCGCTTGTAGTTGACGTACTCGGCCTGGAGCCGCTGCAGGTCAGCGGTCCGCTCGGCCAGCGCCGTCTGCAGCTGGTCAACCCGCTCGTCCGGCCCAACCGGGTCCGGCTCGACGTCCGGATCAGCCGCGCCCCCGGGGCCGGGGGCCGCAGCGGACTGCGGCTCCCGGACCTCGAAGGTCTCGGGGTCGATGCGGCGCCGGTCGCGCACGATCGGACCCTGCGGACCCTCCTGCTGCTCCTCGCTCGTCGGTCGGTCGCTCACTTGGTGCCGCTCGCGGCCTGGTCGTCGTCGACGATCTCAGCGTCGACTACGTCGTCGTCGGCGCTGGTCGAGCCGCCAGCACCGTCGCTGTCGGCCCCGAACCCGTCGGCACCGTCACTCGGCTGGCTCGCCTCGGACGGCGCCTGCTGAGCAGCCGCAGCCGCGTACATGGCCTGGCCGAGAGCCGCGCTGGTGGTGTTCAGCTTGTCAACCGCCGCCTTGACCGCGTCGTCGTCGGTGCCCTCGAGGGCGGCCTTGACCTCGGTCAGGGCCTCCTCGACGGGGGCCTTGACGTCGTCGGTGATCTTGTCGGCGTTCTCGCTGATCAGCTTCTCCGTGCGGAAGACCAGGTTGTCGGCCTCGTTGCGAAGCTCGACGGCCTCGCGGCGGAGACGGTCCTCCTCGGCGTTCGCCTCGGCCTCCTGCACCATCCGGTTGATGTCGTCCTTGCCCAACGCGGAACCGCCGGTGACCGTCATCGACTGCTCCTTGCCGGTGGCAATGTCCTTCGCGTGCACGTGCACGATGCCGTTGGCGTCGATGTCGAAGGCGACCTCGATCTGCGGCACCCCCCGGGGTGCCGGCGGCAGCCCCGTCAGCTCGAAGTTGCCCAGGGACTTGTTGTCCCGGGCGAAGTCACGCTCGCCCTGGTACACCTGGATCATCACCGAGGGCTGGTTGTCGTCGGCAGTGGTGAACACCTCGGAGCGCTTGGTCGGGATCGTGGTGTTGCGCTCGATGATCTTGGTCATCACGCCGCCCTTGGTCTCGATGCCGAGGCTCAGGGGGGTGACGTCCAGCAGCAGGACGTCCTTGACCTCACCCTTGAGCACGCCGGCCTGCAGGCTGGCACCGAGGGCCACGACCTCGTCGGGGTTGACGCCCTTGTTGGGCTCCTTGCCCCCGGTCAGCTCCTTGACCAGCTCGGCGACGGCCGGCATCCGGGTGGAGCCACCGACCAGGATCACGTGGTCGATCGCACCGACGGAGATCTTGGCGTCGCTGATCACCGCGTTGAACGGGGTGCGGCAGCGATCAAGCAGGTCGGAGGTGAGCCGCTGGAACTCCGAGCGGGTCAGCTTCTCCTCCAGGTGCAGCGGGCCGGACTCACCCAGGGTGATGTAGGGCAGGTTGATGGAGGTCTCGCTGGCCGAGGAGAGCTCGATCTTGGCCTTCTCCGCCGACTCCTGAAGTCGCTGGCGCGCGATCTTGTCCTTGGACAGGTCGGTACCGAACTTGCCCTTGAACTGCTTGACCAGCCAGTCCACGATCCGGGAGTCCCAGTCGTCACCGCCGAGCCGGTTGTCGCCCTTGGTCGCCTTCACCTCGAAGACGCCGTCGCCGATCTCCAGCAGGGAGACGTCGAAGGTGCCACCACCGAGGTCGAAGACGAGGATGGTCTGGTCGCTGCCGCCCTTGTCGAGGCCGTAGGCCAGCGCGGCGGCGGTGGGCTCGTTGATGATCCGGTCGACCGTCAGACCGGCGATCTCCCCGGCCTCCTTGGTGGCTTGGCGCTCGGCGTCGGAGAAGTAGGCGGGGACAGTGATCACTGCGTTGGTGACTTGCTCACCAAGGTAGGCCTCCGCGTCCCGCTTCAGCTTCTGCAGAACGAAGGCGCTGATCTGCTGCGGCCGGTAGTCCTTGTCGTCGATCTTGACCTTCCAGTCAGTGCCCATGTGGCGCTTGACGGAGCGGATGGTCCGGTCGACGTTGGTGACGGCCTGGCGCTTGGCGACCTCGCCGACCAGGACCTCGCCACCCTTGGCGAACGCGACGACGGAGGGCGTGGTGCGCGCTCCCTCGGCGTTGGGGATGACGGTGGGCTCTCCGCCCTCGAGGACGGCGACGACGGAGTTCGTCGTCCCCAGGTCAATACCGACTGCACGAGCCATGGTTGTTCCTCCAGAAAGGTCTGAGCTGCTGCTTGAGCCTGCTTCGCTCAACTATGCCTGAGCGTCGACAGGACTTCAAGCGGGGATTGAGTGCACCAGGCTCAACCCTGAGGACGGCGGCCCTATTCCGGGGGACCACCCCGACGGGGAACACTGCCGAAGCGGGGCCAGTCGTCACCTGGAGCGTCAGCTGGGGTCGGTGAGGCGGTCCATCACCGTGCCGGTCGTCCGAAGGCGCCGCGGTCCGAGCCTGATCCCGGCGGACGTCGGGCAAGTCAGAAAGCGGGTCGAACGGTCCGCTTGACCCGGTTGGCTAAGGTATGTAGCTTGTTGGCTATGAACAATAGCAAAGGCAACACCTCATCGATCACCTTCTTCCTCGACCGGCCGCACGGGAAGCTTGCCTACGACCTGGCCGGGAGCGGCCCCCTGGTGGTCGCCTCACCCGGCCTCGGGGACCTCCGGCAGACCTACCGGTTCGTCGTCCCCGTCCTGGTGGCAGCCGGCTACCGCGTCGCAACGGTCGACCTGCGCGGCCACGGCGGCTCGAGCACCGACTGGCCCAGCTACGCCGAGACCGCGATCGCGGACGACCTGGTCGCGCTGGTCGAGCACCTGAGCGCTGGCGGCGAGAGGGCCGTGCTGATCGGCAACAGCTACAGCGGCGCTGCCGCCGTCGTCGCAGCCGCCCGCCGGCCGGATCTGGTGGCCGGCCTGGTGCTCTCCGGGGCGTTCGTCCGGACGGTGCCGCAGAGCGCGATGCAGAGGGTGGCGACCTGGGTCGTGAGCAACACCCCGCTCGGACGGCGGGTCTGGACCAGCTACGTGCCCTCGCTCTACCCCGGTGCCAAGCCTGCGGACTTCCCCGCCTACCACGCCGCACTCAAGGCCAACCTCGCTGAGCCCGGCCGCTTCGCCGCGGTGGCCGCCATGGCCCGAGCCGACCACGACGCGGCTCAGGCCGCGCTGCCGCAGGTCACCGCGCCCACCCTCGTCGTGATGGGTACCGATGACCCGGACTTCCCCGACCCGGTGGCGGAGGCCCGCCTCACCGTCGAGGGCCTTGCCGGGCCGGCTGACGTCGTCCTCGCCGAAGGCGCCGGTCATTACCCGCAGGCCGAGCAGCCCGGCGTCGTCGCTCCGGCGCTGCTCGCCTTCCTCCAACGGGTCCTGCCGGTCACCCGGCCCGCGGAGGAGGTCCGCTGATGCCCCGCGCCGGACTGACGCCAGAACGCGTCGTCGCCTGTGCGGGAGACCTGGTCGACCGCTCCGGGTACGACGCGCTGAACCTTGCTGACCTCGCCGACCAGCTGGGGATCAGAGCTCCCTCGCTCTACAAGCACGTGACCGGCCTGGGCGACCTGCGGCGACGGGTGGCGCTCGACGGTCTGCGTGGCCTCGAGGCCGCCCTGCGGGACGCCGCCGTCGGGCGGGCGGGGGTGGAGGCACTGCGCGGGGTCGGCGATGCCTACCGGGGCTACGCCCGAACCCACCCGGGCCGGTACGCGGCCGGCCTCCGCGCTCCCGCCCCGGACGACGAGGAGGCAGGCCCGGTGGCCGACCGGCTCATCCACCTCATGGTCGCCGTCGTCGGGGCCTACGGCCTCGAGGGCGAGGACGCCGTCCACGCGGTCCGGGGTGTCCGCGCGGCCCTGCACGGCTTCGTGGCGCTCGAGCAAGCCGGCGGCTTCGGCCTGCCCTACGACCTCGACGCCTCCTTCGAGCGCCTCGTGGCGACTCTCGACGCCGGCTTGCGCCAGGGCGGGTAGCTCGTCGGCCCCCTTCGCGACCGGGAGCGCTTCACAGGAATTGCACAGATCTGCCACAGCCCCGACCCACCGAACGGTGGCACGCTGAACCCATGGTTCGAGCCGACGCTGCCGCCGCCCCCCTCACCCGCCTCGACGGCACGCCCATCCGGGTGCTGGCCGTCGACGACGAGACGAGCCTGACCGAGCTGCTCTCGATGGCCATGCGCTACGAGGGGTGGCAGGTCACCACAGCCGCATCGGGGACCGCGGCGGTCAAGGCCGCCCGCGAGACCCGCCCGGACGCCATCGTGCTGGACATGATGCTGCCGGATTTCGACGGCCTCGAGGTGATGCGCCGGATCCGGGCTGACGACCCCGATGTCCCCGTCATCTTCCTGACCGCCAAGGACGCCGTCGAAGACCGGATCGGCGGGCTGACCGCCGGCGGGGACGACTACGTCACCAAGCCGTTCAGCCTCGAGGAGGTCATCGCCCGGCTCCGCGCCCTGCTGCGGCGCAGCGGTGCCGCGTTCGCCAGGAGCGACTCCACCCTGGTGGTGGGGGACCTGGCCCTGGACGAGGACAGCCACGAGGTGACCCGCGGCGGCGCCGAGATCCAGCTGACCGCGACCGAGTTCGAGCTGCTCCGCTACCTGATGCGCAACCCGCGTCGGGTGCTCAGCAAGGCCCAGATCCTCGACCGCGTCTGGAACTACGACTTCGGTGGCCAGGCGAACGTCGTCGAGCTCTACATCTCCTACCTGCGCAAGAAGATCGATGTCGGCCGGGCGCCGATGATCCACACCATGCGGGGCGCGGGTTACGTGCTGCGCCCCGCGGCGTGAGCACCGAGCCGCGAGCCCGGCTGGGTCGCGGCACGCTGGGCCGCCAGCTGGTGATCAGGGTGACCGCGCTGGTGGCGCTGACCGCCATCCTGCTCAGCCTCGCCACCGCGCTCGCCACCCGCCAGCTGCTGATCCGCCAGATCGACCGGCAGGTCGACACCGTCGCTGCCGGCCAGCGCAACGGCCCGTCCGGTCGGCCCGGCGGACGGGACGGCCTCGTCCAGATCGGCAACCCCCAGGACACGATCCTCGCCGCGTTCGCCGCCGACGGAACCCTGCTGCAGAGCGGCATCCTGCGGCGGGGGTACGGCAACCCGCCGGCACTGGGCGAGGACGCCAACGCCAGCCTGGCCGGCGTGCCGGTCAGCAACGGCAAGCGCACCGTCGACGTCGAGGGGCTGGGCCGCTACCGGGTGGCGACGTACGCGTTCGAGTACGTGCTGAGCACCTCCCCCGAGATCCAGCAGGGCAGGGCCGTGGTGGGCGTCCCGCTCGCCGACGTCGACCGGCTGCTGGCCCAGATCGCCGCGCTGGAAGCGGCGCTGAGCCTGCTGGCCGTGGCCGGCGCCGTCCTGGCCGCGCGTGCCGTCGTCCTGCGCAGCCTGCGGCCGCTCAACCGGGTGGCGGCTACCGCGCAGCAGGTGTCCCAGCTGCCGCTGGACCGCGGCGAGGTGGCGCTGGCCGTCCGTGTTCCCGACGCCGACACCGACCCGGCGTCGGAGGTCGGCCGCGTGGGGCAGGCGCTGAACCACATGCTCAACAACGTCGAGACCGCGCTGGCAGCGCGGCAGGCCAGCGAGACCAAGGTCCGTCGCTTCGTCGCCGACGCCTCGCACGAGCTGCGGAACCCGCTGGCCGCCATCCGCGGCTACGCCGAGCTGACCCGCCGCAGCCGCTCCGAGATGCCGGAGGACGCGGCCTTCGCGATGGCGCGGGTCGAGTCCGAGGCCGAGCGGATGTCTCGGCTGGTCGAGGATCTCCTGCTGCTGGCCCGGCTGGACTCCGGCCCGGACATCGAGGTGCGCCCGACCGACCTCACCGAGCTGCTGATCAACGCCGTCAGCGACGCGCGAGCCGCCGGACCCGGGCACGTGTGGGAGCTGAACCTGCCTGCCGAGCCGGTGGTGGCCTTGGGTGACCGGCACCGGCTGCACCAGGTGGTCGTCAACCTGCTGGCGAACGCCCGGACCCACACCCCGCCCGGCACCCACGTCGGGACCGGCATCGACGTCCGAGAGGGTCAGGCCGTCATCACCGTCAGCGACGACGGCCCGGGCATCCCCGAGCAGGTCCAGCACCAGGTGTTCGAGCGGTTCACCCGCGCCGACACCAGCAGGGTCCGGGCCACGGGCGCGGCGTCGGGCACCAGCACCGGGCTGGGCCTCGCCATCGTCGCCGCCGTCGTCGAGGCACACCAGGGCCGGGTCACCGTGGCCAGCCGCCCCGGCCGGACCACCTTCACCCTCTGGTTGCCCCTGGCTCCGACGCCGCCGGCGCTGGTGCCGCCCGCCGAGCCGAGCGGCCCGCACCCGTTCGCGGCGCCGCCGCTCAGCCGCTGACCACCTCGTCGGCTGCCTGGGCGAACTGGGTGCGGTAGAGCTCCGCGTAGCGACCCTCGGCCCCCAGCAGCTCGGCGTGCCGGCCGCGTTCGATGATCCTGCCGTCCTCCAGCACCAGGATCACGTCGGCCGATCGCACCGTCGACAACCGGTGAGCGATCACCAGGGCGGTCCGCCCCTCCAGGGCCTCGCCCAACGCGGCCGTCACCGCCGCCTCCGAGGTGGAATCCAGCGAGGCCGTCGCCTCGTCCATGATCACCACACGCGGCTGGGCCAGCAGCAGCCTTGCGATGGTCAGCCGCTGCCGCTCGCCGCCGGACAGCCGGTAGCCACGCTCCCCCACCACCGTGTCCAGGCCCGCGGGCAGCTCCGCGACCAGGGTGTCGAGCCGCGCTCGGCGCAACGCTGCCCACAGCTCGTCCTCCGTCGCGTCGGCGTCGGCCAGCAGCAGGTTGCCACGGATCGAGTCGTGGAAGAGGTGCCCGTCCTGGGTCACCATGCCGAGCGCCTCGCGGAGGCCGGCGAAGGTGAGGTCGCGGACGTCGACGCCACCGATCCGCACCGCCCCGCCCTCCACGTCGTACAACCTGGACAGCAGCTGCGCGATCGTCGACTTGCCGGCGCCTGACGAGCCGACCAGGGCCACCATCTGGCCGGGCTCGGCCCGGAACGAGACGTCGTGCACCACCTGCACCCCGCCCCGGGTGTCCAGGACGGCGACCTCCTCGAGCGAGGCCAGGGAGACCTTGTCGGCCGTCGGGTAGGCGAAGTCGACGTGGTCGAACTCAACTCCCACGGGTCCCGGCGGCACCACCGTCGCGCCCGGGCGCTCGGTGATCAGGGCGGGCAGGTCGAGGATCTCGAAGACGCGTTCGAAGCTCACCAAGGCGCTCATCACCTCCACCCGGGCCCCGGCCAGGGCGGTCAGCGGGGCGTAGAGACGGGTCAGCAGCAGCGCCATCGTGACCACCGAGCCGGCGTTCAGGGTGCCGCGCAGGGCGAACCAGCCGCCCAGCCCGTAGACCAGGGCCAGGGCGAGTGCGGACACCAGCGTCAGGGCCGTCACGAAGACCATCTGCAGATACGCCGAGCTGACGCCGATGTCGCGCACCCGGGTGGCCCGCACGCTGAACTCGGCAGACTCCCGGTCGGGCCGGCTGAACAGCTTGACCAGGGTGGCCCCCGGGGCCGAGAACCGCTCGGTCATCTGGGTGCTCATCGTCGAGTTGTGGTTGGCCGCCTCGAGCCGCATCTGGGCGAGCCGGCGGCCCATCCGGCGGGCGGGCAGCACGAAGACCGGGAGCAGCAGCAGCGCCAGCACGGTGATCTGCCACGACGTCGCCAACATGACCACCAGCGCCAACACGACGGCCACGAAGTTGCCGACCACGCCCGACAGCGTGTCGGAGAACGCCCGCTGTGCCCCGATCACGTCGTTGTTCAGCCGACTGACCAGTGCGCCGGTCCGCGTCCGGGTGAAGAAGGCCACCGGCATCGTCTGCACGTGGTCGAAGACCGCCCGGCGCAGGTCCAGGATCAAGGTCTCGCCGATCCGGGCCGACAGCCAGCGCGAGACCAGGCCCACCCCGGCCTCGGCGACGGCGATGCCGGCGATGAGCAGCGCCAGCCGGACGACCACCCCCGTCGCCTCCCGGCCGGTGATCGCGTTGATCACCTCGCCGGCCAGGAGTGGGGTGGCTACGGCCAGGAACGCCCCCACGACGCTCAGCACGATGAAGACCGCCAGCGCGACCCGCTGCGGGCGCGCGAACGCGGCGATCCGACGCGCCGTCGCCCGGGAGAAGGGACGGCGCTCCTGCTGCGCCGAGATCGTTCGGTACAGCGACGACCAGGCAGCGCTCTCCATGCTCATGGCGCCCAACCTAGACACCGCCACCGACAACCGGACCCCGTCGCCCTGTCGGAGGGGAGCGGTAGCCTCCGCGCATGGCTGCCGAGCGCATCGAGCTGGAGGTCCAGGGCCGCACGGTCTCGATCAGCAACCCCGGGCGGGTCTACTTCTCCGCCCGCGGCGAGACCAAGCTGGACCTGGCCCAGTACTACCTCGCGGTCGCCCCCGGCATCGTCAACGCGCTGTACCACCGGCCGTGCATGCTGCACCGGTTCCCCGACGGCGTCGACGGGCAGAAGGTGCACCAGAAGCGGGTCCCCTCGGGCGCCCCGCCCTGGCTGGAGACGGTGCGCGTGCACTTCCCCCGCTACGACCGGCACGCCGACGAGCTGTGCGTGGCTCACCCGGCTGACGTGCTCTGGGCCGTCCAGATGTCGACGGTGGAGTTCCATCCCTGGAACTCACGCCGCGACGACACCGAGTCCCCCGACGAGTGGCGGATCGACCTCGACCCGATGCCGGCGGCGACCTACGCCGACGTGCGCCGCAGCGCCGTCGTCGTCCAGGAGCTGCTGGCCGAGCTGGGTGCGGTCGGCTACCCCAAGACCTCCGGCGGCAAGGGCCTGCACGTCTACGTCCGGGTGGTCCCCGACCACGGCTTCGGTGATGTCCGGCGGGCGGCGCTGGCCTTCGCCCGCGAGGTGGAGCGGCGGGCCGACGGCCTGGTGGACACCACCTGGTGGCGCAAGGACCGTGATCCGGGTTCGATCTTCGTCGACTACAACCAGAACGCCCGCGACCACACGATCGCCTCCGCCTATTCCGTGCGCGGCACGCCGGAGGGACGCGTGTCGGCACCGCTGCGGTGGGACGAGGTCGGCGATGCGGAGCCGGGTGACTTCACGCTGGCCAGCATGCCTGCCCGCTTCGCCACGCTCGGCGACCTGCATGCCGACATCGACGAGCATCCCTACCGGCTGGACACCCTGCTGGAGTGGGCCGCCCGCGACGAGTGGGCGGGCGCGCAGGTCCCGCCTGAGGAGTAGCGGACTGCCGCCGGCTCAGCCGAGACCCTCGTTCCTCAGCCACCCGCGGGCGACCTCGCTGACGCCGGAGCCGACGTCGACCTGGGCGTTGAGCGCCCCCAGCTCTTCGGTGGTCAGGGCCTGCTGCACCGCGTCGACGGCCGCGGTCACCCTGGCGTCGGCGGCGACGTCGGCGCGGTAGAGGGGGACGACGTTCTGGGGCAGGATCATCGCCTGCGGGTCCGCCAGCACGACGTAACCGGGGGCGGGGACCTCGGTGCTGAGGAACTCTCCGAGCTGGATCGAGCCGTCGTCGAGGTCGCGAGCGCGGTCGTCCGCGGAGTCATCAGGCTTGAACTGCTTGACCTGTGCACCGTAGACCTCCGCCAGCCCTCCGGGGCCGTAGGCACGACTCTCCAGATCCGGCGGTCCGCCGAGGACCACGTCAGCGGCCACCTTCTTGAGGTCCTCGAGCGAACGGACCCCGGTCGCGTCGGAGTAGGCCTTGGCCACCACGTAGACGTCCTGGTTGGCAGCCGGCGAGGGGTTGCCGAGCGTCAGGCCGGAAGGCAGGGCCGCGGGGAGGGCTTGCTCGACCTCTTCGGCCGTCGTCGCTGTGGTGGAGGGGTCGAAGCTCAGCAGCAGGTTGCCGGTGTCCTCGGGAACCGCTGAGATCGAGCCTTCCTGGAGTGCCCGGAGGTAGACCTCACGCGAGCCGGTGTTCAGCTTCGTTACGGCCTCGACCCCACGGGCGGTGATCGCCTGGGCGTAGAGCTCGGCCAGGACGGTCGACTCGGTCGCGGCCGACGAGCCGACCACCACAGCCTCACTTGCTCGCGTCGAGGCACCGCCGGCGGGGTTGGCCAGTGGGTCGACCAGTCCGCCACCGCAAGCCGCCAGCAGCAGGCAGCCGAGGCCGGCGCCCGCCACGGCGAGAGGTGCTCCTCGACTCTGTCCCGGCGAGGCGGCTCCCGACCGGTGCCTGGTCATCTGGTCACCGGTCAGGCAGCGGAAGCGGCGGCGATCGTCCTGCTCCGCGGACGCGCCCGGCGGGCGGCGCCCCGGCCGGCCAGCCCCAGCAGCAGGTACGCCACGGCGGCCAGGGCGGCGACCAGCACGGCACCGGCGAACATCTGCGGGTAGTCGGCCTGCGCCTGACCGCGGGTCAGCAGCCGGCCCAGCCCGCCGCCCGCAGCGAATGCGGCGACGGTGGCCGTTGCCACGACCTGCAGGGTGGCGCTGCGCACTCCCGAGACGACCTGCGGCAAGGCCAGCGGCCACTCGACCTGGGTCACCAGCTGACGCTCCGTCATGCCGAGCGCCCGGCCAGCGTGCACCGCCGAGCGGTCGGAACCGGAGACCCCGGCCGCAGTGGCTGCGAGGATGCCGGGCAGCGCCAAGAGGGCGAGCACGACGACGATGTTGCCCACCCCGGCGCCCAGCAGCATGACCGCGAGGAAGAGCAGCCCGAGGGACGGGATCGCCCGGGCGGCGTTGCTGAGCCCGGCGACGAGGGACGAGCCGCGTCCGGTGTGCCCGATGAGGGTGCCGAGCGGGATGGCGACGACGGCCGCGAGCAGCACGGCCCCCGCGGTGTAGAGCAGGTGCTGCAGCGCGAGGTCGAGAATCTTCCCACCGCCCGGCCAGTTGGCGCCGTCCAGCAGGTAGCCGAAGAGGTTCACGCGCGCTGCCTCCTCGCCCAGGGAAGGGTGCCGCGTTGGATGAGCTGGATGACCAGATCGGCCAGCAGGGCCAGCGCCACCGTGAGCACCAGCCCGACGATCAGCGGGGTGTAGAAGGTGCTGGTGTAGCCGCGCAGAAACAGGCGACCGAGACCACCGCCGGCCACCAGGACCGCCACGGTGACCAGCGCGATGTTGGACACCGTGGCTACCCGCAGGCCGGCGAACACCGACGGCATGGCCAGCGGCAGCTCGATCTTCAGCAGCCGGCCCCCCCGGCCGTAGCCCAGCGCCGCGGCCGAGTGCCTGACCGCTGCCGGCACCGAGCGGAGCCCGTCGACGACGCTGCCGACCAGCAGGGCGACGGAGTAGATGGTCAGGGCGACAGCGACGTTGACGGGGTCGAGGATCCGGGTCCCGAGGAGCAACGGCAGGGCCACGAACAGGGCCAGTGACGGGATGGCGTGGATGACGCCGAGGACGGCGAGGATCGGGTTGGCCCCCTTCCCGGCACGGAAGACGAGATACCCCAGCGGCAGCGCGAGGACCAGGGCCGCCAGTAGGGGCAGCACCGCGAGGACCACGTGCTGGGCGAACGCGGAGCCGATCTCGGCGAGGTTGTCCCGCAGCCAGACCCAGTCGAGGTTCACCGGGCGGCACCCGCGTTGGCCTTGACCGCTCGGAAGCGGTCGCTGGCGGAGGCGCCGTCGCCGCCGTCGTCGTCCTGGGGGCGGAGAGCCTCGAAGGCCACGTCCTGGCCCCCCTCAGCACCCAGCTCGGCGATGGCGGCGTGCTCGTCCTCGGCGACGGGCTCCGCGGGG